>Ga0193726_1000098_pt1 | contig 146938 bp, 113 predicted proteins | sample H2c1metaG_FD_144928 | JGI IMG/M metagenome (GOLD analysis project Ga0193726, IMG submission 144928) | Soil microbial communities from a riparian zone of the East river system, Colorado, United States - H2c1 | ecosystem: Environmental > Terrestrial > Soil > Riparian zone | place: USA: East...
CGAGAGCGCATCATCCAGCGTCTTGCCGCCCTCGCGTTGCAGCAGCGCGATGAAATGCGCGGTGCGCTGCTCAAGCAGGTCTGCCGCACGCTCCAGAATTTGCGCCCGCGTATTCGCCGATGTCCGGCTCCAGTTTCCAAATCCCGCGCGCGCCGCAACGACAGCATTGCTAGCGGCGTCTGGATTAGCGTCCTTGATGTCGCCGACGGGCGGTTTAGCAGCCGCAACAGCCGCGACCAAACCGTTCAGCGCCGCGCTGTCGCCGAATTCGATGCCGCGTGAATTGGTGCGATCCGGCAGATACAGATCGCGCGGCAAGCGGATGTTCGGATGCCGCGCATGTTCGGCGGAACCGACGAGTTCCGCGGGCCGTCGCAGCAAAGTCTCGACCGGCACCGCGTCATCGGCGGCAACCGCCACGAACGATGAATTGGCGCCGTTCTCCAGCAGCCGCCGCACCAGATAGGCCAGCAGATCGCGATGGCTGCCGACCGGCGCGTAGGTGCGCCACGCCAGCGCAGGATGGTCCTCGCCCAGTTGCGCATACAGCGCGTCGCCCATGCCGTGCAGGCGCTGAAACTCGAACCCGCCTTGTTCGCCCAGTTCAAGAACGGTCGCGACCGTCAGCGCGTTATGGGTGGCGAATTGCGGGAAAATGCGCGGACGCAGGCTTAGCAGTTTTCGCGCGCAGGCGATGTAGTTAAGATCGGTCATCGTCTTGCGGGTGTACACCGGATAGTCGTCGAGGCCTCGCTCCTGCGCGCGCTTGATCTCGGTGTCCCAATAAGCGCCTTTCACAAGACGCACCATCATCCGCCGGTCCAGGCTGCGTGCGATGTCGCCGGCATAGTCGATCACGGCTTCCGCGCGCTTCTGGTAGGCCTGGATCGCAAGGCCAAATCCGTCCCAGCCGGCGAGCGATGCATCGCTGAAAACTGCGGCGATCACGTCGAGCGACAGTTCCAGCCGGTCGGCTTCCTCGGCATCGACGGTGAAATTCAGATTATAGGCTTTCGCCTGTTGCGCGAGATCGAGCAGCGATGGAACCAGTTCCACCATCACGCGTGAAAAGCTCACCGCCTCGAAGCGCGGATGCAGCGCCGACAGTTTTACCGAAATGCCGGGCCGGTCGGGCAGAGGTTGGCCGCCCGCGGCGCGGCCGATCACTTGAATCGCGATCGCATAGGATTTGAAATAACGCTTGGCGTCGTCAGCGGTGCGCGCGCCTTCGCCGAGCATATCGAACGAATAGCGCGGAATGCGGGCCGAGTGGGATTGCGCGCGCTCGAGTGCGGCTTCGATAGTCTCGCCAAGCACGAAATGGCTGCCCATCAGGCGCATCGCCTGCCGGGTGGCGGCGCGCACCGCCGGAACGCCGAGGCGTTTGGTCAGGCGTCCGATGGTGCCCTGCGGGGTTTCACCGGGCTGAATGACGCGCGCGGACATCCCGAGCGCCCACGCCGATGCATTGACCAGGAAGGCGCTGGATTTGGTTTCGTGATGCACGAAATCGCCCTGGCCGAGCTTGTCCTCGATGAATTGATCGGCTGTTCGCGCATCGGGCACGCGCAGCAGCGCTTCGGCCAGCACCATCAGCGCCAGTCCTTCCTTGGTCGAGAGCGCGAACTCGCGCAGCATGTCCTCGACGCCGCCGAGCCGGTCGTCGGTGGCGCGGATGGCTTCGATCAACCGCGTCGCGTTGCGGTCGATGCGCGCGTCCTGTTCCGGCGTAAGCCGCGCCGCTGCGAGCAGGCGCGCGGCGATGGCGTTGTCGTCGGGTGCGTAGGGTGCCTGAAATAACGGGAGAGATGTTTTCATGGAGAACCTCAAGTTCCCGTGTTTTACCACGCAAGCGGCCTTGGAATCACAAAACCGCTGCGATAGTTTTCGCCGGAATTCGGAAGGCAACGCTGAAAACGAATGAGAGCCGCGAACGAGCCAGAACAGTGCCGCCACGCCCGCTTCGCGTGGCGGGCGCTTGCCGTTCTGGCCGCGATGGCAAGTGCGGCTCCCGCGGTTGCCGTCGAACTGAGCGCGCCGGTCGCGGCGCTGTACTCGACGGTGTCGATCTACCCGCCGTCGGCGAAATCCATGACGGTGTGCTACGGCTTTGTTTGCCGGCGCCGCGAGATCCTCGATTTCACGCCCGGCGACCGCAATGCGCTGACGCAGATTCTCAGCGTGGGCAAGTCATCGGCCGCGGCCGAGCGGGCGGCGGTGCAGAAGGCGGTGGTATGGTTCGACCGCCGCATGGGGCCGGTGATCGGGACCAACAAGCGCATCGCCAAGGCGGACTTCCGCTACTTCGACGACAAGCACAATTACGATTGCTGGGACACCACCCGCAACACCACCAGCCTGCTGCTGGTGCTGCAGCAATGGGGCCTGTTCAAATATCACACGGTGGGCGACCCGCATTACCGGGGCAATGCGCTGGTGCTGCAGACGCCGCACAACACCGCGGTGCTGGTCGAGCGTGCGACCCGCGTCGAATGGGTCGTCGACATGTGGCCGCGCGGCTATCTGGAGCTGCCGGACGTCATGACGGTGGAGAAGTGGGTCAAGGAAGACTGAGCGCCCATGCGCGATTCCCCGCAAGAGCGGTGTCCGCTCTTGCTACTGCACCCTGACTTCGAAGGTGATGTTTTTTAAAGCTTTAACCCTCGGATTGCGTCCGAGGGCATGCTTGTCAGGTTCGCGCCGTCAGCGTCAAACCTTGAGGTGTTCAGCCGAGGTCTTGCCGCGGTTGGCAACTTCCTCGTATTCCACCGTCTGTCCTTCATTGAGCGTGGAAAGACCGGCCTTCTCGACCGCCGAAATATGAACGAACACGTCCTTGCCGCCATTGCTCGGCTGGATAAAACCGAAACCCTTGGTCGGGTTAAACCACTTCACAGTACCTTTAGCCATCACGTCGTCTCCGCAGGATTAAAAACACTAACGATCGGTCGGCCCCTGGAAACCGGCTTATCCGACCGGCGCACGATACGCGGGTTAGGCCAAGCTTGATAGCTTAAAACAACATCCGGGAAATCCGGAAAAAACCACGTGTATTGCGTTGGTATCGCGTTTTTTGCCTGTTTCGCGGTCATTTGACGCGGCCGGACGCCGGAAAAGCGTCCCTGACTACAATTTTATCGAAATGCCAAGGTGACGCGCGCGCTCGCGCCGCCCGCCTGCAAACCAAGCGGCGCGACTTTAATAATTGGCGGTGAGATAATCGACGATCTTGCCGGCATCGGCCTCGTCGATCGGCGCGCCATAGACCTTGATCATCTTCGTCACTTCGGCCTGCCAGAAATCCTTGGCGAATTTCGGCCCGCGCGGCTGGGTCTGCACGTAGTCCGATGAGTGGCAGGCCGTGCAATTGTTCTTCACCACCTCGACATTCGCGCCCGGCTTGAACGCGGCGGTCTCGTCGGGAAGCGTGTAGGAGACCGGCTTGGCGCCGGCCGCGATCAGGCCGAAGCCGGTGGTCAATCCGAAGACGGTAGTCAGTGCGAGGAGAACGGAACGCGTCATGATCATTCTCCCTTACGCTGCCGTAACGCGGACGGTTTCGACGACGTTGCGCAGGTAACCCGCCGGATTCCACAGGGGATCCATCGGCTGCACGTCGCCGGCATTGTTGGTGGCGCGCACCTTCAACTCATGCGCGCCGGCTTCGAGCTTCACTGAAAGATTCCATTCGCGGAACGAGTATTTCCCCAGATCCTTGCCGAGCTTGGCCGGCGTCCAGGTCTTGCCGCCATCGATCGAGACCGCGACCTCCTTGATGCCCTTGCCGCCATCGAACGCGATTCCTTTCAGCGCCGTTCCGCCTCGCTTCAGCTTGGCGCCATCGGTCACATTGGTGATGAACGAGCGCACGGTGAAACGGTTGATCGGAATCGTCGCCTTCGGCGCGGCGCTGGGCTCGACGCAATTGCAGGAATTGTCCGGAATGCGATAGGCGGTCTTCATCCAGAAATTATCGAACACGCTGTCGATCACGGTGATTTCGTTGAGATGCTTCACCCAATAGGTGCCGTAGTAGCCGGGCACCACGAGACGCAGCGGAAAGCCGTTGAGCACCGGCAGGTCCTCGCCGTTCATGCCATAGGCCAGCATCACTTCACCGTCGCGGGCGTGATCGAGGTCGAGCGCCTTGACGAAATCCGGGGTCTTGTCGCTGACCGGGCCGTCCATGCCGTTGAACGTGACCTGCCTGGCGCCCTGCTGCACGCCCGCCTTGTCGAGCACGGCTTTCAGCGGCACGCCGCGCCAGCGCGCATTGCCCATGGCGCCGTTGCCCAATTGGCCGCCGGCGACGCGCGGATTGAAAAATCCGCGGCTGTTGCCGGAGCATTGATTGACAGCGGTGATATCGACCGCGGGAAGCTTCTTGATTTCCTTCAACGACAGTTTCAGCGGACGATCGACCTTGCCCTTGATCTCCAGCATGAATGTATCGGGATCGATGTTGAGCGGAACGTCCGCCAAATGATAGCGCACGAAAAACGCGTTGTTGGGCGTGATGGCGCCTTCGTTGAAGACCGCGAACGGCGTCTCCAGTTGCGGCGGCCGGCTGGTGAGGCCGATCATCGGCCGCTTCTGCGGAACTTTGACCAGCGGTCGCTCGCCGTTGTCGAACGGCAGCGTCACCGTATCGAGCGCGAACGCTCTTACCGAACCAAGGCCGGCTGCGGCGCCAAGCGCCGCCATTCCGGCGCGCCTGATCATCTCTCGTCGATCGAGCATGGGGCTTCCTCCGAAGCTTTTCTGTCGAGGCCGGTCATCACCGGACTCAATGCGCGTGAGTGTCGCATCGGCAACGTCCAAGTCAATTCATGCTTTGGTTATGCGAGCCGCCGCTGCGATGCAAAAAGCGAAACCCCGGCCGCGCGCGGCGACCGGGGCTTTGGACGAAGCGAACCGGAGTTCGGATCAGTAGCAGACGTTGACGGTGCGCAGGCGATAGCCGTACGGGGTCGGCACGCGGCGGGTCACGTAGCAGCCGTCATCGGCATAGCCGCCGCCGACATAAGCGATACCGAAGCCAGGGCCGAAGTGATGATGATGGAAGCCACCGCCCCAACCGCCGCCCCATCCGCCACCCTTCCAGCCAGCCGAAGCGGCGGTGGGAGCCAGCGCCATGGCGCCAAGGGAAGCCGCGGCAACAAGTCCAAGCGTGATTTTACGTAACATGGTCGTTCTCCTTACATGATGCGCACTCGGCGCGGGTTGATGCGTTTCAGTCTTACCCATCGACCGTTCGTTGCATCGTTCAGGAGCGGGGTTCGGTTGGTTCGGCGAGAATTTTCTGAATGGACGTTCAGGTGTGATTTAGATCACCTAATTGGGTCGTCCCCGCCTTCGCGGGGACGACGTGGTTAGGCCGCCGCGGCCACACTCACGTCCTCAACCAGCGCGGTCAACACCGCCGCGCTCGTCACCGCACGCACAATCATCGGCTCGGCGCGTCCGCGGATATCGACGTCATGCGGAGGCAACGCATCGGCGGGCAAGCCTGCGGTCTTGCGAACTTCTTCCGAGACGATGACCTCGCAGGAAAGACTCTTGGTCATGTCCTGCAGCCGCGCTGCGACATTGACCGCGTCGCCGAGCGCGGTGAAAACCATGTGGTCGCGATAACCGATGTCGCCGATGATGACTTCGCCGCCGTGAATGCCGATGCCGAAGCGGATCGGCTCGCGCAGATCATGGCTCAAGAACTGATTGAGCTCATCGACATTGGTGGCGATCATGGCCGCGGCTCGCAGCGCCTGCCGGCATGCCGTCTGCGGAGTGGCGCCAAGTCCGAACAGCGCCAGTTGCCCGTCGCCGACGAACTGGTTGGGTTGGCCGCCGCAATCGATCACGGCTTTCGAGACCGCGCCCAGAAACCGGTTGACGATGAAGACGGTGTCGAACGGCAGCCGCTTTTCCGCGAGTTTTGTGGAGCCGCGCATGTCGACGAACATGCTGACCAGATAACGCTCCTCGCCGATGCGCGTCGGACCTGAGCTCCGCAACGTCGCTGCCGTGATCTGCGGCAAGAATCTCTGGAAGAACGAGAGGTCGGTGTCGGGCCGCAGCTGGCAGGCAAGGCGGATCGCCGGATCGGCGCCGGCACCGACGCGGTTGAGCACGAAAGTCTCGCGTTGCGAAGGTTCGGGAAGCGAATCGCAATCGCCGATCACGCGAATACGGCAGGTCGAGCAGCGGGCGCGGCCGCCGCAGACGCTGGCATGCGGCACGTTATTACGCAGGCTGGCCTCGAGCACGCTCAGCCCCTTGGGTATGCGCACCGTCCTGCCGTTGCCGTAGGACAGCGTGATCATGCCGTGACGGCGCTCGTTCAAGGCGCGCACCCCGCGCCCGATCAGCGCGAGGCCGATCAGGCCGAGATAGCCGATCAGGAAAGCATCGGTGATCTGGTCGAGTACTCCTTGCTCGGCCGCTGTGCCGACCTTTTGCCGCGACAGATTCTGAGCTTTCCATTCCGCGCTGCCGCTGTCGTCAACCACCGCTCGTCCGCCCTGATAGAGGCCCAGCATTGCCAGCGTTGGAATCAATACTGCTGCTGCCAGCAGGAATGGCGCGGCGCGCTTGAAGAATGCTTTCATCCGCAGCCAGAAATAAAGCCCGATGCAGCCGTGAACCCAGGCCACGATCAGGACAATGAACATCAGCCACATCTTGTACGGCCAGACCACCCAGTAGGCGTAGAACACCTGCGGATAGAGCTTTTCATGCCCGAACAGCGTCTGGCCGAGCCGCACGCCGGCCAGATGGGTGATGATCAGCGCGGGGATGCTGAGGCCCAGCACGAGTTGCAGCGGCTCGATCGCCTTCCAGCGAAACTGCCGCCGCTCGTACAGCGCCCAGATGCCGAGCCCGGTATGCGCCAATGCGGCGGCATAAAACACGATGGCGACGGGGAGGAATTGCCAGAACAAGGTGTGGAAGTGGACACCGGCGGCGAGGGCATCCATCGAGACGTTGCCGAGCGCATGGTTGACGAAATGGCTGACCAGATAGGCAAACAGCACCAGCCCGCACGCCAGCCGGATCTGCCGGACGCTGATGCCGCGGACGAGTGTTGTGAGCTGGGCTATAGCGGGTTCGGCCATGGGGTCCCGTCGACTATATCGCATGATGTTAGGGTTTATTCCCTTCGATGGCCAGCGTTGCCAAGGCGTTGACACCCCAACCGGAGTTGGCGAAAAGGCGCCGTGACAACAGCCCCGCCGGAACAAGTGAGCCCGAAGCAGCGCCGCCAGCTATTGGCGGTTATCGCGCTGATCGCCGCGCTGACATTGATGCGCGCGGTCTATGCCGGCGTTATCGAACTGCGCACTGACGAGGCCTATTACTGGACCTGGTCGAAGGAAAACGTGCTGTCGTTCCTCGATCATCCACCGATGATCGCGTGGTTCATCCGCTTCGGCACCGCGATCTTCGGCGACACCAATTTCGGCGTGCGGTTCGCAGGTGTGCTGGCGATGCTGGTCACGCAGCTGCTGCTCGCCGACATCGTCCGGCGCGTGACGCATGATTTCCGCGCGGTCGTTCTGGCCGTGCTGATGCCGGAGGCCGCGGTATATTACGGCCTGCTGATGGCCAAGGTCGCGCCCGATGTCGCGCTGATCCCGTTCGCGGTCGCGATGGTGTGGGCGCTGGTGCGGCTGGCCGAGAGCGACGATGGACGCTGGTGGCTCGCGGCGGGCGTGTTCGCAGGTCTCGCGCTGCTGTCGAAATTCACCGCGGTGATGCTGGCGCCGGCCGTGCTGGCGTTCATGCTGATCCCGGACTGGCGCCGGCGCTGGCTGACCAGTCCGTATCCCTGGGCCGCCGCGTTGATCGCGGTTGCAATATTCTCGCCGGTGCTGATCTGGAATGCGCAGCACGATTGGGCCTCGTTCCGATTCCAGTTCGTCCGTGCGGCAGCAACGCATGAGCTGTCGCTGCGCACCGTCGGCGAATTCTTCGGCCTGCAGTTCTTCCTGGTCGGGCCGATCCTGTTGCCGGTGGTGCTGTCGGGGGTCGCGCTGACGGCGTGGCGCGGGGTTCGGCAACGCGATGCGATCTCCGTGTTGCTCGCAACTAGCGTCATGGTTCCGTTCGGCTATTTGCTCTGGAAGTCGCTGACGCTCCGGATCGGCGACACCTGGCCGATGTTCCTGTGGCCGATCGGATTTGCTGCCGCGGCCACCAACATCGCGATGCTGCCGCGGGAAGGCTGGCCGGCATGGATGATCAAATCCACCATCGCGTGGGCCAATCTCGCGATCGCGTCGGGCATCGTGCTGGTGGTGGGGAGCTTTCTTTATTCGGTGGCAAGCCCGTGGAATTTTTTCGGCAAGGCCGATCCGATCGGCGGCGAGGCGGGCTACGAACAGGTCGCGGCCCGCGCGCAGGCCGAGTTGGACAAGATCGGCGCGACCTGGATCGCGACCACCGATTACCGCACCTACGCCATGCTGCGCTGGTATTTTAGGAACTGGGTCCCGGTGGTGCAGATCAACGAGCGAGGCCGCTTCACAGGCTTTCGCGATCCCGGCATGAATGCGATCAGAGGACGCGCCGGTCTCTATGTCGCGCGCGAGCCGGACCAAACCAATCCGGTCTGGGCCGAGACGTCGGCGGTTCGCGCGCCGCTTGGGCGGGTCGAGCGAAGCTGGCGCGGGTCGGTGATGGACAGCTACGCGCTGGAGAAACTGACCGGCTGGACCCCCGATCTGACGCCGCCGCCGGATACGCCGCTATATCGCTGGCGCGTGCTGGCGGCGAATAAGACACTCGGAGAGCACCGGCTTGCCTTCGCAATCCCATAAAAATAAGAACCCTCGACAGGAGTGGCACACGATGATTTCCCGGATAATCCTGACGACGTTGTTTCTGTGCGCGATAGCGCTGCCGGCGTCAGCCGCGGGCTATCCCGATCATGCCATCAAGATGGTCGTGCCGTTCGCGGCCGGCGGCGGGACTGACGTGCTGGCGCGCATCATCGCGCAAAATCTCAACAGCAAATGGGGCCAGCCGGTCGTTGTCGAAAATCAGCCGGGCGCATCCGGCGCGATCGGCACCCGCGCGGTGATGAAAGCGCCGGCGGATGGCTACACCTTGCTGATGGCATCGACCGGCGCGTTGATGGCGGTATCCGCCGGAGAAGCGTCGTTCGACGTCAACAAGGTTCTCGCGCCCATCGTGATCGGCGCGGCGCCTCCATACTTGCTCGTGGTCAACCCAACACTGCCGGTCAAATCGACCGCCGATCTGATCCGCTTCGCCAAGGAGAAGCCGGAAGGCCTGACCTTCGGCTCCTCCGGAGTCGGCGCGGCATCGCATTTGTCCGGGCTGCTGTTCGCCGGCGAGACCGGCATAAAACTGCTGCACGTTCCCTACAAAGGCACCGGCCCCGCGGTAACCGACCTGCTCGGCGCGCGCATCGACCTGATGTTTGCGCCCGGACCGGTGGTGCAGCAGTTCGTGCAGTCGGGCCAGCTCAAGGCGCTCGGCGTGACCGACACCACGCGATCGAAATTCTATCCTGATGTGCCGACCGTCGCCGAGAGCGGCGTGCCGGGTTACGAATCGGTCGGCTGGTTCGGCCTGCTCGCGCCGGCCGGCACGCCGCCGGAGACTATCCGGCAGATCAATGAGGCCATCGTTGCCGCGATGGACACGCAGGAGTTTCGCGATCATCTGGCGACGCTGGGCGCCGAGCCCAAACCGCAGACGCCTGAACAGTTCGGGCGCTATATCAATGCCGACGTCGCCAAATGGAGCAAGCTGGTAAAAGACAACGACGTTCAATTGCCGGGAGGAAAGTGATGCGGCTGGCAACTTTTACCGACGGGTTGTCGGGACCGCGCTTCGGAATCGTTCGCGGTGAGCATGTCGTCGATGTGGTTGCCGCCGCCAATGCGCTGCGTAAGGCCGTTCCGGCGACCAGCGTCAAGGCGGCGCTCACCAGCGGCCCGCAGACGCTCGCAGCGCTGCAGGCGCTTGTGGACTCGGCGGAAGGCGAAGGACTGCACCGCCCGATCGCCGGCATAAAATTCCTGCCGCCGATTCCCGATCCGTCGAAATTTTTCTGCGTCGGCAAGAACAACAAGAAGCACCGCGAAGAACTCAAAGCCAACAAGATGCTGACCGAAGTTCCGAACGAGCCGACCGGCTTTATCAAGTTGATCGACACCATGTCGGGCGACGGCGACGAGGTGGTGAGGCCTGCCGGCATCACCACGCTCGATTACGAGCCGGAGCTTTGCTATGTGGTCGGCAAGCGCGCCCATGGCGTGAAAAAGGCCGACGCGATGGATTACGTCGCGGGCTTCACGCTCACCAACGATGTCAGCGCGCGGGAAATCCAGCAGCGCGAGGTCGCGTCCGGCAGCCGGTTCTGGACCGCGAAGAACATGCCCGGTTTTGCGCCGGTCGGGCCGTACATTTTGACGATGGACGAGGTCGCCGATACCGACAATCTGTGGGTCACCTGCGACGTCAACGGCGAGCGCCGGCTGCGCTCCAATACCGGCGATTATCTCTACAAGATTGCCGACGTACTGGAGCATTTTTCGCGCTATGTGGTATTCGAGCCCGGCGACCTGATCGCGATGGGTGCGCCGAGCGGCGTCGCAGTCGGGCAGCCGAATGCGGCCGAACTTTATCTCAAGCCCGGTGACGACATGGTGATTTCGTTCGAAGGTTTGATGTCGCTACGCACGCGGGTCGTGGTGCCGCGCTGAGGGATTAATCGGCTTAACGCGTGAACGAAAATCGTTCCCGCGCGTTATGGGGGTCCACAGAGGACATCCCAATGAGCAACATCAAAGAGCACATGGAAGTGATCGGCGCGGACGGCGTGCATGTCGGCACCGTCGATCGGGTCGAGAACGGCAAGATCAAGCTGACCAAAGCCGACAGCGGCGAAGGCACGCACAAGGGCCACCATCACTTCATCGACCTCGGCCTGGTTGCCGAAGTCGAAGGCCAGAAAGTCCGCTTGTCCGCGAACGGCAATGTCGCGGTGACGATGGAAGAAGAAAAGAGCTGATGCCACGCGCAACAAAGCCGCCCGGATTCGTCCGGGCGGCTTTTTGCTGTCCGAGGCTATTCCTCGGCCTCCCGCTTACGCAGCAGGTCTTTCGCGAGATCGCCGAGCGCGGGCGGGGGTAGTGCCGTAAACGGTAGCGGGCGCGTCACGTCGATTGCGGCGAGCCCAAGCCGCGCCGTCAACAGTCCGTTCAAAACGCCTTCGCCAAGCCGCTGCGACAGTTTTGCCGCGAGGCCGTGGCCGAGCACCTGTTGCACTAGGCCGTCGCTTGCGGCCATGCCGCCGGTAATCGCGAGATGCGCGATCACGTGCCGCATCAGCTTAATCAGCCCGAGCGTTCCCGGCCGTCCACCGTAGAGCCGCGCCAATTGCCGCACTAGCCGCAGTGAGGCTGCGAATACGAACAGCACATCGATCAGCGCGCGCGGGCTGACCGCGGTGACGATGGAGACGCGCTGCGCCGCCGACGAGACGAGGCGGCGCGCCTCTATGTCCAGCGGTGTCATCAATTCGCGCTCGGCCAGCCGGATCAGGTCGGCGCCGTCGATAATGTCGCCGGCATGACCAGCCAATGAAGTGCGTGCCCGCGCCAGCCGCGGATTGCCATGCGCAAGCTTGAGCAGATCCTGCACAATGGCGCGGCTCTCCACGCGGTCGTCGCGCAGCAGCGCATCAACCGCGCGGCGATGAAGTTTCTCGATTGCTGCGAGGCGCGCAAGGCTGAACGCCTCCCGCGCGACGATGACGACCAGCGCCAGCGCCGCCAGCACTGCGAAGACAAGCCCGAGAACGCCAAGCCCTTCGCTGCGCGCAAACAGATCCTCGACCAGATTGACGACGCCAAGCCCGGTGCCGAGCAGCACCAGCCCTCCCAGCGCGGTCCAGAACAGCGCGCCCCAGCGAAAGCCGCGCCGCAGCGGGACCACCGGCTCCTCTATCGGCACCGGCAGCAAAGCCGGGTCGCTCTCCGGCGTGATGTGGACCGTCCCGTGCGACGGGCGGCTCGGGTCGCCATCCGGATCCATCACGATGACATGGGGGTCGTCGAGCTTGAAGGTCGCGGGGCGGCGATTTCGCTCATTCATTGCAGTCGGTCTCCGATCAGGAACTGGAGCGCGCGGTCGAGGCGGATGTGAGGCAGCGCGGGGCCGTCGGCGTCGGTGCTCTCCAGCAGTGGCGGGCGAAAGCGCAGAAAGCGAAAATCGGCCTTGTCCGCCGCCGCGGTCGTCAGTCCGCGAAACCCGCCATCGCTCCCGAAGAACGCGTCGAGATCAGCCGGGAGATCGCCCGGAAACGTCGCCACCTCGGTTTCGCCGTCAAAAATCTCGCCGTTGGCGACCTCGCCTTTATCGGGTGTTCCCAAAATCGACGGCAGCCGGTCGCGGCCGCGCTGCACCTGGGCCTCGCGGGTGGCGCGCACCGCTGCCAGCGCGACCACGTCGACCGCGGCGCCGGCGCCTTCGGCGCGGGTCGCGGCGCGATCCAGCATGCGCCGCAGGATCGCCTCCAGCCGGTCGTGACTGGAATGATGCAGATGGTCGGCTTTCGTTGCGGCAAACAGGATGCGGTCGATCCGTGGCCGGAACAGCACGCTGAAAAACGTGCTGCGGCCGATCCGGAAGCAATCGAGAATGCCGGCAAGCGCGGCTTCGAGATCATGCAGCGCTTCCGGCCCCGCGTTGAACGCCGCCAGCGCATCGACCAGCACGATCTGGCGATCGAGCCGGGAGAAATGATCGCGGAAAAAAGGACGGACCACCACGTCCTTATAGGCTTCATAGCGCCGCCGCATCATCGCCCACAGCGAACCTTCCGGCGCGACTCCCTCAACCGGCACGTCGAGCGGCGCAAAGGTGAGCGCCGGCGAGCCCGCGAGATTGCCCGGCATCAAAAAGCGTCCGGGCGGCAGCAGACTCATGGCAAAACGTTCGTCGCGGCATGCGCGCAGATAGTCGGTAAACAGCTTTGCCGCAGTCAGCGTGGCTTGCTCGTTTTCACGCGCTTGCGGGTCGAGTATCGCAAGGTGCGCGTGCCACGCCGCCGCGAGCCGCGCGCGAGGCTCCTGCCGCGACAGCGCCAGGCTTTCCGCCGACCATTGCTCGTAGGACTTGTCGAGCAGCGGCAGATCCAGCAGCCATTCGCCGGGATAATCAACGATATCGAGGGTGAGCGTGCGGTCGGCGCCATTTTGCCGCTGATAGTCGATCACCAGCCTGAGCTCGCTGATGTCGGTTGTCGAACTCGGCCAGCGCCGTTCCTCGATCAATGTGCTCAGGTGAGTTTCGTACGCGAAACGCGGCACCGCGTCGTCGGGCTGCGGCTCCAGCCGCGCGCGGGCGATCCGCCCCGTCGCCAGCGATTCGAACACCGGAAAGCGTCCGCCGCGTGACAGGCCATGAACCAGCGCGGTGATGAAGACGGTCTTGCCCGCGCGCGATAATCCAGTCACGCCGAGCCGGACCGTCGGATTGAACAGGTTGTCGCCATAGTCCAGCAGCGCCCGCGCAGACAGCCGCGCTTCCTCGACGATTTCGGAAAAACCAGGTGCCATGTTGGGATGAACGGCTCGAAGAATAGGCAGAACGCCGGGAAGCTCTGCCGGAAAGTGGCGATTGTCGGGCGGAAATCAAGTTTCGACTTCAGGACGGATTGCCGGTTCAGCTTTCGTTGACGGGCCAAGGGGTATGATCTATCGCTTGCCTAAGAAGCTCGCCGGACCCGATCTATGACCGTCTTCAGACTGAAGCAATTCGCCTCGGATTCCGCACATGCGGCGATGGGCGCGGTGCGCTGGAATTACGACCGCGCCGAACTGATCGCGGATGGCGTCGTGCATGGCATCGGCGTGCTCGGTGGATTGATCGCGGCGACGGTGCTGATCGTGCTCACCGCCATTTATGCGACGCCGCTCGAAGTCGCGGTGGTCTCGGTCTACGTCGCCGGCCTGCTGACTATGCTGGTGCTGTCGGCAACCTATAATCTGTGGCCGGTGTCGCGCGCCAAATGGGTGCTGCGCCGCTTCGATCATTCGGCGATCTATGTGCTGATCGCGGCGACCTACACGCCCTTCATTATGGAGATCAAGGACAGCATCTTCGCTACCGTGCTGCTGATCGGCGTGTGGTGTGTGGCGATCGTCGGCATCGTGCTCAAGCTGCTGTTGCCGGGCCGGTTCGATCGCCTCTCGGTTGGGCTTTATCTGGCGATGGGATGGAGCGGCTTCATGCTTTACGACGCAGTAGTGGCGGCACTTCCCAGCATGGCGCTGTGGTTCGTAATCGCCGGCGGCGCGCTCTACACGCTGGGCGTCATTTTTCATGCGTGGCAGCGATTGCGCTTTCAGAACGCGATCTGGCACTGCTTCGTGTTGCTGGGTGCTGCCTGTCATTACACGGCCGTGCTCGATCTGGTATTGACCTGAACATCTCAACAAGCAGGACGTGACGATGCAGGTTGCCGGCAAGGTCGTCGTAGTCACCGGTGGCGCCAACGGCATCGGCCGGGCGCTGTGTGAAGCGTTCCATCGCGCCGGTGCGGCCAAGGTGGTGGTCGCCGATCTCGATCTTGCCAATGCGCAAGCCGTCGCTGCCTCGATCGGTGGCGCGGCGTTCCAATGCGATGTCGGCCAGGAAAAAGATATCCGCCACCTCATCGAGGAAACCGAAGCGCGCTTCGGCCCGATCGCGCTGTTCTGCTCCAATGCCGGCATCGGCGGCGGTTTCGATCCGCTGTCGGAAAATGCCGGCGGCGGCTCGGACGAGCCATGGGCGCGAAGCTGGGCCATCCACGTGATGGCGCATGTCTACGCCGCGCGGCATCTGGTGCCGCGCATGAAGGCGCGTGGCGGCGGCTATTTTCTCAACACAATTTCCGCCGCGGGCCTGTTGTCGCAGGTCGGCAGCCCGGCCTATTCGACCACCAAGCATGCCGCGGTGGGGTTTGCGGAGAATCTTGCGATCTCGCACCGCGCGCATGGCATCAAGGTCTCGATCCTGTGCCCGCAGGGCGTCGATACCAATATGCTGCGGTCGATCCCGAAGGGACCGCAGTCCGGCGACGGCGATCTTTCGCCGGAGCGGGTGGCGCAGGACGCGCTGAAGGGAATCGAACAGGAAACCTTCGTGATCCTGCCGCATCCGCAGGTTCTCGATTACATGCGCAAGAAGACCGAGAATTACGACCGCTGGATCGGCGGTATGGCCAAGATCCAGGCGAAGATGCGGGAAGCTTACGGGAAATAAATGCCGTCATTCCGGGATGCGCCTCTTGGCACAGGCCCGGAATCCATAACCCCCAATCGTGGTTATGGATTCCGGGCTCATCGCTTCGCGATGCCCCGGAATGACGGTCAGTCCTTCTTCCCGTAAAGCAGCGGCACCGCCCAATCCACCATCACCTCGATCAGGCTGACGCCGTCATGCGCTAGCCCGCGTGCGAGCGCGTCCGGCAACTCCGACGCCTTATCGACGCGCACCGCGTCGCATCCCATTCCCCGCGCGATCGCAACGAAATCGATGCCGGGCAAATCGAGGCCGGGGACGTTGCGCACCTGCATCACCTGGCTGAACGAGCGCATCGCGCCGTAGCCGGCATTGTTGATGACCACTACCGTCAGCGGCAGCTTGCGCTGCGCCGCGGTCCACAGCGCCTGGATCGAATACATCGCTGAGCCGTCGCCGACGATGCAGACCGTCCGGACATCGGGGCGTCCGAGTGCGATACCGACCGACGCAGGCAGCCCGTAACCGAGTCCGCCACTGGCCATGGTATAAAAACTGTCCTGCCCCCGCATCGGCAAATATTGATGCATCAGCGGGCGGTGCGATGGCGCTTCCTCGACGACCACGGCGTTTTCGGGCATCAGCGTCGAGAGCGTGTGCAGCAGGAATTCTGCCGGGATCGGATCGGCGGCTTTCGGCGCCGGCGGCAGCGTGCGGCCTTTGGAAACCTCGCGTTTGGTCTCAGGCAGCAGATCGAGAAGCATCGTCAGCGCCGGCTTCATGGTGGCGATGATGCTGGTGCCTGATGGCGTGACCGCGGCGGCCGTGGGATCGTCGGTGATCTGGAAGATTGGCGTGGCGCCGTCGAAAATCGGCGCGTCGCCTTCGACATGGAAGGTGAACACCGGCGCGCCGATCACGACCACCAGATCATGCTCGCGCAGCGCATCGGACAATTGCCCAGGCGACGCATGCAGGAAGCCAGCGAATTGCGAGTGCCGCTCCGGAAACGAACAGCGCGACGAAAACGGGCTGATCCACACCGCGGCCTTGGTCTTCTCCGCGACTTCAACTATCAGATCGACCGCCTCGGCACGATCGACGGCGGGACCGACCACGAGGGCAGGGCGCTTGCTTTTTGCCAGCGCCGCGGCCAGCGCGCGCATTGCCTGCATGTCGGGGCCGAGTTCGCGGCTGATGCTGCGCGCCTCGATCGGCTGGGTCGAATGAGTCCAGTCGTCGATCGGCACCGAGACAAACGTCGGTCCGCACGGCGGCTGCATCGCCACGTAATAGGCGCGCGCGATCGCCGCCGGCACATCTTCGGCGCGCGCCGGCTCGACGCTGAATTTGACATAAGGCCGCGGAAATTCGGAGGCGCGCTCGGCCTGCAGGAAGGCCTGCAGCGGCAGCAGGCTGCGCGCCTGTTGACCCGCGGTGATCACCATCGGCGTCTGGTTGCGATGCGCGGTATAGACATTGCCGAGCGCGTTGCCGACGCCGGCGGCCGAATGCAGGTTGACGAAAGCGGCATTGCGGGTGGCCTGCGCGTAGCCATCGGCCATGCCGATCACGGAGGCTTCCTGCAAGCCCAGCACATAGTCGATGTCGTCCGGCCAGTCGCTCAGGAACGGCAATTCGGTCGAGCCCGGATTGCCGAATACTTTTTTGATTCCGAACGCGCGCAATAAATTGAGCGTCGCATCCTTGACGCTGACGGATGTCTTTGCTGGCTTACGCGGCAACGCGGTATTTCCTTGAACAGCTCACCACGTCGCAGTGCCCTTCATGGTCGGTGCACCCTGTGAATTCGCCGTCCACAATTCCATGCCGGCATCATTATCGTTGGCGTTGACGCTGAATTCCGAGCCTTCGAACAGCGGCTGCACGCCGCGATAGCTGAATTTCTTCGGCGCGGTGCCGCCATGCAGTTTTGCTGCGAATTCGACGAGGAACGCCGCCTGCATGGGCCCGTGAAAGATCAGGTCGGGATAGCCCTCGACCTTGGTGACGTAATCGCGGTCGTAGTGGATGCGGTGGCCGTTGAAGGTCAGCGCCGAATATCGAAACAGCAGTACCTCATCGGCCATGTGGCTTTCGCGATGCTTTGCGACAGGCGGGGCCGTGGCAGGTTTGGCGGGCGCCGCCGAGGGCGACATGTCGCGATAGACGATGTCCTGCCGCTCGCGGATCGCGATGCCGCGCGGCGTCGTAACTTCGTGCTGAACGGAGACAAAACACAGCGCGCCGGTGCTACCGGTCTTCATGGTCACATCCGAAATGCGCGAGGCTCGCTTCATCTCATCGCCGACCCGCAAGCTGTCGATGAATTCAAGCTCGCCGCCGGCCCACATCCGGCGTGGCAGCGGCACCGGCGGCAGGAAGCCGCCGCGGGTGGGATGGCCGTCGGGGCCGAGCTGCGACATCGGATAGACCGGCTGCGCCAGGCACCAATGCGCGGTGAAGGGTGCCGCGTCGCCCGGCTTCGGGTCGCCGATCTCCATGAACAATGTCGCGCGCAAGCCGCGCACCAGATGCGCGGTGACGATGTCGGTCTTTTCTTCCGTGCGGCCGATCCATTGCCTGAGATGATCGAGGTCGAGGGCTTCGGTCATGGCGCTTTGGTCCCGGTGCGGATGGGTGTGGCGCGCTCACGCCGGCCGCCGATGGCAGGCACCGCGCCATAATGCCTGACCTGATCGACCACGATTGCGGCGGGCGCGGGATAGGCGACCGGCCCGTTCGGCGTATCGACCTCGATGCGGCGCAGATGCGGATGCACGGCGAGGTCGGCCATGGTGTTCACTTCCGCAAACGCAATGTCGGCATCGGACAATCGTTGCAGCAATTCGTCGCGCGTCAGCGCCGCAAAGCTGTCGCCGACGGTCTTGTCGGTGAGCGCGCGGTTGCGGACGCGCTCGACCATGTTGGCGAAGCGCGGATCGCTGGGCAGATCGGGCTGGCCCAGCACATCCGCGCAGAGCTTTTTCCATTCGCGCTCGCTCTGGATCGAAATCAGGATGCCCTTGCCGTCCTTCGAAGTGAACACGCCATAGGGCGCGATCGAGGGATGGGCGAGGCCCATTCGCTGCGGCGGATTGCCGGCTTCTGAATTGAGCAGCGGCACCGTGAGCCAGTCGGCCATTACGTCGAACATCGAGATCCGGATGTCCGCGCCCTTGCCGGTGCGGCCGCGTCCGATCAGCGCTTCAAGGATCGATGCGTGCGCGGTGGCGCCGGTGGCGATGTCGACGATGGAAAGCCCGACGCGCGACGGACCCTCGGCGGTTCCAGTCACCGAGGCCAAGCCGCTCTCGGCTTGAATCAGCAGGTCGTAGGCCTTGCGATGCGCATAGGGGCCGTCATCGCCGTAGCCCGAGATGGTGCAGCAGATCAGCGCCGGATAATCGCGGCGCAAGCGCTCCAGCGAAAAACCTAGCTTGTCCATCGACCCGGGCTTGAGATTTTGGATCAGCACGTCGGCAGTTGCGATCAGGTCTTCCAGCGCCGCACGGCCTTCTTTGGTTGTGAGATCGATCACGGCGGAATCCTTGCCGCGATTGAGCCAGACGAAATAGCTGCTCTGGCCCTTGGCCGCGGCGTCATAGCCGCGCGCAAAATCGCCTTCCGGCCGCTCGACCTTGATGACATGCGCGCCGGCATCCGCCAGCCGCGACGAGCAGAACGGTGCGGCGACCGCCTGTTCGACGGCAATGACGGTCAATCCCTCGAGCGGCAGCATCGGCATTTCTCAATAAGAGCGCGGCATGCCCAGCACATGCTCGGCCAGATAAGACAGAACCAGATTGGTCGAAATCGGCGCCACCTGATAGAGCCGGGTCTCGCGGAATTTACGTTCGACGTCGTATTCCTCGGCAAAACCGAAGCCGCCATGGGTCTGCACGCAGGCGTTGGCAGCCTCCCAGGAAGCGTCGGCGGCCAGCATCTTGGCCATATTGGCCTCGGCGCCGCAATCCTGCCCGGCTTCGTATTTGCGGGTGGCTTCCTTCACCATCAGTTCGGCGGCGCGCATTGCCGCATAGGCTTTCGCAATCGGAAACTGCACGCCCTGGTTCTGGCCGATCGGGCGGCCGAACACCACGCGCTCCTTGGCATAGGCGGATGCCTTGGCGATGAACCATTTGGCGTCGCCAATGCATTCGGCGGCGATCAGGATGCGCTCGGCATTCATGCCGGAGAGGATGTAGCGAAATCCTTTGCCTTCCTCGCCGATCAAATTTTCCGCAGGCACGCGCAGATCGGTGAAGAACACTTCGGTGGTCGCATGATTCATCATGGTGCGGATCGGGCTGATCGAAAGTCCGTTGCCCTTCGCCGCCTTCATGTCGACGATGAACACCGACAAGCCGTCGGTGCGTTTCTTGGCTTCTTCCTTCGGCGTGGTCCGCGCCAAGAGGATCATCAAGTCGGAATGTTCGGCGCGGCTGGTCCAGATCTTCTGGCCATTGACGATGTAGCTGTCATTGCCGTCGCGTTTTGCAAACGTCTTCAGCGACGACGTATCGGTGCCGCTGGTGGGCTCGGTGACGCCGAACGCCTGCAGCCGCAACTCGCCGCCGGCGATTTTCGGCAGCCATTGCGCTTTCTGCTTGTCGCTGCCGTGCCGCAGCAGCGTGCCCATGGTGTACATCTGCGCATGGCAGCCGCCGCCATTGCAGCCGGCGCGCTGAATCTCTTCCAGGATCGCGCAGGCGGCGGACAGTTTTAAGCCCGCGCCGCCATATTCCTCGGGGATCAGCACCGAGAGATAGCCGGCCTTGGTCAGTGCGTCGACGAAGGCTGATGGATACGCCATCTCGCGGTCGAGCTTGCGCCAGTATTCGCCGGGAAACTGCGCGCAGAGTTTTGCGACAGCGTCGCGGATGTCCTGGAACTCATCCGGTTCCGCAGCTTGGGTAATCATCAGGAATTTACATTCTCTTATCAGAAAATCCGAACGGGCAAGCTCTCATAGCCCTTCACAAAGCTCGAATACACCCGCTTGGGTTCGCCGACAACTTCGATGCGGTCAAAGCGTTTCAGCATTTCCTGCCACACGATCTTCAACTGAAGTTCGGCCAGCCGCATGCCGACGCAGCGGTGAATGCCGAAGCCGAACGACAGATGCGTGCGCGGCCGGGCGCGGTCGATGATGAAGTCGTTGGGATTCTCGATCACCTCTTCGTCGCGGTTGCCGGAGACGTACCACATCACGATGCGGTCGCCCTTCTTGATGGCCTTGCCGCCAAGTTCGGTATCAGCGAGCGCGGTGCGCCGCATATGCGCCAGCGGCGTCTGCCAGCGAATGACTTCCGGCACCATGGTGTCGATCAGCGCGGGATTGTTGCGCAGCTTTTCGTATTGCTCCGGATTCTCGCTCAGCGCCAGCACCGATCCGGTCATGGTGTTGCGCGTGGTGTCGTTGCCGCCGACGATCAGCAGGATCAGGTTGCCCATCAAATTGTCGGCATCCATGTAGCGAGTGGCGTCGCTATGCGCCATCATCGACAACAGGTCGTTGCGCGGCTCGGAATTGACGCGCTCGTTCCAGAGTTTTGTAAAATACGCCGCGCATTCGTCCATCTCGCGCCGGCGTTCTTCCGGCGACGAGACCACGCCGCTTTTCGGCAGCGCGGTCGACACGTCGGACCAGCGCGTCAGCTTGCTGCGTTCTTCCCAGGGGAAATCGAACAGCGTTGCCAGCATCTGCGTGGTCAATTCGATCGAGACGCGTTCGACGAAGTTGAAGGTCTCGTTGCGCGGCAGCGAATCCAGCACCTTGACCGAGCGCTGCCGGATCAGCACCGCCAGCTCGTCGAGATGCGTCGGGGTAAACATCGGCGACACGGTCTTGCGCTGGGCGCTGTGCACCGGCTGGTCCATCGCAATAAAACTCGGCCAGTCATAGCCAACCGGCACGTCACGGATCGAGATGCCGCCATTCCTGACGTCGGACGAGAACACGCCGTGGTTGGTATCGACGTGCATGATGTCGTTGTACTTGGTGACCGACCAATACGGTTCGATCGGCGCGTTGGTGCAGTAGTGCACCGGCTCTTCCTTGCGCAGGCGCTCGAAATAGGGCCACAGCGTATCGTTCTGGAATAGCCTGGGCGCGCCGGGATGAAAGTCCTTCAGCGGCGTGGAATAGGCCTCCTCGCGCGCGGCGCGCAGGCGCTCTTCCTTGTCGGACCTGATGGCGGTCTGGATGTTCATATCTGGTCGATCCCAACGTGTTTGGCGGCTCAGCCGGCGATACGGACCGGCAGCGTCTCATAGCCTTTGACGAAACTGGAATACACCCGCTTCGGCTCCCCGACCACCTCAATATTGCTATAGCGTTTGAGGATTTCTTCCCAGATGATCTTCAACTGCAACTCGGCGAACCGGATTCCGACGCAGCGGTGGATGCCGAATCCGAACGAGATGTGGGTGCGCGGCCGCGCGCGATCGATGATGAACTCATAGGGACGATCGATGACCTCGTCGTCGCGGTTGCCCGAGACGTACCACATCACGACCTTGTCGCCTTTCTTGAATTGCTTGCCTCTGAATTCGATGTCCTCGAGCGCGGTGCGGCGCATATGCGCCAATGGCGTCTGCCAGCGGATTACCTCCGGCACGAAGCTGTCGATCAGCTCCGGATTTTCCCGCAGCTTGCCGTACTGATCCGGATTCTTGCTCAAGGCATAGATGCTGCCCGACAGCGTGTTGCGGGTGGTGTCGTTGCCGCCGACGATCAGCAGGATCAGGTTACCGAGGAAATTTTTCGGGTCCATGTCGCGCGTCGCCTCGCTGTGCGCCATCATCGACAGCAGATCGCTCTTCGGTTCCTGGTTGATGCGCTCTTTCCACAGCCTTGCGAAATAGGTCGCGCATTCCAGCAACTCGGCCTGCCGCTGGTCTTCCGTGGCGACAACGCCATCGGGGCCTGGAAGCGTGGTCGCGACGTCGGACCAGCGCGTCAGCTTGCGCCGGTCCTCCCAGGGGAAGTCGAACAGCACCGCGAGCATCTGCGTGGTCAGTTCGATCGAGACCTGGTCGACCCAATCGAACACCTCGTTTTTCGGCAGGTTATCGAGGCATTCGGCCGAGCGCTTGCGGATGTTGATTGCGAGCTGGTCGAGATGTGTCGGGGTGAACATCGGCGCCACCGTCTTGCGCTGCGCGCTATGGCGCGGCTGGTCCATGGCGATAAAACTTTCGCGGCGGAGATCCGGTGCGACGTCGCGGATGGTGATGCCGCCGAGCGACGATGCCGACGAGAACACCGCATGGTTGGTCTCGATGTCCATGATGTCGTTGTATTTGGTCACCGACCAATACGGCCCGAACATGCTGTCCTTGCAGTAGTGCACCGGGTCTTCCTTGCGCAGCCGGTCGAAATACGGCCAGAACGAATCGGTCTTGAACAGCTCGGGATGGCCGGGATCGAACTCGGCGAGGGGAATCGAACAGGCCCGGTCGCGCGCGGCTTGTTGCTGCGCATCCTCGACGCGATCGATAGTTCCGTGCATCGGATCTCTCCCGATTGGCCCCATCCGTGATTGGGCCCGGAGGATGCCGTTGTGGCACGAATTACATCCCGTTGCGGGCGCGAGGGCAAGGGCGAGTTATGCCCCTTCTCAGCCTCTTCGGCCCGTGACATGGTTATCTTCAACGAATAAGGGTTGGCGCGTAGCCCGCGCTATCCGACGAGGAAAACCGGCGATGATTCCCAACGCGCAACGGATGTTCAATTTCGATCTCGGCGAGACTGCGGACGCGATTCGCGAAACCGTTCGCGACTTCTCGACGCACGAGATCGCGCCGCGCGCCGCCGAAATCGACAAGAGCAATCAATTTCCGCGCGACCTGTGGCCGAAACTCGGCGACCTCGGCCTGCACGGGATTACCGTCGAAGAGGAATATGGCGGCTCGGGGCTGGGATATCTCGAGCACTGCATCGCGGTGGAAGAAATCTCGCGGGCGTCGGCGGCGGTCGGCCTGTCCTATGGCGCGCACTCCAACCTTTGCGTCAATCAGCTCCGCCGTAACGGCAGCGAAGCGCAGAAACGCAAATATCTGCCGAAACTTATTTCCGGCGAACACGTCGGCGCGCTGGCGATGTCGGAACCATCGGCCGGTTCCGACGTGGTGTCGATGTCGACCCGCGCCGAGAAGAAGGGCGACCGCTACGTCATCAACGGCAGCAAGATGTGGATCACCAACGGTCCGATCGCGGAAACGCTGGTGGTTTATGCCAAGACCGATCCGTCGGCGGGGTCGCGCGGCATCACCGCCTTCATCATCGAAAAAGGCATGAAGGGATTCTCCACCGCGCAAAAACTCGACAAATTAGGCATGCGCGGCTCCGATACCGGCGAACTGGTGTTCGAGAATTGCGAAGTGCCGGAAGAAAACGTGCTCGGCGAAGTCGGCCGCGGCGTCAACGTGCTGATGTCCGGTCTCGACTATGAGCGCTCGGTGCTGGCGGCAGGTCCGCTCGGAATCATGCAGGCCTGCCTCGACGTGGTGATGCCCTATGTGCACGAGCGCAAGCAGTTCGGCCAGCCGATCGGCAGCTTTCAGCTGGTGCAGGGCAAGATCGCCGACATGTACACCACCATGAATGCGTCGCGGGCGTATGTTTACGCGGTGGCGAAAGCCTGCGACCGCGGCGAGACCACGCGCGAGGACGCAGCGGGCGCCATTCTCTACGCGTCCGAGAAAGCGACGCAATGCGCGCTCGACGCGATCCAGCTGCTCGGCGGCAATGGCTACATCAACGACTATCCGACCGGCCGGCTGTTGCGCGACGCAAAACTGTACGAGATCGGCGCGGGAACGAGCGAAATCCGGCGCATGCTGATCGGGCGGGAATTGTTCGAGAAGTCGGCCTAGGCGCTTCTCGTGCCCCGGACGCGGCGCAGCGCCATAAGCGCGTTTACGCGCATCTTCGACGCGCTATGGCCCTTGCGTAGCGGTGCGCTGCAGAGCCGGGGCCTTTACGAACGCCGGCGTTTGGTGCGGTCCCGGTTCTGCGAAGCAGCGCTTCGCAAGAGCTACGCGCCGCATCGCGCCCGGGACACGAGTCTCACTCCATCGGCAGCCCATTCACCTTCGCCACCCACATCCGCACATCCGCGAGCACCTGCGGCAGCACGGCCCTGACCTCCTGCACCGTCATGCCGGCCTTGATGCGCGGGTCATAGAGGATGTTCAAAATGTACTGGTCGTAGACGTCGAAAAATCCCATCTGGACGCTGTCGTTGAACATGGTCCAGGGCACCGAGTTGGTGTCGTTGATCGGGCCCAGCGACTGCAGCAGTTCTTCATAGGCGCAGTCGAAGAAGATGAAGTCGCCGTTATCGACGGTGAGAATGACGTCGGAATGCTCAATCTCGTATTTTTCGTTCTTGCGAAACCCGGACAGGCATTGCGGATCGAGCGAGGAACGAATCTCGCGCGCGCGGTCGCTGCCGTAGAAGGTCGAGATGGTGCGGTACAGATCGCGATCGCGCACCAGTTTAACGACGACGTTGGCGCCGTCGCTGGAATCCGCCATGGCGATGTCGAGATGCTGGATTCGTGTTGCGATATCGCCGACGATTTTGGCGAGCTGCGCCTTGCGGTCGGCGCGGTTGACGCCGTCGGCGAACACCCGCACCGGCGCGTCATATTTGCGGATGCGGTCGACCTTACCCGCGAGATGATACTCGGCGCCGAACGCAGTCTTCAAGAAGCCATCGACAATCTCGTTGTCGGTGAAGGATTTTTTCTCGGCGCGCTGGCGCGTTGCGATGCCGGGAATTTCGGCGGCCAGCGCGTGCTGCGAGGCAAAGCCGTCCAGCGCGAACCCGGTCAAACCAATGACAAGCTGCAGAACAAGTCGAGGGCGGGAGTGCATGCGCATCGCAGCGACGCTGCCGCAATCGCCGCGCATGCGCAAGGCGCGGCCGTTCAGTTTTTCACGATCACGGTGGTGCCGACCGAGACGCGGCCATAAAGATCGGTCACGTCGTCATTGGTCATGCGGAAGCAGCCCGACGAGACCGCCTGTCCGATGGTTTCCGGCTCGTTGGAACCGTGAATGCGGTACAGCGTCGAGCCGAGATACATCGCGCGCGCGCCGAGCGGATTGTCGACGCCGCCGTTCATGTGGCGCGGCAGGTCGGGGCGGCGGCGCAGCATTTGCGAGGGCGGGGTCCAGCTCGGCCATTCCTTCTTGGCGGAGATGCGGTGAGTGCCGCCCCAGCGGAAGCCGTCACGGCCGACCCCGATGCCGTAGCGCAACGCCTGGCCGTTGGGGAGCACCAGATAAAGCCGGCGCTCCGCCGTGTTCACCACGATGGTGCCGGGCGCATAATTGCTGGCGTAGCTGACGGTGGTGCGCGGGATCGGGCTTGAGCGCCCGCCGAAGAAATTGGGGCCGCCGCCCATGATGTCACGCGAGTCGAACTGGGCCGAGGCGCCGCCGGTACCAGCCAACAGAGCCGCCGCCGCAATCAGGATAGCAAAAACCCGGGTCATCATGTTCCTCGCCAAACGCATTTTCGCCGCGAGACAGGCCATAAATCGCACGATTTCGCAAGCCACAGCCGCGTGAGCCAGCCCTGCACCATCAGACATGGTTGAAAAGCGCCTACCGGCATGCGCCGCGACCCTTTGACGGGGCGCGTGAACAGTGGTTGATCTGCCGGCAGGTCAAGAAACGTCGCGAACGGGAGTGGAACGATGAACGGTGCGGAAAGTCTGGTGCGGACTTTGGTCAAGGGCGGCGTGGACGTCTGCTTCGCCAATCCCGGCACCTCGGAAATGCATTTTGTCGCAGCGCTCGACCGCGTCGAGGGCATGCGCTGCGTGCTCGGCCTGTTCGAGGGCGTGGTGACCGGCGCCGCCGATGGCTACTACCGCATGAAGGGCACCCCGGCATCGACGCTGCTGCATCTCGGCCCCGGCCTCGCCAACGGGCTTGCCAACCTGCACAACGCCAAGAAGGCGAATTCGGGCATCGTCAACATCGTCGGCCAGCACGCGGTCTATCACATCGGCTACAACGCGCCGCTCACCTCCGACATCGAAGGCCTGGCGCGGCCGATGTCGGCATGGGTCCGCACCTCGCCGGATGCGAAATCGGTGTCGCGCGATGGCGCCGCCGCGATCGCCGCGGCTAAAAGCGCACCGGCGCAAATCGCGACGTTGATCCTGCCCGCCGACACCGCGTGGAATGAGGCCGATGTCATTGCGGAGGTGCCCGCGGAATCGCAGCGCGCCAGCTATTCGTCGCAGGCGGTGGACAACGCAGCAAAAGTGCTGCGCGGCGGCGAGCAGACGCTGCTGCTATTGACCGGCAGCGCGCTCACAGAACAGGGACTGGCGCTGGCCGCGCAGATCGCCGGCAAGACCGGCTGCAAGGTGATGGGGCAGACCTACAATCCGCGCATGGCGCGCGGGCGCGGGCGGTTTTCGATCGACCGCATTCCTTACGTGATCGAGTCGGCGCTCCCCATTCTTAAAGATTTCAAGCACATCATCCTGGTCGAGACCAACGATCCGGTGGCGTTCTTCGCCTATCCGAACAAGCCGAGCCTGTTGAAGCCCGAGGGCTGCGAAGTTCACCGCATGACCGCGGGCGGCGAAAACTCGGTCGCGGCATTGGAGGCGCTGGCGAGCGCGGTCGGCGCCAGGCCGCAGGACGCGAAGCCGCAGCAACTGGCTGAACTCACAAAGCCGACCGGCAAGCTGACCCACGCTTCGATTGCGCAGGCGATCGCGATGGCGATCCCGGAAAACGCCATCGTGGTTGACGAATCCGTCACCACCGGCCGCCAGTTCTTTCCGCCGACGGCGGCAGCGGCTCCGCACGACTGGCTGCAGAACATGGGCGGCTCGATCGGCTTCTCGACACCGGTCGCGACGGGTGCGGCCGTAGCCTGTCCCGACCGCAAGGTGATCTGCATGGTCGGCGACGGCAGCGCGATGTACACGCTGCAATCGCTGTGGACGCAGGCGCGCGAAGGCCTCAACGTGCTGACCATCGTATTCGCCAACCGCATCTATCAAATCCTGCGCGGCGAATTCGACGGCGTCGGCGCCGGCGAGCCCGGACAGCGCGCGATGGACATGCTGGCCATCGACCGCCCGACGCTGGACTTCGTATCGCTCGCCAAGGGCATGGGTGTGCCGGGCCGCGCGGTCGATAACGTCGACGATTTCGTCAAGGCGCTGGAGGAAGCGGTGAAGGAAAAAGGCCCGCGGCTGATCGAAGTGCAGATGTGAGATGGGTCTACGAGAGGAGGTTGCGATGAAAATGCAATCGTTGGTTTCGATCATCTTCTCACTGCTGATCGCGTCGCTGTGCTGCGAGGCGCGCGCTCAAACTTCTCCGGCGGTCGAAGCCGCCTATAGCGCCATCCTCGCCAATCCAAAAGTCATAAAGACCCTCGACGATATCAAGGCCGATGATGACCGCGCGCTGGCCGAGCAGAAGCGCATCACGGAAATTCCGGCGCCGCCCTACAAGGAGAGCGTCAGAGCCGCGTATTACCTGAAGCGGTTTCAGGAGCTCGGCTTCAAGGACGCGTCGATCGACACCGAAGGCAATGTGATCGGCTTGCGCAAGGGCAGCGGCAATGGTCCGAAGCTGGTGGTATCCGCGCATCTCGACACCGTGTTTCCCGAAGGCACCGACGTCACCGTGAAAGAGAAGGACGGCGTCATTCTGGCACCCGGCATCGGCGACGATTCGCGTGGCCTCGCGGCATTGCTGTCGCTGATCCAGGCCATGAACGCCAACGACATCAAGACCGTCGGCGACGTGTTGTTCGTCGGCACCGTCGGCGAGGAAGAACTCGGCAATCTCAGGGGCGTCAAAGCCCTGTTCCGTGACCACGCCGATATCGACGGTTTTATTTCGATCGACGGGCTCGGCATTACCCGCATTGTCAATCAGGCGACCGGAAGCCATCGCTATGAAATGATTTTTAGAGGCCCGGGCGGCCACAGTTTTCAGGAGTTCGGGCTGCCGAGCGCGATCCATGCCATGGGCCGGGCGATCGCAAAAATCTCGGAGTTGCAGACGCCATCCGAGCCGAAGACCACGTTTACGGTCGGCACCGTTGTTGGCGGCACCTCCGTCAACGCCATCGCTGCCGAAGCGCGAATGGCTGTCGATATGCGCTCCGACTCGACCGAGGAGCTTCTGAAACTGGAGGTCCGCCTGCTCGATCTGGTCAAGCAGGCGGTAGCGGAAGAAAACGCGCGCTGGAATTCCGACAAGATCGGCGTCGAAATCAAACTGATCGGCGACCGCCCCGCCGGCATCGTCGCGATGGATTCGCCGATCGTGCAGGCCACGCAGCGCGCGGTCTCGCGGTCGTCACCCGCGCGCCGCGCGTCACCTTTGCAGGCTCCAGCACGGATTCGAACTGGGCGATGTCGCGCGGCATTCCCGCCGTGACCATCGGCGGCGGCGGCGAGGGCGGCAACTGGCACTCGCGCAACGAATGGTACAAGCCGGTCGATGCGTATTTCGGCCCGCAAAACGCGCTGCTGACGATACTGGTGCTGACCGGCCTCGATGGCGTGACCAGGCCGGCGCTGGCGGTGCGGGCGGGGAAGTAAATCTGTTCGCGGCGGGCCGGTGTGACGGCCCAATCGCGATGTCCTAGAGTTACCGCGCTATGCCCCTGACCTACGTCATTCCGGACCTGCACGGCAGGTTCGATCTGCTGCACGACGCGTTCGCCGAGATCGCCGTCCACGCGGCCAGCAACCTCGGCACCATCGTTGCGCTCGGCGACTACGTCAACAAGGGGCCGGACAGCAAACAGGTGGCCGAACGGCTGCGGCTCGGCGTCTCCGAGGGCTGGCGGTTCTTTCCGCTCAAGGGCAACCATGATGCGATGATGGTCGAGGCGCTGCGGGATCCTTTGAAGATGAAGGGGTGGATCGAGCGCGGCGGCGACGCCACGCTGCGCTCTTACGGCGGCGATCCCGCCGCCATCCCGGAAGCTCACATCGTCTGGCTCGATGGCTTGCCGTTGCTGCACACCGACACCCACCGGATATACGTTCACGCCGGCGTCGATCCGGATCTGCCCCTCGATCGACAGTCCGAGGAAGTGCTGCTGTGGAAGCGCTATCCAAAGGGATATTCGGGCGGTTTTGGCAACTTCCACGTGGTCCACGGCCATGACAATTTTCCGGAAGGCCCGCTGTTATATGAAGGCCGCAGCAATCTCGACACCACGGCCTGGCGGACCGGCCGGCTGGTGACCGGCGTGTTCGACGATGCGAAGCCGGGCGGCCCGGTCGATTTCGTCGTGGTGAAAGGTGCTCCAGGTTAAGCGATTTTGTGCTAACCCGCGGTTGCAGGCATGGAACTGGCTGTCGCCGCCGCGATTATCTCTTGAGGAATTTCAGGAGGCTGCCATGTCACATCATTGGCGAACGGCCGTCGGCAGAGCCGACCCGATCCAGGGCGCGATAGATCACGACGTCGAGTATTTCGCCGGCTGGGCCATCAGCGCCGCCATGGCGCTCGCGACCGTGCTGGTGCTCTGGCATTTTCACATCTGAAATTGCGGCCGGGCCGAGTATAGCGTCCACTTAGCTCAGTGTCGTGTTCCTGCCCGGACGGACCTTCAGGCAGTGGCCGACGATTTTAATGGCGGGTCGTTCAACCCCTTGAAATTAAAGTAGCGCAGTAAGTCCCCGAATTCGTTCAACACGCAATCAGGCAAGACGCCTGCGGCCTCTTCCTTGAGAAGCTTCTCCCGTTCCACGTCCTCATCGGTCCAATGTGTAACGCGAACCAGCTTTTGCCAAAGCGATTTATCATAGAGAGTACCGTATTTTGCCCAAGCAGAATGCAGGCCTGCCTCACGCGCCATGTAAATATCCCGCACAAGACTGTCACCGACATATACGGCGTTGCTTTTGTCGACTCCATAGTCTGAACATATCTCTAAAAGGCCCCGCGGGTTCGGCTTGCGGTCCTGATGGGGAAGGATGCGGACAAAATCATCGCCGTCGCTTTCAAATTTCCTGTCGATATGGGCCGGTGCATAAAGCCTTGAAATGAAATGTTTGATGTCAAGGCGCTGCAATCGAAACAGAGAATTAATCACCCGGGCGTCCGTAAAGGCCACCACCCGGACGCCGGAATTTGAGAACTCCTGAAGGGTTCGGTAGACGCCGGGATAGAGCGCCAGATTCTTCTTCCGTGCGCGATTGAATGCATGAAACGCTGGGTCCAATGCGGACGCCGCGGCTTCCGGAAGCTCGCCGCCAAATTTGTTTTTTACCGCATTGGTTTCGAGCAGCGCGAAGGGGTGCTCGGAATCGCCGTGCCTGCGGTGGACGGCTTGCAAATCGCCCAGCAATTCTTCCGAAGACACTTCCAAAAGCGGGGCCGCGATGCTCGCCATTTCATAAAACGCCGGTACGAACGCGGCGAGCCAATCATACAGCGTGTTGTCCAGATCGGTTATGACCAGAGAGATGTCGGGCCGCGCCATAGGTCAACTCACCGGGGTCCAGTCCAATCGCCCAATTTAAGGCCGTTTTCCCCGCACAGGAGCAACTCCGCATCCCATGTTTGCATCAGGCCGAACAAGCCGCGGTTTTGCGATTTGAAAATATTCAACGCAAGCTTTCCGGGACGCAACTCGATCACGTTGAAGTAATTGGAGTTATTCGTTGTTTCGCTGGAGCCCGCGCTTCCGCCGCCTATTATGGAGAGTTCACCGAGCTTAAACTTCGGCTGTGTGTTTTCAGGCAGTTCATAGACGCTCGAGCGCCATATGAAGACGCGGTGTTTGTGACCGTGTAGCGCCAAATGCACTCCGCTGCCTGCTGCCAGGCGCTGAATACGAACGGCATCTACCGCCATTCCATAACCCTTGCCGAAGCCCTGTGCAGGCTCGAGGTCATCCGTGACAGCCAGATGGTGATGAATCACGAGCAGCCTCAGGCCCATGGTCTTGTCGTCATTCCATCCCAATTGATTTGCAACCTCGCCGAACGCGCCCTCGTCGGTGCGTCCCATTCCAGCCAGGAAATTCTTTCCGGTTCCAAGAGAACTCGAGTTGAGGCCGCACACATCGATAGTCATGCCGCAGGGAAAAGCAAATCGTCTGCCCATCGACAGATGCCGGTTCGGCTCATGACGAAATATCTGACGATAGAACTCTTCGTAATTTTTCTTGGCGTCCTTGGAGGCCTGGGAGGTCGGGTCAACTTTGGCGTTGGCGTCGTAGGTGGCGTCCGTCGACCACTGGATATCGTGGTTGCCGGGAATGATGACGAGATGATCCGTGCTCAGGTCCAAAATACCCAACAGGCGTTGTATTGCAATCCTTGCTTCATTGAATTCCGCCGCACTGCCGATGAAGGCAAAATCTCCGCTGATGATCAATAATCCGGTCTTGAGTTTGCTCTCTCGTTTTGCAAGGGCGGCCGCAATGGCTTCAACCATCGTGTGCCGTGTTTCTTCTTCCTGTTCGTAACGCCAGACGTGCTCGGCGCGATTTTGCCCGGTGGCGAAGTGGACATCCGTGAGGTGCAGGATTGCGTCGCCCTTGCACCGCACCACTTCCGTGGACACGGCATCGCTCAGCGCCTGTACGCTCAACAGTATCTGCTCGGAGGAATCCGTCGGCTTGGCCTGACGGACCCGCCAAATTGTCGTGTCCATAAGGCGCAGTTCTTCGGCACTTACGATTTTCTTGTCGACCAGCCTGCGAAGCGTCGCCGCGGTATAATTTGGAAGCTTTGGGGCTTCGGCAAAGGAATATTCATTAAAAAACGCAACCGGCTCACTCGCGATATTCGTTATTTTCATCCAGGCGCGGCTGAAGGGACTCGCTCGATAATATGACGGCACATGGTCTTCCTCCTGCTCCGGAACTCTGACGATATTTTCGGTCGCGCGGCCGTCTGTTTTCGGCGGTTTGATGACATCGATGACTTCGGCAAGGAAAACTTTGCCAGAACCGGCGTCAAACAGGCCTACCTCAACCTTTGAGGATTTCGTGCTGTTGGCCAAATCGTCCCAAACGTCGCTCCGCGAATCTTCCGATGGGCGTTTCCACCAACCCCACCATACCCAGTTATGTTGCTTAATTACGCGCTCATGCTCTTCAATGGTTGATGCAACCAAATCACGAAATCTGAAAAGAAATTTTATGTCTGACATGACGTTTTCTCGGAGAGGACGGCGATACGGGTCGCCTAAGGGGGGCGCTGTCAAAATAATTGCGGAGCGGTAACGATCGCCCTTGAACGATAAGAGCCAATCGATCCGAAGACAAGCTATCGGTCAACCGCAAGATGCGTTGTCTGCTGGGTGCAGCCGGATGCGCGGCTTAGGCTGGTGGACGCACAAGGGATCGAACCTTGGACCTCTCGACGTGATATCCCAAAACTGGGTGCAAGCGCCTTACAGAAAATCCCGCAGCCGGGCGATTTCAACGATGTGCTCCGTGGAGAGGACCGCGCTCACTAGATCGGTCTGTGGCGCGGTGTGAATCTCGTAGAGGTGACGCTGGTTGGCTGGCTTCGCCAGGAACTGCCGGATGCACTCGTCCAGCGACCCATCGACGACCAGATAGGAGCGCGCGCCAAACGAGGCGCTGATGCGCTCGTTATTAAGCGACGGCCATTTTCTTAAGATCGCCGGAGCATTGAAATCGATGTGAAGGCCGGTACTGGACATATGTCGCGCTGATCCCCGCTGGCGCGACGGCTTAACTGACTTGGCGGGGACTTTTTATGGCGAGACGGAGCCTGCCGCGCGGCTTTCTTTGATATTGTTTTGATGTTTGCTGGTGGACGCACAAGGGATCGAACCTTGGACCTCTCCCGTGTGAAGGGAACGCTCTCCCGCTGAGCTATGCGTCCGGGATTGTGGTGCAAAATCAAGGGCCGGAAACCGGCGATGCACCTCGTCAGAGCCGCGATTTACGGAGTGCGGGGCAGGGCTGTCAAGCACGCCGCGCCAAATGCGCGGCGATCTTTTCGCCGTTCACGCCCCCTGCTGCCGCGCCCTTGAGGCGTGCGACTGCAGCGCGCGGATGCGTTCGGCCAGCGTGCCGCCCATCGGCACAACATTCCCGGTAGCGCTGTCATCGGCGGGCATGTCATTGGCCGGTTTCAGCGCAATCGGCGGCGCCACCGGTTCCGCGGCGAGGATGGCCTCGATCGCCGAATTCGGCCCTTCCAGCGCCATCGCCAGTTTTGCCACTTCGGCGGCGATATCGTTGATGCGCTCGCGCAACAGCGCGTTCTCCATGCGCTCGGTCGCCCATGAGCTTTCGGCCTGCTGCTGGATCGCGTTGAGGTCGCGCTGCGCCTTGGCGCGTTCGTCGCGGGCAATGCCAAGCTGCTCCTCGATCGCGGCCTTTTCGGTGCGCAGTTTTTCCAGCGCCGGCGACGACTTGCCGCTGTTGAGCGCTGCGATCTCGTCGCGCAATTCCTTCTCGGTGCGTCCGGCGGCCTCGGCTGCCTCGCGCAACTGCCTGTTCTCGTATTCGCGCTCGGCCAAGAGTTTGCCTTGCGCGGCCAAGCGATTTTCCAGGTCGTTGATACGGTTGCCGAGCATCTCGGCTTCCTTGACCTGAAGCATCAGTTGGCGGTCGAGATCGGTCACGCGCTGGCTCAGATTCTCGACGCGGTCGCGCGCCTCGCCGAGTTCGCGTGTCGCGGAATCGGATTCGCCGCGCTGCTGCTCCAGCCGTTTCTGGGTTTCGGCGAATTCCTTTTCGGCGTCGCCGACGCGGGCCTGCAGCGCCTCGATCTGCGTGCGTACCGTGACCAGTTCGACCTGGCGGCTTTCCGCCACCATGGATTTGTCGGACAGGTCGGAATTGAGTTTTGCCAGTTCGGCCTGCTTGTCGATCAGCGCGGTTTCGGCGCCGCGCAGCAATTGCGTCTTGGCGGCGAATTCCTCTTCGGTCGCCCGCATCTGGTCCTTGATCGCCTTCTCGCGGGCTTCCAGCGAGAAGATGGTCGCGCTCTTTTCGCCGAGCTCGAGCTTCATGCGGTTGATGGCGTCGGATTTCTTGCCGAGTTCGGCGAGCTGGCTGGTGGTCTTGTTCCTGAGCTGGTCGACGCTCATCTCCAGCCGCCGCGCCGACATCGCGAATTCCGCGCGCAGCTGGTCCTTGTCGGCCTGGATTTCCGCCATCGACAGCGGCGTCGCCGCTTCCAGACGCTTGGTGGTCAGCCGCACCGCGCGGTTATGCACCAGCGGCACGATCATCAGCCCGAACAGCATCGAGACCAGAAAACCGATCGCCAGATACATGATCGGTTCGATCATGACGGATACTCCCACACACGAAGATTGTCGTGGTTACCAATGCCATAACGGGCGGTGAAAAGGCCAGCCCAATGCCGCGTTAACGTGAATCCGTTAACTACACCGGCTTGGTTCCCCGGATGCTGCGCAGCGCGTAGCTCTTGCGAAGCGGTGCGCTGCTGATCCTGAGTCCCGGTGTCTGTGGCATTCGAAACCGGGGTCCCGGTTCTGCGGTGCACCGCCAAGAGGCGCTGCACCGCGCCCGGGACAAGAAAAAATCAGAACGGGTTCCAGGTCGCGTTCGGCGTGTATTTGAGATAGCCGATATTGGCGCCGAGCCGGAGGCCGAGGCCGGAGCGGATCGGCACCAGCACGATGTTGTTCGCGGTCAGCGCGGTCATGCCGAAGCCGCCGATGATATAGGCGGAGCCGTTGATGCCGGCGAAGCGCTGGTAGATCGCATTGGTCGACGGCAGGTTGTAGACCAGCGTCATGGTGCGCGCGCCGTCGCCGCCCCAGTCGAAGCCGACCGACGGCCCCTGCCAGTAAACCCGCAAGTCCCCGGCGTTCTTGGTGTAGAGCGTGCCTTCGCCGTAGCGCAATCCGGCCACGAAGGCGCCGGCGCCTTCCTCGCCTAGCACATAGCCGTTCGGAAGGCCCCATTGGCTGATCGCCTTCTCGATTACCGAGGCGAGCCCGCGCGATACATTGCCGAAGAATTTGTGGCCGGCGCCCATCAATTCGTCCGGACCGTAGGTGTTGGGTCCGGCCTGACGCTGCGGCGGTGGAGGTTGCGGGGCCGGCTGTTGTGCGGATGCCGGGACCAGCCAGCACAGCATCGCGGCGAGCGTCGCCGCGGCAAGGCGTGAAGCGAAAGTCATGAAAGTACCCCTGGCATTAAAATCGTGGCTGCCGCCTTAACCGGTTGCTGACAAGCTCCGGTCTAGATAGCGCCCATGTCCCCTCGACTCGAATGTTATCGGCATCAACTATGACGGCACAGCGGCAGGAAAGAAACGGCTGGCGCCCCGGATTAGCCTTTATCGCGCTGCTTTCGGGTTTTGCTGCGCTGGCTGGTCTGGCGATCACGGCCCAAGCCTCGACCACGGAACGGGTGGTCGCCGACCGCTATACCGGTCTGGCGATCGGCGGCTTCGACCCGGTGTCCTACTTCACCGACGCGCAGCCTTTGGCCGGCCAGCCTGGCTTCGAGGCCTCGGAGGCTGGCGCCATTTGGCGATTCCGCAACGAGGGAAACCGGGCGTTTTTCCTCGCCCACCCCGAAATCTACGGCCCGCAATTCGGCGGCTACGACCCGACCGACGTAGCGCGGGGCGTCGCTTATGCCGGCAACCCCCGGTTCTGGCTGGTCGCGGGCCAGCGGCTCTATCTGTTCGGCCGCGCCGAAAGCCGCGACGCCTTTGCCGCCGATCCCATGCGCTTCATGCGGGAAGCGAAGCAGCGCTGGCCTTCCTTAAAGGAAACGCTGGCGCAGTAGCCTCTTCACCTCGCCCCGCTTGCGGGGAGAGGTCGACCGGCGAAGCGCAGCGAAGACGGTCGGGTGAGGGGGACTATCCGCGAGTCCGAGTGCGTGGAGAGTCCCCCTCACCCCGACCCTCTCCCCGCAAGCGGGGCGAGGGGGCTTACCGCCGCGGGATCGCCCCAGGCGATGAATTCCGGCACGATGAAGTCGTCACGCCCTGCGCCGAAGCGTAAGGGAGCACCCCTGGCGTCGGTGATCTTGCCGCCGGCGGCGGTGACCACCGCATGGCCCGCGGCGACGTCCCATTCGCAGGTTGGGGAGAGCCGGGGGTAGATATCGGCAGCCCCTTCCGCCACCCGGCAGAATTTTACCGCCGAGCCGATCACCTGCCGGACCGCGCCGGGCCGGCGGTCGATAAAGGCCTCAGTCCGGGCCTCGCCATGCGAGCGGCTGACGGCCGCGATCCAGGGGCTGCCGAGATCCGGGATGGGGCGGGTGCGGATCGGCTCAGTGGTGCGGCCCTTGCCGATCGTCAGCCGCTCCGCGCCGCGGCCCACCAGGCCGCGCCAGATCAATCCCAGCGCCGGTGCGCCGACAATACCCAATAACGGCACCCCGTCGGTCACCAGCGCGAGGTTGACGGTGAACTCGTTGCGCCCGGCCACGAATTCCTTGGTGCCGTCGAGCGGGTCGATCAGGAAGAAACTCGACGCATAGGGCAGCTTCGCCAGATGGGTGCGTTCTTCGGACAGTGTCTGCACTTCCGGAAGCAGCCGCGCCAGCCCTTCGGCGATGACGCGGTCGGCGGCCAGATCCGCTTCCGTGACCGGCGACCCATCGGCTTTATCGTCGATCGCCATGGTGCCGCGGTTGACGGCCAGAATGGCCGCACCGGCCCGCGCGACGATCTCCGTCAGCGGCTCGATCAGCGCAACGGCTGCGTCGCGGTCGATCCTATGCATCGGCGGGTCTCATATCGCTTCCTTCACATCGTACCGGTCGCCAATCTTCACCTCGCCCCGCTTGCGGGGAGAGGTCGGATGGCATCGAAGATGACATCCGGGTGAGGGGGACTCTCCGCGAGTCTGGAGCTTGTGGAGGCTCCCCCCCCCCCCAAGCCTCGGCTGCGCTCCGGCTTCGACCTCTCCCCGCAGGCGGGGAGAGGTGAGATAACCGCCTCGCGCCCATGTTGGCAGCCCGAGCGCCCGCAGTGTATCAAGCACACAAGCATGCATGATTCGCCGTGTCGCTACGGCCTTCCAGGAACAGATTTGATGTCCGGCACTTCGTCTCCCGGCCCCGCCCCCGACGCGCTCGAACTCGCGGCGCTGTTGTGCTCGCGGGTTTGCCACGATCTCATCAGTCCGGTCGGCGCCATCGTCAACGGGCTTGAGGTGCTGGACGACAATCCGAAGCCGGACGACCGCGAATTCGCGCTCGATCTGATCCGCAAGAGCGCCAGAACGGCGTCGGCGCGATTGCAGTTCTGCCGGCTGGCGTTCGGCGCCGCCGGTTCGGCGGGCGCGCAGATCGACCTCGGCGATGCGCAGACCATGGCGCGCGGTCATCTCGAGGACGAGAAAACCAGGATCACCTGGAACTTGCCGCGCGTGCTGCTGCCGAAGAACAAGGTCAAGCTGCTGCTCAACATGATGGTGATCGCGCAGCAGACCATCCCGCGCGGCGGCATGCTGACGGTCGACGCCGTCGGCGAAGGCGAGGCGGCCGGGTTTCGGGTCGCCGCAAGCGGCCTGAACGCGCGCATGCCGCAGGCCATCGCCGATCTGTTGAGCTCGGGCCCCGCCGGCTCGGTCGATGCCCATGCCGTGCAGCCCTATTATACGCGGCTGCTCGCACAGGCCTGCGGATTGAACGTCGTGCTCGCGCCTGAGGGCGATGCGATGGTGGTGACGGCGTCGTAATCCTGCCGTCATTGCGAGGAGCGAAGCGACGAAGCAATCCAGTCCTTCCGCGCGCGCGGCTCTGGATTGCTTCGCTTCGCTCGCAATGACGGCGTTTTGTGCGCGCCGGTTCTCCATTCCGCGACCGCCATTCTCCATTCACCTTTTCCCCGGCAGTTTCCGCGTCACCGGATCGAGCAGGTCCAGCTTTCGGCCGTCGTACACGGAGGCGCGGCGCTGCTGCTGGATCGTCACATAGATGTTGTCGATCACGGCTTGCACCTTGGCGGATGTGCCGGCGCCGGGCGGCAGGCAGACCGTCGGGTTGCCGCGGCAGCGCCGCGCCCGCCGGCAGGCCGGCAGCCGGCAGGTTTCGAAGTGCCTGCTTTTGTCAGACAAGGCGCGCTCGACATAGATCGTGGCGCGCTTCCAGTCCTGCTCGGCCTGCGCGCTTGTGACGAGGCCGCTTGCAGCTTGCGCGTGGGCTTTGAGGGCGTCCGCATCCCAGAGCCTCGGTGTGGTGTGCATGTTTGCTGCTCCCTTGAGCTATGGGCGAGCGTCATCGCTGCCCGCAAATCGCTTTACGTGAATGGGGGGTTCGGGGGACCTCGCTCTCGATGGAAGAGAGGGAGGCGGAACGCCGAAAGGCGCACCTTGGGTAACGGCCGCGGCTTATTTCCCGGATTGCCGGGAAACAGAGGCACACGGCAACGCCTTTCAGCGTCCCGCCGCGGCGTCTTAAAACCCTGGTCGGCACTTCCGGCGACTTGGCTCCCGGCGATTTCGCGCCGCTGCCTGTCCCCGTCCAGCCAGCTTCAGTGGCAGACCCCGATAGTGGGGCCGGACGGATACCCAGGGCCTCCCGCGAACGGTGAGCTACGTTAGCCCCCCGCCCTCAGGCGCCGCATCCCGCCCCGCGCTACTAGCGTCCCGGCAACGCCCCTTTAACAGGGACGGGATAGGAATAGATGTAGCATGATAGGAATATTAGTCAAGCGGGGGGAAGATTAAATTTTTGCCGAGCGTGTCTCTTTTTCCCTTCTCATCAGGGACGATGCGGGGGAAGTTACGCCGCTCTGATCGTCGTCATGAACCGATTCAGCCACTGACGCGCCGAGTGCTCTCGGTAGACAAAGTCTGTGCCGAATTCAAAGCTCCGCCTCCGGGTTAAGCGGCAACGCGTCGCGTGAGGGCTGCAATAACCAGGTCATCACGATGAGGCCGGCGACTGCTCCGCATAGTTCTGCGGCAATAAATCCCGGAAGGTCCACAGGGCGGATGCCGGAAAACGTATTGGTGAATGACCGGGCGATCGCGACGGCGGGGTTCGCGAATGATGTCGACACGGTGAACCAGTAAGCCGCTGTGATGTAGAGTCCGACAAGCCACGGCACGCCGATTCTGTTGAAGCGGATGCCGGCCAGGATCGTGGCGATCAAGCCAAACGCCGCAACTCCCTCCGCGAACCATTGTGCGCCTCCTGTTCGAACCTTGAGCGAAGCATCCAGTAACGGCAGGCCGAACATGCCGTGCGCAACGATGGTGCCGATTATTCCCCCAAGTATTTGTGCTGCGATATATAAGCCCGCGTCGCGGGCGCTGAGTTCACGTCTGAGCGAAAAAACGAGCGATACGGCGGGATTGAAGTGAGCGCCGGATATCGGGCCGAAAATCGTTATCAGTACGACAAGGATTGCGCCGGTCGGCAGGGTGTTGCCAAGCAAGGCAAGAGCGGTGTCTTTTGTAAGCGTCTCGGCCATAATGCCCGAGCCGACGACAGTAGCGACGAGGAGCGCTGTTCCCAGCGCTTCTGCAACGAGCCGCCGCTGGAGGTTATATGCCTGCATCATCCGGCCTTGTCCCTGCCGGATGTCGAGCCGTCGAGACGGCCGATCTCCCGTAATTTCGTGCCTAATGAAAGCTGGTCGATGCTGGACAGGGGCAGGCTCGTGAAAACCGCGATGCGGTTTTTGAGATAACGGAAGGCGGTCACGAAAGCCGCCTCCTTCTGTAGCTCGGTGCCTTCGGCATAAGCGGGATCTTCAATGCCCCAGTGGGCGGTCATGGGCTGGCCGGGCCAGACAGGGCAGCTCTCGCCAGCTGCGCTGTCGCACACGGTAAATACAAAATCCATCACCGGCGCATCTGGCGTTGCAAACTCTTTCCAGCTTTTGGACCACATGCCGTCAGCGGGATAATCGAGGCTCCTGAGAACTTTGAGGGAAAGCGGGTTTACTTCGCCCTTGGGCTGGCTTCCCGCTGAAAATGCGCGAAAGCGTCCACGTCCATCCTTATTGAGAATCGATTCGGCAAGAATGGAGCGCGCGGAATTGCCGGTGCAAAGGAACAGGACATTGTAAATTCTATCGGACACGCGCCTTCTCCTTTGGTGGACAACACGGGGTGAGGCTTGCGATCAGCGGCGCGCAGACCTCCGGTCTGCTTCCGCAGCAGTCCTCGATGAGGAAGAGCACCACTTGCTGAAGATGCGTGAAGTTCGCGCGGTACACGATGGACCGGCTTCGCCGCTGTGAGGAAACGAGGCTGGCGCGCGTCAGTATCGACAGATGCGAGGACATCGTGTTGTGCGGGACCGCAAGCTCCCTGGCGATATCGCCCGCGGCCATGCCTTCAGGCTCGCTTTTGGTCAGCAGCCTGAACACGTCGAGGCGTGTATTCTGCGCGAGCGCTGCAAGGGCGAGTATGGTTTGATCTGATTCCATATGTCGAGACTTATGGAGATAATTCTAAAAGTCAAGAATTTCTGTTCGGTTCGTATTTCGATTATACTAGAAATACGGTTGACAGGCGCGCGGCCCTGACGGAGTATGATGATCATGAAGATCGACGAAGCAGCAACCCGTCTTGAAGCGCTTGGCAACGAGACGCGGCTTAAGATTTACCGGACGCTTGTGCGTGCCGGCAATGCAGGCATGCCGGTCGGCCGGCTCCAGGAAAAGCTAAAGGTCGCGCCATCGACGCTATCGCATCATGTAAAGGCGCTCGTGACGGTGGGGCTGATTACCCAGGTCCGCGAAGCCACCACGCTCGTCTGCCATGCAAATTATGACGTGATGCGGGGCCTTGTGGATTTCCTCGTCGCTGAATGCTGCGCCGACGCTGAATGCAAGGAAACAAAGACGGCGGCCTGATTTTTTCGGGTCCATAATTTCGATATTTCTAGTTTGATGGGAGAACGGAATGAGCAAAACAGTTGCCGTCATTGGAGCGGGGCCGGTCGGCCTTGCCGCCGCCGCCCATGTTCTGGAGCGTGGCTTCACTCCCATCGTACTTGAGGCAGGGCCGTCAGCCGCGCACGCCGTGCGGCAATGGGCTCATGTTCAGCTTTTCTCTCCATGGGAATACGATATCGACCGCGCTTCGGAGCGGCTCCTGAAAGAAACGGGCTGGAATTCGCCTGCGCCCGCCGATTACCCGACGGGCGGCGAACTGATCGAGCGCTATCTTGAACCTCTGGCGACAAAGACCAGGCTCAAAGCTCACATTCAAACGTCAAGCCGCGTGACGGATATCAGCCGGATCGGATTTGACAAGCTCAAGACCAAAGGCCGCGAAGCGGCTGCGTTCGAACTCCGCTACCAGAACGGTGCGGGTCCCAAAAGCATTCAGGCGCAGGCCGTGATTGATGCATCCGGCACGTGGTTTTCGCCAAACCCTGCCGGCGCGAACGGCCTCAGCGCCAGCGGTGAGCGGGACAATGCTGCGAACATCGCCTACGGCATGCCGGACGTACTCGGTACAGGCCGCGCGCGGTATGCGGGAAAGACTGTTGCCGTTTTGGGCGCGGGACATTCCGCGATCGGAACGCTAATCGACCTTGCGCGGCTTGCCGCCCAATCTCCCGGCACAAAGTCCGTCTGGCTCCTGCGCGGTGACAATCCCGCGAAGGCGTTTGGCGGCGGCGCGAATGATAAACTTTCGGCGCGCGGCGAACTGGGCACTCAATTTGCAGCGCTCGTGGCTGCGGGCCGAATCCAGGTTGAAACCGAATTCCGGCTGACGCATTTGACGCGCGACGGAGACCGCCTGCGTATTGGCGTCGGGTCGTCCAACTGCGGACGCGGTATTGCGGCAGACGAATTGATCGTCGCAACAGGCTTCCGTTCCGACCTGAGCTTCCTGCGCGAATTGCGAATCCAGCTTGACCCCGCCATCGAATGTCCCGTCGCCCTCGCGCCGTTGATTGATCCCAATGAGCATAGCTGCGGCACCGTGCGTCCGCATGGCGCGCGGGAACTCGCACAGGAGGAGCCGGGGTTTTACTTCGCCGGGATGAAGTCTTACGGCCGCGCGCCGACCTTCCTGATGCTGACAGGGTATGAACAGGTGCGCTCGATCGCGGCTGAGATCGCGGGCGATCATGAAGCCGCCCGCCGTGTCGAGCTTGTCCTTCCGGAAATAGGCGTGTGCAGCCGTGGCCCCGTGGCGGAAGCCGCCGGATGCTGCGGCGGTCCCGCGCCGACTGAAGTAAACGCCTGCCGCGCTACGGACGCCGAAGCAAAGAAAGAAGGCAAGGCTGGATGCGGATGCGCTTGAAGGCTCTCGAAGGCCGCTCCTTGATAGCGGCGATGTGCTTCGGGCAGCTCGGAAGCTTGCTGCCTCATGTGGCCGTGCCGTCGATCCTGGCCGAATTTCTTATTCCTGAGTGGCACCTGAGCGGCGCGGAAGCGGGTTTGCTCGCGGGAGCTTTTGCCGCGGGATACATGGTCGCCGTGCCCGTACTCGCGACCCTCACCGATCGTATGGATGCGCGCCTCGTTCTCATCGCGGGTTCTGCGCTCAGTGCATTCGCTACATTTCTGTTCGGATTCTTTGCGCAGGGGCTTTGGTCGGGCGCTGCGCTGTGGAGTATTGCCGGCGTTGGTTTTGCCGGGGCCTATATGCCCGGTCTCAAGGCGCTGACTGATCGGCTTGCTCCGGGAGATTCCTCCCGCGCAGTTACGTTGTACACGGCAAGTTTTTCCTTGGGCGTCGGCTTTTCATTTCTCGTGTCGCAGCTCGTCGCCGAAAGCCTGGGGTGGCGAGCGGCATTTTTTGTGACAGGGTTTGGTCCGCTCCTCATGATCGCAGCGTGTTTCTTCCTGCGCCCGGTCAAGCCAAAGCCCGCACAGGGACACCTACTTGATTTCGCGCCCGTTCTGAAGAACAGGCCCGCCATGGGCTTTGTGCTGGGTTACGGCGCGCATTGTTTCGAGTTGTACGGCGTGCGCACCTGGCTGGTAGCTTTCTGGACGTTCGTCATTGCGAGAAATGCCGGCGCAGATATTCCATCGCCGCTTGTTGTCAGCTTCCTGTTCTCGATCCTGGCGATGCCTGCAAGCATACTCGGCAACGAACTCGCCCTGAAGTTCGGCCGCCATCGCGCTATTAACACAGTCATGGTGTGTTCGGCGGCCGTCGCGCTTCTCATTGGAATATTTGCAAACGGTTCGCCGTGGCTGCTGCTGGGGCTTGTTGCAATGTATGCGATCACGGTGCCGGCGGATTCAGGCGCGCTCACATCCGGCATGTCGATGACCGCGAACCCCGATTACCGGGGAGCGACCATGGCGATGCATTCAACAGTCGGCTTTGGCCTTTCCGCGCTTGGTTCATGGGGGGTGGGACTCGCCCTGGATGTGGCAGGCGGACCGCAGAGCGGAACGGCCTGGCTTACGGCGTTCGCTGTCCTTGCCGCAGGTATTCTATTCGGGCCGCTCGCCCTTTACTGGTCGCGGAAGCAGGCTGCGGTTTTCCGGGCTCCGTGAAAGGCGTCCGGCTTCAGCACGCCCCATGACGCCATGATCCTGCCTTCGCAAGAGTCTGTAGAAAAAGATGGATGGCCGGGTCGAACGCGGTCGGCACGATCTTATGGTTAACCACTCCTTACCACCCCCCCATTATCTCTTTCCTCACCGCGTTCTTTTCCCATTACTCAACCAAACTTAAACGCTTTGCGACGAAACTGGCCGAACTCGTAAAACCGCGTGTGATGTCGCGCGCGGGTGCGTTGAGGCCTGTTCGATGGATGATCTGCTGCGCGAGTTCCTGACCGAGACCAACGAGAGTCTCGACACCGTCGACAACCAGTTGGTGCGGTTCGAGCAGGATCCTAACAACGCGAAAATTCTGGATAATATTTTTCGCCTTGTTCACACCATCAAGGGAACGTGCGGCTTCCTAGGGTTGCCGCGGCTCGAAGCGCTGGCGCATGCCGCCGAGACCCTGATGGGCAAATTCCGCGACGGCATGCCGGTGACCGGCGAGGCCGTGACGCTGATCCTGAGCTCGATCGACCGCATCAAGGAAATTCTCGCCGGCCTTGAATCGACGCAATCCGAGCCCGAAGGCGGCGACGCCGATCTGATCGACGCGCTGCATGCGATGGTCGAGCGCGGCATGGCGGCGATGGCCGCAGCTCCCGCAGCGCCTGAGATCGAGCAGGGCACGCTGACATTCCAGGTGCTGGAGCGCGCACTTCGTCCCGGCGAAGTGTCGCTCGACGAATTGGAGCGGGCGTTTCGCGAGACCGCGGCGGAAGTAGCACCACCCGCGAAGGAAATCGCAGCGCCGAAAGCCGCCGCCAAACCGGCCGTCAAGAAAGCTTTTGCCGAGCCGGAAACCGCGGACGCCGACCGGGTCGCGAACCAGTCGATCCGCGTCAATGTCGATACCCTCGAACATCTGATGACCATGGTGTCGGAGCTGGTGCTAACGCGCAACCAGCTGCTCGAGATCTCCAGGCGCCACGAGGACACCGAATTCAAGGTGCCGCTGCAGCGCCTCTCCAACGTCACCGCCGAGCTGCAGGAAGGCGTGATGAAGACGCGGATGCAGCCGATTGGGAACGCGTGGCAGAAGCTGCCGCGGATCGTGCGCGACCTGTCCGGCGAACTCGGCAAGCAGATCGAGCTCGAGATGCACGGCGCCGACACCGAGCTCGACCGCCAGGTGCTCGACCTGATCAAGGATCCGCTCACCCATATGGTGCGCAACTCGGCCGATCACGGGCTGGAGACGCCGGCCGAGCGCTTAGCCAGCGGCAAGCCGGAGCAGGGCACCATTCGCCTCTCGGCCTATCATGAAGGCGGCCACATCATCATCTGCATCGCCGACAACGGCCGCGGCCTCAACACCGAGCGGATCAAGGCCAAGGCGGTTGCCAACGACCTCGTTACCGAGTCCGACCTCGAGAAGCTGACGGAAGCGCAGATCCACAAATTCATCTTCGCGCCGGGCTTCTCGACCGCCGCCGAGGTCACCAGCGTGTCCGGGCGCGGCGTCGGCATGGACGTGGTGCGCACCAATATCGACCAGATCGGCGGCACCATCGACGTGAAGTCGGTGGCCGGCGAGGGCTCCAGCGTCACCATCAAGATTCCGCTGACGCTTGCCATCGTCTCCGCGCTGATCGTGGAAGCCGCCGGCGATCGTTTCGCGATTCCGCAGCTCGCCGTGGTCGAACTGGTGCGGGCGCGCGCCAATTCCGAACACCGCATCGAGCGTATCAAGGACACGCCTGTTTTACGGCTGCGCAACAAGCTGCTGCCGCTGCTGCATCTGAAGAAGCTGCTCAGAATAGAAGACGGCAGCGCCAGCGATCCGGAAAACGGCTTCATCGTGGTGACGCAGGTCGGCAGCCAGACTTTTGGGATCGTGGTCGATGGCGTGTTTCACACCGAGGAAATCGTGGTCAAGCCGATGTCGACCAAGCTGCGGCACATCGAGATGTTTTCCGGCAATACCATCCTCGGCGACGGCGCCGTGATCATGATCATCGATCCCAACGGTATCGCCAAAGCGCTCGGCACCTCGGGCGCGGCACAACTCGAAATCGCCGACGAGAACGCTGCGATGCGCGCGATCGCTGCCGAGCAATTGACGTCGCTGCTGGTGTTCCGCGCCGGCTCGCGAGAGCCGAAGGCGGTGCCGCTGGCGCTGATCACGCGGCTGGAAGAAATCGCGATCGAGAAGATCGAAAAGTCGAACGGCCGGCATATGGTGCAGTACCGCGACCAGCTGATGCCGCTGGTGCAGATGGATGGCGTTGATATCGCCACCGAAGGCGCGCAGCCGATCCTGGTTTTCTCCGACGATGGCCGCTCCATGGGCCTCGTGGTCGACGAGATCATCGACATCGTCGAGGAGCGGCTCAATATCGAAGTCGCCAGCACCCATGACGGCATTTTGGGATCGGCCGTGATCAAGGGCCAGGCCACCGAAGTGATCGACGTCGGGTATTTCCTGCCGATGGCGTTCGCCGACTGGTTCAGCCGCAAGGAAATGCGGCCCTCCGCGACCGCGCAATCGGTGCTGCTGGTCGACGACTCCGCGTTCTTCCGCAACATGCTGGCGCCGGTGCTGAAGGCTGCCGGCTATCGCGTCCGCGTCGCCAACAACGCGCAGGAGGGCCTGGTCGTGCTGCGCTCCGGCCAGCAGTTCGACGCCATCCTGACCGATATCGAAATGCCCGACATGAACGGGTTCGAATTCGCGGAAGTTATCAAGGCCGACCAGCGCCTGGGCGCGATGCCGATCATCGCGCTGTCCTCGATGATTTCGCCCGCCGCGATCGAGCGCGGCCGGCAGGCCGGCTTCCATGACTACGTCGCCAAGTTCGACCGGCCCGGCCTGATCGCCGCGCTGAAGGAACAGACCGCCGAAATGAACCAGGCGGCATGAAAGTCATGGCCATGAGCAACGCGGCGCAAATCTCCGAGGACGCGATCACCGAATACGTCACCGCCATGATCGGCGGGCAGCTGTTCGGCCTGCCGATCTCGCGGGTGCAGGACGTGTTCATCCCCGAGCGCATGACCCGGGTGCCGCTGGCGTCCTCGGACGTCGCCGGCGTGCTCAACCTGCGCGGCCGCATCGTCACCGCGATCGACATGCGTTCCCGGCTCGGCCTGCCGAAGAACGACTCGGGTCGCCCGCCGATGGCGGTCGGGGTCGACCTCAAAGGCGAATCTTATGGGCTTCTGATCGACACTGTTGGCGAAGTCTTAAAGCTTGCGGACGACAGTCGCGAGGTAAATCCGGTCAATCTCGACCCGCGGATGGCAAAGATGGCGGCGGGCATTCACCGGCTCGACGGACAGCTGATGGTAGTGCTGGACGTCGATCGCGTTCTCGAAATCGTGCCTGACATGCTGGCGGCGTGAGACCGGCAACAGGCGCAACCGATCAACAATGGAAACGCTCGTTCGAAGTTCGAAGAGAGAGTAGAGGCTAAAATGAAGACCTGTCTGGTAGTCGATGACTCAAGCGTCATCCGGAAAGTCGCGCGGCGCATCCTGGAAGGGCTCGATTTCCAGATCGCCGAAGCCGAGGACGGCGAGAAGGCGCTGGAAGTCTGCAAGCGCGGACTGCCGGACGCGATCCTGCTCGACTGGAACATGCCGGTGATGGACGGCTATGAGTTCCTGCGCAACCTGCGCCGCATGCCCGGCGGCGACGCGCCCAAGGTGGTGTTCTGCACCACCGAGAACGACGTCGCGCATATCGCGCGCGCGCTGCACGCCGGCGCCAACGAATACATCATGAAGCCGTTCGACAAGGATATCGTGACGGCGAAATTTCATGAAGTCGGTCTGATCTAGACGAACGCCGCCGCTTTTTGCCGCGGCGTCCGCTTGTGCGGCTGTATTTCGTATTGTTGCTTGATGTTGCGTTTTGGTGAGTAATGAGTGTTGCGCTGGCAAATTCGTCGATCCGCGATTCGGCGCGACATGAACCGCTGCGGGTCATGGTGGTCGACGATTCCGTCGTCATCCGCGGATTGATCAGCCGCTGGATCGAGGCCGAGCCGGACATGGTGGTCGCAGCCTCGCTGCGCACCGGGCTGGACGCCGTCAACCAGGTCGAGCGCGTCAACCCCGACGTCGCCGTGCTCGATATCGAAATGCCGGACCTCGACGGCATTGCCGCGCTGCCGCAGCTGTTGGCGAAGAAGCGCAACCTCGTCATCATCATGGCGTCGACCCTGACCCGCCGCAACGCCGAGATCAGCTTCAAGGCGCTGTCGCTGGGCGCATCGGACTACATCCCGAAACCCGAAAGCACCCGCGAGCCCGCCGCCGCCGAAACCTTTCGCCACGACCTGATCCAGAAGATCCGCCATCTCGGCGCAAAAGTCCGCCGGCCGGTGACCGTCGCAAGCCCGCCCTTGGCGCCGGCGCTCGGCCGCGAGCCTCTGCCTGGCGCGCGTCCGGCGCTGGCGCCGGTGGCGCATCCGCAACTGCTGCGCCGCGCCTTCTCGACGCATCCGCCGCGCGCGCTCTTGATCGGCGCCTCGACCGGCGGTCCGCAGGCCCTGATGGCGCTGGTCAGCGAAATCGGCCCGGTAATCGACCGCTTTCCGGTGCTGATCACCCAGCACATGCCGCCGACCTTCACGACCATTCTCGCCGAACATCTCGCCCGCGCCAGCCACCGGCCGGCGCATGAAGGCATCGATGGCGAAATCATAAAGCCGGGTAGGATTTATCTCGCGCCGGGCGGCCGCCACATGCGCGTCGCCCGCAAAGGTACTGACACTACGATCGCCCTCGACGACGGGCCGCCGGTGAATTTCTGCAAGCCCGCGGTCGATCCGTTGTTTACGTCGGCGATCGATGTCTGGCAGGGCGGCATTCTGGCCGTGGTGCTGACCGGCATGGGCTCGGACGGCATGCGCGGCGGCAAGGAAATCGTCGCCGCCGGCGGCAGCGTCATCGCCCAGGATGAAGCGACCAGCATCGTCTGGGGAATGCCGGGTGCGGCGACGCATGCCGGAATTTGCGCGGCCGTCCTGCCGCTGGGTCAGATCGCACCGAAGCTGGTTGCGTTGTTTTCGGGGGTGCGTTCGTGACGCCGTTGGATTACGAGTATCTGCGTAAATTGTTGCGAGACCGCTCCGGTCTCGACCTGTCCGCCGACAAGCAATATCTGGTGGAGAGCCGGCTGATTCCGCTGGCGCGCAAGGCCGGCCTCGCTGGTATCGGCGAACTCGTGCAGAAAATCAAAGGCGGGTCCGACGCGGTGACCATCGACGTCATCGAGGCGATGACCACAAACGAAACCTTCTTCTTCCGCGACAAGATTCCGTTCGACCATCTGCGCGAGACGGTGCTGCCGGAGCTGTTGCAGGCCCGCGCCAGCCGCCGGGCCATACGGATCTGGTGCGCGGCGTCGTCCACCGGGCAGGAGCCGTATTCGATCGCGATGTGCCTGAAGGAGTTCGGCCTGGCATTGGCGGGATGGCGGATCGAAATCGTCGCCACCGACCTGTCGCTCGGCGTGCTCGAAAAAGCCCGCAGCGGCATTTTCAGCCAGTTCGAGGTGCAGCGCGGCCTGCCGATCCAGTTGCTGGTCAAGCATTTCAAGCAGGTCGGCGAGCTGTGGCAGATCAACGCCGACATCCGCGCCATGGTGCAGCACCGGCAGTTGAACCTGATGCAGGATTTCTCCCACCTCGGCACCTTCGACGTGATCTTCTGCCGCAACGTGCTGATCTATTTCGACCAGGACACCAAGCTCGGCGTGTTCAACCGGCTCGCCAAATCGCTGGAAGCCGACGGCGTGCTGGCGCTGGGCGCCGCGGAATCCGTGGTCGGCATCACCGACGCCTTCAAGCCTTATCCGGAACGGCGCGGGCTGTACCGCGCGAATCCCGCGCGCGGCGCGCGCGCCAGCGCTGGGCTGAAGATGGTTGCGGCCGCGGGGTAAGTGCGTTCCCCGGACGCAGCGCAGCACGCCGCCTCTTCGCGGCGTGGTGCGCTGCAGAGCCGGGGCCCCGGCTGGTCGCAGCTAACGTTGTCGGAGATAACCGGGGTCCCGGTTCTGCGAAGCAGCGCTTCGCAAGAGCTGCGCGCTGCATCGCGCCCGGGACACGAAGTCGTCGTCATTGCGAGCGAAGCGAAGCAATCCAGAGTGGCGTGCGAAGGCTGGATTGCTTCGTCGCAAGTGCTCCTCGCAATGACGGTTTAGAGAATCGCATGCGGCAAGAACCGCGACGTATTTCCCGTGATCGGGTTCGCGTCCTCGCGGATCGACAATCCGCACGGCACATGATCGACCAGCCAGCTTCCGAGCACCGGATACGCGCCTGAAAAATTCGGCAGCGGCGCGAAGGCCTGGCGGATAAAGCCTTCGGCGCCGTAGGGACCTTGCTGTGCCTCCAGCGTAGCGCCGGCGCTCACCAGCGTCACATTGGCGCCCTCGCGCGAATACAGCGGCTTGCGCACGTAGGATGTGCCAAGCCTTGCGGCGTTCGGGTCGTCCTCGAAATAAGCCGGCAGCAGGTTGGGATGATTTGGAAACATCTCCCACAGCAGCGGAAGTATTCCCTTGTTGGACAGGATGGCCTTCCACGGCGGCTCGACCCAGCGCGTCGGCGCTTCGATCAGCTTTGCGCCGAACGCATCGTGGAACATCCACTCCCAGGGATAGAGCTTGAACGCGAGATCGATTCCGCGGTCGTCCAGATCGACAAAACTGCCGTCGTCGCGCAAGCCCAGATCCTCGATATCGATCAGCGTGGTCGCAAAGCCAGCCTGCCGCGCGGTATCTTCGAGATAGGCCAGCGTGCCGGCGTCCTCCTCGCTTTCCGTCATTCCCGTCAGGTGCAGGTGGCTGTGGGTACTGAATTTCCTCCACGCCTCGATCAGCCGCTCGTGGATCGAATTGAACTGGTCGGCGCGTTTCGGGATGATGTTGCGCTCGATCGCCTGTTCGAGCCAGGTCCACTGAAACACCGCGGCTTCGAAAATCGAGGTCGGTGTATCCGCGTTGTATTCCAGCAGTTTCGCCGGACCGCGGCCGTCGAAACTGAGATCGATCCGGCCGTAGAGGCTTTGATCGTCGCGGTGCCAGCTCTCGGAGATCAGCGGCCAGAACGCTTCCGGAATTTTCAGCCGCTTCAGCGTGCTGTCGTCATCGACCGCGCGGCCGGCGAGTTCGAGACACATGGCATCGATTTCGCCGGTGGGCGTTTCGATTCCGCGTTCGATCTCATCCAGCGTGAATGCGTAGTAAGCGCGCTCGTCCCAATAGCGTTCGCCGCCGATGCTGTGGAAATCGAATCCGGCCGCTTCCGCCGTGGCGCGCCAGTCATCGCGCTCAGGGCAAGCGATCCGCTGCATCGCAGGCTAAAGCAGTTCGGCCGGCAGCGCGCTAGCCGCCACCGCCGTGACCTCCATGGCCGTGACCATGACCATGCGCACGGAATCCGCCGCCGCCGAAGCCGCCGTAACGGACGCGGCAATTATCCGGCCATCGTCCGTCCGGTCCGGGCCGTGCGTCGGGCCCGCAATAGTTGCGCGGCACGAACCCCATCGATACCGCGCCGACCGCCGCCGTACCCATCAGTGTCAATACCACGCGCCGCGAACGTTTCATGGAACCACCTGCGCTGAAAAAGGACTTAAGCGGATTCAGACACGCCGGCCGGCGCGAGGCAAGCAAAAGCGGATCGTTTCACGGCATCGTGCGGCGGAACAACGTCATCCCCCGCCGGAGAAATGCGAGGTGAAGGCGTGCGCGAACGAGCCGAAGCCGCCGCGCGTCACTTCGCCGGAACCGGAACTCGACGGCGAAGTACCGGAGGCCGATTTGCTCGCCGAGGAATCGCCGCCGTAGAAGCCATAGCGCGATGATCCGCCGCCGCTCGATGAAGACCCGCGCGGCGAACATCCGGCGGTGGAGGGTGCCGCCATCCCCGGCTGGTTCGGTGCGCAGTTCTCGCCCGGCATCAGCGCGTAGGCGCCGCCGCCGACCGCGACGGTGCCGGCAAGCAGCAGCGCCACATGGCCGGAGCGTTTTGCCGGCGCGGCCGGCTGGACCGCAACGACCTTGCGTTTTCCGAATTGTGTGACGGGCTTCTGGGCCATGTTCAATAGATCATCGAGGCGGCGTTGAGCGCGCCGGCGGCAAGCGATGCGAGGCCGAGCCAGATCGCAGCCGCGAGTTCGCCCGCCGCGATCCGCGCCGACAGGTTCGGCACCGGAATCTTGACAATGAAATAGACCGCGATCTGCACCACCAGCGCAATCGCGCTCCAGATCAGGCAGTCGACCACATTGGCGGAATGGGCGATGGCGCTGACCACCGGCAGCACGAAGCCGAGCAGGCTCAGGCCCAGCGCGATCGCCGCGGCCGGATCGTTGTCGCGGATCAACTGGAATTCGTCATGCGGCGTGACCCGGGTGTAGACGAACAGATAGGCCACGACGGCGACCATCGCGGTGCAGAAATACACCAGGAATGCCGGCAGCCCGGCTAGCGATTGAAGGATCATTCAGCGGCCCCGATTGCTCTGCCACGCGCGCTATTCACCCAGCTTTTATGGGTCGGGGCAAGCGCGCGGCGGGTTCAGTCCCCAGGCAAAGCCGCATTGCGCACAATGCCCTTCCACCAGTGCGCCACATGGCCTAAGAGCGGCCCGAATTCTCTCTTTCCAGGCTCCCGTACCTATGATTCGTCTCGACAATATCTCCAAGCAGAACGGCCACCAGCTCCTCTTCATCGAGGCCTCCGCCGCACTTCAGAAGGGCGAGAAGATCGGCCTCGTCGGTCCCAACGGCTCCGGCAAGACCACGCTGTTCCGGATGATCACCGGCGAAGAGCTTCCGGATGAGGGTCAGGTGGCCGTCGATCGCGGAGTCACGATTGGCTATTTCAGCCAGGACGTCGGCGAGATGAGTGGCCGCAGCGCCGTGGCCGAGGTGATGGACGGCGCCGGTCCCGTCGCCGAAGTGTCGGCCGAGTTGAAGGCGCTTGAGCATGCGATGGCCGATCCGGAGCAGGCCGGCGAGATGGAGGACATCATCGCGCGCTACGGCGAGGTGCAGCACCGCTTCGAGGAACTGGACGGCTACGCGCTCGAGGGCCGCGCGCGCGAAGTCCTCTCGGGTTTAAGCTTCAGCCAGGAGATGATGGACGGCGATGTCGGCGCGTTGTCGGGCGGCTGGAAGATGCGCGTGGCGCTGGCCCGCATTCTCTTGATGCGTCCCGACGCCATGCTGCTGGACGAGCCGAGCAACCATCTCGACCTGGAAAGCCTGATCTGGCTGGAACAGTTCCTCAAAGGCTACGAGGGCCTGCTGTTCATGACTTCGCACGACCGCGAGTTCATGAACCGCATCGTCACCAAGATCGTGGAGATCGATGGCGGATCGCTCACCAGCTATTCCGGCAATTACGAATTCTACGAGCAGCAACGCGCACTGGCTGAGAAGCAGCAGCAGGCGCAGTTCGAGCGCCAGCAGGCGATGCTTGCCAAGGAAATCAATTTCATCGAGCGCTTCAAGGCGCGCGCCTCGCATGCAGCGCAAGTGCAGAGCCGGGTCAAGAAGCTCGACAAGATCGAGCGGGTGGAGCCGCCGCGGCGCCGCCAGAGCGTGTCGTTCGATTTCCTCCCCGCGCCACGCTCAGGTGACGACGTCGTCAGCCTGAAGAACGTGCACAAGGGCTACGGCAGCCGCAGCATCTATCAGGGGCTCGACTTCATGGTGAGCCGCAAGGAGCGCTGGTGCGTGATGGGCGTCAACGGCGCCGGCAAGTCGACGCTATTGAAGCTTGTGGCGGGCTCCACGGCGCCGGACGACGGCACGGTGGCGGTCGGCGGCAGCGTCAAGATGGGCTACTTCGCGCAGCACGCCATGGACCTGCTGGACGGCGAGCGCACCGTATTCCAGTCGCTGGAGGACTCGTTCCCGCAGGCCGGCCAAGGTTCATTGCGCGCGCTGGCCGGCTGCTTCGGATTCTCCGGCGACGACGTCGAGAAGAGATGCCGGGTGCTGTCCGGCGGCGAAAAGGCGCGGCTGGTGATGGCGAAGATGCTCTACGACCCGCCGAACTTCCTGGTGCTGGACGAGCCGACCAACCATCTCGACATGGCGACCAAGGAGATGCTGATCACAGCACTCTCGGAATTCGAGGGCACCATGCTGTTCGTCTCCCACGACCGGCATTTCCTCGCAGCACTGTCCAACCGCGTGCTCGAACTGACGCCCGAAGGCATCCACCAGTACGGCGGCGGTTACACGGAATATGTCGCGCGGACGGGGCAGGAAGCGCCGGGGCTAAGGAGTTAAAGACGCAGACCTAACTCCGCTGCCGCCTCGGCTGTGAATCGTAGTCCTGCGGGTCCATCGCCCACAGCGCCGCGTCGTAGCCATTGGCGTAGTTCTGGTTGGTGGTGGCGGGATTGCGGTTGACCAGCGGGCGCAGGAACATCGGGTGCGTGGCGCTGCGCACTTCGTGCTCGACGCTGAACAGCACCTCGTTGGTGTCGAGATCGACGATGTCCTGGAAACGGTACTGATACTGGTTGTCCTCCATCGAGATCAGGTTGCGCGCCTGCAGCTTGGCGTAGGGTCCGGAAAAATCCGCGATATACATCTGCACGTGATGGCCGTCGAACTCGCCCTGCGGCGCGTCGGTCTCGCGGAACTGCATGTACTGGTTCTTGCCCATCTGCACCCGCGTCAGCGTGCCGTCGCCGTTGTGAACTATCGCCGGCGTGCCCATGATGGCGGGATAGAACTCCGCGATGCGTTTCGCAGTCCCCACCGGCACGTCGAATTCCACGTAAGGAATGCCGAGCGAGATGCGTCCGAAGCGCGCCGCGTCCGGCTCGTGCACGCGGATTCGATTGCCCCACGGGCAGGTCGCCTCGACATAATCGTTATGTTCGCTGAACCCGAACTTCGTGCCGTCGAGCTTGCTGCGCACTTTGCTGAGCCGGTTGAGCAGCGCCTCGCGGCCCTCGATCACGAGGCCGGTGTGGCCGCGCACCACCTGCGCAGGCCCGGCCGGCAAATGAAACTGGCTGCGCCCGACATTGATCCACATATTAGTGTCGGCGACCATCAGATAAGGATCGCGCGTCAGCCCGAGCCCGGCGACATAGAACAGCTGCGCCAGCCGCTGGTCCGGCACCGTCACATTGACATGCTCGAGATGGATCGCGTTGCCGAGATCCTCGGCCGAGCGGTCGAATTGTTTTTGCATTGCGGCGTCTCCCTGGATGCCGCCATCCTAGCATGATGATATCAGGTTGAAACGCGTCATTGCGAGGAGCCAACGGGTCCGGCCTTTGGCCGGCCCGATGATGAACTCCGCGACGAAGCAATCCAGTCTTTCTGTGGCTTCTGGATTGCTTCGCTTCGCTCGCAATGACGATCCCCCCAAAACAAAAACCCCGCCATTTACGGCGGGGCCAAGTCGGGAGGAGATGAGCTGACTAGCTCGCCATGAAAAGGTCAGGCCGGAATGCGCACTTCTTCTTCGTGCGGCTCGCGCAGCACGTAGCCGCGGCCCCACACGGTTTCGATGAAGTTGCGGCCGTCGGAGGCATTCGCAAGCTTCTTGCGCAGCTTGCAGATGAAGACGTCGATGATCTTCAGCTCCGGTTCGTCCATGCCGCCATAGAGATGGTTGAGGAACATTTCCTTGGTGAGCGTCGTACCCTTGCGGAGCGAGAGCAGCTCCAGCATCTGGTATTCCTTGCCGGTGAGATGCACGCGCTGGCCGCCGACTTCCACCGTCTTGGTATCGAGGTTGACCACGAGATCTCCGGTCTGGATCACGCTCTGGGCATGGCCTTTGGAGCGGCGCACGATGGCGTGGATGCGCGCAACCAGTTCGTCCTTGTGGAAGGGTTTGGTCATGTAGTCGTCGGCGCCGACGCCGAGACCCTTGACCTTGTCCTCGATGCCGGCGAGGCCGGAGAGGATCAGAATCGGTGTCTTGATTTTCGAGACCCGGAGCTGCTTCAGCACATCGTAGCCGGACATGTCGGGCAGGTTGAGGTCGAGCAGGATAATGTCGTAGTCGTAAAGTTTACCGAGATCGACGCCTTCTTCCCCGAGGTCCGTCGTATAGACGTTGAAACTCTCGGATTTAAGCATCAATTCGATCGACTGCGCGACGGCGCTGTCATCTTCTATCAGCAATACGCGCATGCCAGTCCCCTATCGTCGCCGCTCCGGGCGTCAGGTCGGCCGCACTTGCGGCACTCAAAACGCCTTTGAACAACTGATTCGAATCCTGACGACATATGGTTAACAAAATCTGATTCTCGTCCGCAAGCTCTATCCGTGCAATTTTTGTCGAATCGCCATAAGATATTGCGGCAAGCCAGCTTTTCGTATCCGTTCTCGTTCAAGTCTCACGTTAAGAACCGGGCCTAACCGACTCTCGCGACTCAACCTTCGTTCTGATGGTCAAGCGCTCTCAGTCACCAAAGACAGTGACGTAATGATTAACGATGCGGGTAAACACGAAGTTAAGGAGAGCCTTAGAAAGCGCGAAAACTTAAGGTTTTCGCAATGAAGGCGCTTGCCGAACAGATCTCAGACCTCAACGGCGTCAATATTTATGGCCGCGTGGTCGGCGTCCGCGGGCTGATGGTGGAGATCGCCGGCCCCGTGCACGCGATGTCGGTCGGCGCCCGCATCGTGATCGAGACCGGCGCCAACCGTTTTATCCCCTCCGAGGTGATCGGCTTCACCGGCAACAATGCGGTGGTGATGCCGTTCGCAGGCCTGGAGGGCGTGCGGCGCGGCTGCCGCGCCGTGATCGCCAATGCGGCGAGCCAGGTGCGGCCGTCGCCGTCCTGGCTCGGGCGCGTGCTCAACGCCATGGGCGAGCCGATCGACGGCAAGGGGCCGCTCGTGCAAGGGCCCTCGCCGATGCCGTACCGCAACCTGCCGCCGCCGGCGCACTCGCGGCGCCGCGTCGGCCCGCCGCTCGATCTCGGCGTGCGCGCGCTCAATACGTTCCTGACCTGCTGCCGTGGCCAGCGGCTCGGCATCTTCGCAGGCTCCGGCGTCGGCAAATCGGTGCTGCTGTCGATGCTGGCGCGCAATGTCGACGCGGATATCACGGTGATCGGCCTCGTCGGCGAACGCGGCCGCGAGGTGCAGGAATTTCTGCAGGATGACCTTGGGGAAGAAGGGCTGGCGCGCTCGGTGGTGGTGGTGGCAACCTCGGACGAACCCGCCTTGATGCGGAGGCAGGCGGCTTACTTGACGTTGGCGATCGCGGAATACTTCCGCGACGACGACAAGGATGTGCTCTGCCTGATGGATTCGGTGACGCGCTTTGCGATGGCGCAGCGTGAGATCGGCCTCAGCGCCGGCGAGCCGCCGACCGCCAAAGGCTACACGCCGACGGTGTTCACCGAATTGCCGCGGCTGTTGGAGCGGGCCGGCCCGGGGATGGGGCAGGGCACCATCACCGGCATCTTCACCGTGCTGGTGGATGGCGACGATCACAACGAGCCGGTGGCCGACGCGGTACGCGGCATCCTCGACGGCCATGTGGTGATGGAGCGGGCGATCGCCGAGCGCGGACGCTATCCTGCGATCAACATTCTCAAGTCGGTGTCGCGCACCATGCCGAAGTCGGCCGATCCGGCCTACTTGCCCGTCATCCTGCGAGGCCGGCAGGTAATGGCGACCTACGCCGACATGGAGGAATTGATCCGGCTCGGCGCCTACCGGGCCGGCTCCAGCCCCGAGGTCGATGAGGCGATCCGGCTGCATGAGCCGCTGGAGAGCTTTCTCAGGCAGGCCAAGGAGGAAGTCACCGGCCTTAACGCCGGTTACCGGCAACTTGCGCAAATCCTGACGCCCTTGGAAACGGAACGCTAACTTTGTCAGGCCATCATCCGCCTCACATGAGTTTTGCCGGTGGGGCCCTTGCGGGAGGCCGGTTCTGTCCCGCGTTTTGGGACTTCTGGGGAGTATGAGTCGATGAAGTCACGTGAAACGCTGATCCGCCTGAAGAAATTTCAGGTCGATGAGAAGCGCCGAAGGGTCGTCCAGATCGAGGGCATGATCGCCGATTTCCAGCGCATGTCGGTGGACCTCGAGCGCGAAATCCAGAACGAGCAGGACCGCGCCGGGATCAACGATCCCAGCCATTTCGCCTATCCGACCTATGCCAAGGCCGCGATCCAGCGCCGCGAGAACCTGACCCGCTCGGCAGACGAGTTGCGGATTCAGCTCGAGGACGCCAAGAGCCTGCTGGCGGAAGCGTTCGAGGAACTGAAGAAGGTCGAACTGCTGGACGAACGCGACCAGGCGCGCGAACGCGCCGAGGAAAGCGCCCGCGAGCAGGCCGACCTCGACAGCATCGGCCTGATGCGCGCGCGGATTGCGGTGGCTTAACGTAACGTCATTCCGGGGTGCGCGTGAAACGCGCGAACCCGGAATCCAGACGCACTTGGCTAGATTCCGGGTTCGCGCTTGCGTTCCTCGGAACGCGTTGTTTCAACCCGGGCCGCGAGGCTCGGGTTTTTTATCGCGTGTCGCGGCGGTAGAACTTCCGACGCCGGCCTCGCCTTCGGTATCTCGGCACACTCATCGTCATCCTGAGGAGCCGCGCGCTTGCGCGGCGTCTCGAAGGATGGCCGCGGCGCTCGTGGCCCATCCTTCGAGGCTCGCCGTGAAGAACGGCGAGCACCTCAGGATGACGGTGGCGTGCGCGGCTCACCGCACCGAACGCCGCTTGCCTGCGTTTTTCTTTGGGAGTTCCGCCACTTGGCGGATCGGCCCGTCATAAAATATGATACCAAACAGTTGGACGGCCTTTGGGCCGATACATCGCGGTCGAGGAATCCGCGAGTTTTGGGGACGCTTGGATGCTGACGCCGGCTGAGCTGGTCTGGCTGATTGCCGCGGTCGCGAAGGGGGATGAGGCTGCTTTTGAGCGCCTTTATGCCGCCACGCGCGCGAAACTCTTCGGCGTCGTGCTGCGTATCTTGCGGCGTCAGGATCTCGCGGAGGAGGTCATTCAGGAGGCTTACGTCAAGATCTGGAATAGCGCCGGACAATTCAATCCCGGCGTGGCGTCCCCGATTACATGGATGGCCTCGATTGCCCGAAACCGGGCCATCGATGTCGTTCGCAAGCGGACCGAGGCCTCGATCGAAGAAGAACCTGCGGCGATGGAAGTCGCGGCCGATAGCCCCGATCCGCTGGCGCGGCGGGAGATGACCGAGGAATTGAAGCGGCTCTTGGAATGCGTCGGACGGCTGGAGCCGGATCGGCAGAAGCTGGTGCTGCTTGCTTACTACAACGGCTGGAGCCGCGAACAACTCGCGGCGAAGTTTGAAACGCCGGTGAACACCGTGAAGACGTGGCTCAGGCGCAGCATGATGGATATCCGGGCGTGCCTGGGATTGGAATGATGGCCTACAGCGAAGATCATATCGCGCTCGCCGCGGAATATGCACTCGGCACCCTCGACGCCGAGGAGCGTGCGCAGGCCGAGGCCATGATGTCCATCGACAGGGATTTCGCGGCGATGGTCGATGCGTGGGCCTACAAGCTCGGCGTCTTGAATCAGATGGTCGGCTCGGTCGAGCCGTCACCTGAAGTATGGGACAAGATCAAGGTGGCTGCGGGACTGTCCGGCGCGCAGATGCCGCTGGTGCTGCCGGAAGCGCCGGTACCTCCGGTCGAACCGGTTGTCGCGGAAACCGCCGCACCGGAAACCAGCAACGTCGTCGCATTTACCGGTCAGGCCCGGCGCTGGCGCAATATCGCCACCGCCATGAGTGCGATCGCAGCGGCGTTGATCGCGCTGGTCGTGACCCAGGCTGTCCGTCCGGATTTGCTCCCCGAGGGCATGGGCCCGAAACCGCAAACCCGGGTGGTGGAGGTGAAGGCGCCGTCGGCACCGGCGCCCGCGCAATACGTCGCGGTGCTGCAAAAGGATGGCGGCTCGCCCGCGTTCATTCTCACCGTCGATGGCGGCACCCGGAATTTCACGGTGCGCAAGGTGGGCGACACCGCAGCCGAGCCCGGCAAGAGTCTTGAGCTATGGTTGATTTCCGACCGGCTGGGTCCGCCGCGCTCGCTCGGCGTCATCGGCGCCGGCGATTTCACCGCGAGTCCGAAGCTTGCGTCCTTTGACGGCGACATCGTCAAGGCTGCGACCTACGCTGTGACGGTTGAGCAAGCAGGCGGCTCGCCCGACGGCAAGCCGACCTCGGCACCGATCTATGTCGGAAAACTCATCGAGACCGTGCCGCAAACCGCGCGCTGAAACTCCCGCGTTCCCCGGACGCAGCGCAGCGCGCCGCTCTTCGCGGCGTGGTGCGCTGCTGAGCCGGGGTCCCGGTTGCTGGCATCGTAAACCGGGGTCCCGGTTCTGCGAAGCAGCGCTGCGCAAGAGCCATAGCGCGTCGAAGACGCGCGTAAACGCGCTGATGGCGCTACATCGCGCCCGGGAAACGATAGCACCCAAAAAGAAAACGCCCGTGGGGAGCGGGCGTTTTCGGTCGTCTGAGTCAACTTGGGGTACTTGGGGTCTTCTAGTTACTCACGTGGCGACTTTGGGGGGCTGGTAAAGAGCCGCGTGAATTCGTGAATTCCTTTAGCGAACAACCGAGTTAGCGAACAACCGAGGTTGCCGAATTGGTGATGACCACCGGCTTGCCGGCTTTCATGACGCGCGCGGACTGGGCGTATCCGTCGTCGGAACTGGTCCGCGCCGAGATACCGAAGCCAGCCACCGCGATGCCGGCCACAAGCGCTACGACCACAATCTTGAGGTGGGTCGACTTATCAGCGCTGTAGATCGAATGGTTCATATCGCAAGCCTCCTGCCGTCTAACTTGCCTTAGAGGTACGTCTCGCCGATCCCCCGGCAGGTTCAACAACTCATGGCAGGAAACGTAGGGATTCGGCTTTCCGTTCCGAAGAGGCGATCACAAAGCGGTGAAAAGACTTGAACTCCCGCGATCCTGCTGAACGCGAAGCTACAAGAACTCACGAATTCACGTGTTAAGACAGTAGGTTAATTTGATTTTAGCGTTAAAGCGTCGAATCCGATGCTTACAATCAACCTGCGACAAAATGGTTGTCTGTGGCGGAAAAGCCGCGCTCAGAACGGGTTGCTTTAAACGCTCCCGACCGTCTTCAGCCGCGCGCGGGGATGAATTTCCGCTTGCGACAACACCGTGGTTTGCGCCCTGAACCGCTCGACCAGCGAACGCACGAAGGGGCGGATCGCAGCCGACGTCACCAGCACCGGCGCTTCGCCGTCGCGCGCGGCCTGCTCGAAGCGGTCGCGCACCACCGTCATGAACTCGGAGAGTTTTGACGGCTGCATCGCGAGGCTGCGCTCCTCGCCCTGGCCGATCAGCGACTCGGCAAACGCCTGCTCCCACTTGGCGGACAGCGCGACCAGCGGCAGGTAGCCATTCATCGAGGTGTTCTGCGCGCAGATCTGGCGCGCGAGGCGGGCGCGGACATGCTCGACCACCGTCGCCGGATTGCGCGAGAATGCCAGCGCATCCGCGATGCCTTCGAGAATGGTGGAGAGATCGCGGATCGAGATGCGCTCGGCGAGCAACAGTTGAAGCACGCGCTGAATGCCGGACACGGTGATCTGGCTCGGCACGATATCCTTGACCAGTTCGCCCTGTTCCTTGGGCAGATCCTTCAGAAGCTTCTGCACCTCGCCATAGGACAACAGGTCCGACATGTTGTTCTTGAGCAGTTCGGTGAGATGCGTCGACATCACGGTGGCGGCATCCACCACCGTATAACCCTTGAGCGAGGCTTCTTCCTTCAGCGCCGCATCGACCCAGGTCGCAGGCAATCCGAACGTCGGCTCGGTGGTATGCAGGCCGGGGACGTTGACCTGATTGCCGGCCGGATCCATGACCATGTACTGGTTCGGCCAGATGCGGCCTTGGCCGGCGTCTACTTCCTTGATCTTGATGACGTAGGTGTTGGCTTCGAGCTGCACATTGTCGAGAATGCGCACGGCCGGCATTACGAAACCCATTTCGACCGCGAGCGAGCGGCGTAGCGCCTTGATCTGCTCGGTGAGGCGGTCGGTGCCGTCAGGACCGTTGACCAGCGGCAGCAGCGCGTAGCCGAGTTCGATCTTGAGATCGTCGATTTTCAGCGCGGTCGCGATCGGCTCGTCAGCCGCCGCGGTTGCGGCGGCTGCCGCTGCTGGCGCCGCCGCCGCGAGCGCTTCAGCGGCCGAGGTGGCGCGGTTGCGCTTGCGCGCGGAGAAGGCCAACGCGGCGGCGCCGCCGCCGAGCGCCAGGAACGGGATCATCGGAATGCCGGGCAGGATCGCCAGCATCAGCATCACGCCCGCCGACATGCCGAGCGCCTGCGGATAGCCGGAGAGTTGCTTCATCAGCGCCTTGTCGGCCGCACCGCTGACGCCGGCCTTCGATACCAAGAGGCCCGCGGCGGTGGAGACGATCAGCGCCGGCACCTGCGTGACGAGGCCATCGCCGACGGTGAGCAGGGTGTAGGTGCGTGCCGCCTCGCCGAAGCCGAGACCCTGCTGCGCGACGCCGATGATGATGCCGCCGATGATGTTGATGAACACGACCAACAGTCCGGCCACCGCGTCGCCGCGCACGAATTTCGAGGCGCCGTCCATGGCGCCGAAGAAACCACTTTCGTCCTCCAGCGCCTTGCGGCGGTCCTTGGCGGTCTTCTCGTCGATCAAACCTGCGGACAGGTCGGCGTCGATCGCCATCTGCTTGCCCGGCATGGCGTCGAGGTGGAAGCGGGCCGCTACTTCGGCGATGCGCCCCGAGCCCTTGGTGATGACGACGAAATTGACGATCACCAGAATCGCGAAGACGATAATTCCGATCACGAAATTGCCGCCCATCACGAAATTGCCGAACGCCTCGATGACGTGGCCGGCAGCGGCCGTTCCCTCGTGACCGCGTGAAAGAATCAACCGCGTCGAGGCGAGGTTGAGCGACAGCCGCAGCATGGTCGAAATCAACAGGATGGTCGGGAACGAGGAGAATTCCAGCGGCGCCTGGATGAACAGCGCCGTCATCAGGATCAGGATAGACAGCGTGATCGAGATCGCCAGAAACAGGTCGAGCACGATCGCGGGCAGCGGCAGGATCAGCACCACCAGGATGGTGAGGATGCCGAACGCCAGCGCGAGATCGCCGCGCTTCAGCATGGTGCCGATGTCGCTGAGGCTGGGAAAACCCGATCCGGGTAACGCCGCCGAATCCGCCGTCGCGTCTGCCATAAAAGCTGCTTCCCCCCGCCGATGCCGTTCGCGGGCCCCAAACGTCTGCGCGGCGGCCGAAGGACCACCGGTTCGAAAGTGCGGCACCGCATTGGCGTCCACGGGTACTCCCCCGTCGCGACCGACGACACTCGACTTCACCTAGGCAAAATTTGCCCGGTTTATGGTTAGGAAAGGGTTAACTTCGCCGTTCTTCGTGCCCCGGACGCAGCACAGCGCGTAGCCCTTGCGGAGCGGTGCGCTGCAGAGCCGGGGTCCCGGTTGCTTTTGTGACGTGAAGAAACCGGGGTCCCGGTTCTGCGAAGCAGCACTCCGCGAAGAGCTACGCGCTGCATCGCGCCCGGGAAACGGAGTTCCGCTGCATTTGCATGCCCAATATTTCACCACAGCGCTTGACCCGAAAGCCGCCCGCGACGAAGTTGCGCCCCGTGCACGCGCCCGCGAATCCATCCACAGATCCCGCCGCCTTCATCCCCGACTCGCGTCAGGCGTGGGTGCGGCTCGCGCTTGCGGTGCTGATCGGCTCGATCGGCAGCGTCGGGATGTGGTCGGTGGTGGTGGTGCTGCCGGTGGTGCAGGGCGAATTCGGCGCCACCCGCGGCGCGGTATCGCTGGCCTTTACCCTGACCATGCTCGGCTTCGGTTCCGGCGGCGTCCTCACCGGCAAGATCACCGACCGTTTCGGCATCGTGATGGCGATCACGCTCAGCATCGGCGTGCTGGCGCTGGCCTATATCGGCGCCGGACTCTCGACCACGCTGTGGCAGTTCATTGCCGTGCATTTCCTGATTGGGCTCGGGAGCTCGGCGACGTTCGGCCCGCTGATGGCGGAAGCCTCGCACTGGTTCGACCGCTACCGCGGCCTTGCGGTGACCATCGTCGCCAGCGGAAATTATGTCGGCGGCACGATCTGGCCACCGCTGGTCAACTGGGGCACCCAAAGCTCCGGCTGGCGCGCTACCCATATCGCGATAGGCATTTTCTGCGGGCTGGCGATGACCGCCGTGCTGCTGATCCTGAGGATGAAAATCGGCGCCGCCTCGCAACGCGATCACGTCAACGCGCCGCCGCCGCGCGTCGATCTGCAGCTCTCTACCAACACGCTGACGGTGATGTTGTGCATCGCCAGCATCTCCTGCTGCGTGGCGATGGCGATGCCGCAGGTACATATCGTCGCCTATTGCGGCGACCTCGGCTACGGCGTGGCGCGCGGCGCCGAGATGCTGTCGTTGATGATGGGGTTCGGCATCATCAGCCGGATCGGCTCCGGATATCTCGCCGACAAAATCGGCGGCATCCGCACGCTCCTGATCGGCTCGATGGCGCAAGGTTTTGCGCTGCTGTTCTATCTGTTCTTCGACAGCCTCACCTCGCTTTATTTGATCTCGGCGATGTTCGGCTTGTTCCAGGGCGGCATCGTGCCGAGCTACGCCATCATCGTGCGCGAGGCGATGCCGGTGCGCGAAGCGGCGACGCGCGTGGGCATCGTGATCTTCGCCTCGGTATTCGGCATGTCGTTCGGCGGCTGGATCTCCGGCGTCATCTTCGACGCCACCGGCTCCTATGCCGCGGCCTTCATGAACGGCCTGGGGTGGAACGCGCTCAACATCACCATCATGGTGGCGCTGCTGCTGCGGGCGCGGAGCAGGCTGGCGCTGGCGTAGCGCGTCGAAACGCACGAAAGGGGCGGGTTCGTGTCCCGGGCGCGATGCAGCGCGTAGCTCTTGCGAAGCGCTGCTTCGCAGAACCGGGACCCCGGTTTACGATACTAGCAACCGGGACCCCGGCTCTGCAGCGCACCACGCCGCGAAGGGGCATAGCGCGTCGAAGACGCGCGTAAACGCGCTTATGGCGCTGCGCTGCGTCCGGGGCACGCGGCGTGGCAGCGGTTCTCTACTCGCCCGTTTCGCCGTGCAGTTCCGCCTTGGAGCCGTCGGCGTCTTCGAAGTTCACCGTCACCTTGTTGCCATCGAACGTCAGCGCCCAGAGCTGGGTTTCGCTGTGTCCGAGAACCCGGCGCTCCACCGCGAAGGTGCGCGCGTTGACCCAGCGGCCCTTGACGGCGTTGGTGCCGTAATAGGCCGGACTCTTTCGGTACATCCCATCGAGCCCGAGCGATCCCCAAAACCGTTCCGTGGGGTTGTCCGGTTTGCGGGTATTGGTGATGATTTCCCACGAGGGATCTTCGCCGAGCAGGTTCAGCGCGAACGATTTCACGTTCAGTTCGTTCTTGGTGAATTGATAGGATTTTCCCGAGATCGTCTTTGCCAGTTCGGGCGTATCGCCGACCGGCGATGGCTTTTCGGTGGCGGCTGCGCTGATCGACGCGGCGAGCACGGACTGCGCGACAGGATCGGGTGGCAACGGCGTGTCCGACTTCACCGCTCTAAAAATATCGTCGATCATCCGGCGCGCCGGATAGAACTCGTCGTCGCGCATGATACCGGTCATGACGGCAACGACATCGAGTTTCGGAAGCACGAGGATCAATTGCGAGTGGCGGCCCTGCGCCATATAGGCGCCCTTTTCGGGCAGCGACCACCACAGGTTTGCATAGTGATAGCCGAAGGTCGCCGTCACTTTTCCTTCCCTGGCGCGATCGGCCCATGACGATGGAATGATCTGCTTGCCGTCCCAGACGCCGTTGTGAAGGTAGAGATAGCCGATCTTCGCCATGTCGTGTGGCGACAGCGACAGCCCGGCCTCGCCATCCGTGACGCCTTGCGCATCGACGCGGCCCCATCTGGCGCTGGTGATGCCGAGCGGTTCGAACAGCTCTTTCTTTGCAAAGTCGAATGCGCTGCGTCCGGTCTTTTTGGTAATCAGGGCGGAGAGCACATAGGGGTTGCCGCTGTTGTAATAGAACTTGCTCCCCGGCGCGCTCGCCATCGGCTGGTTCAGCACGAAGGCGGTGGGGTCCGGACTCCTGTACATTCGTATCAGCGGTTCGTCCGGCGTATAGGCCTTCTCCAGCCACTCGATGCCCGAGGTCATGTCCAGCAGGTGCTGAATCGTCATCGCCTTCTTGTTGTCGTCGAGGTTCGAAATCTCCCGGTCGGAAAAATAATCCACGACCGGATGGTCGACACTGTCGAGCAAACCATCGCGCAGCGCGATCGCGGTCAGCGTGCCGGTGACGCTTTTGGTCACCGATCGGAGATCATGGCTGACGTCTCTGACATATGGCGCATAATAGGCTTCAGCGACGATCCTGCCATGCCGGACGATCATCAGGCTGTCTTGCCTCGCGGTGCCCACGATTTCGATCAGCCGTGCAAGCGCTGCGGAATCCACCCCCTGTTCCTCCGGCGTCGAAACCGCCCATGCTTTGGTCGGCCACGTCGTTTCCGCGGACCCTGCAGCGTCAGGCGCGCCCGCGAGCGCGGGGAAGGCGGCAAGGCATTGAACCGCGGCAAGCAGCGCCGCCAGCATCGTGTTCCTTAAACGCATGTTGGTAATCTCCAATTCCTCACACCGCCTGGCCCGCCTTCAACAGCACGCAGCCGCTGATCTTTACGCTGCCGTCCGGCTGCTGCTCCAGCGTATACAGCGCCTCCCATGGCACGCCATCGGCGTCGATGATGTGAACGCGCTGCGCGATCTTGCCGTCGGCGACGCGCGCCTCGCCGAATTCGAAACTCTTGTGGCGATAGACCGGAGCATAGCTTCGCTGCACCATCGCCATGAAGGTTTCAGCGTCGGAGAAGATATCCCGGATCGCCGGTGCGGCATAGGAGTACGCCGCCGCGGGATCGTCGCGGCTGAACGCCTGTTCCTGGGAGCGTATCACGGTCTGGGCCGTGGCGACGTCGTCCGCGGCGCAAGCGGGCGCACCGAGGCCGATCAGGAATGCGATGAGGAGGACGAGCGCGCGCATGAAAGTGCTCCCGTTCGATTGTCCGCTATCCTAGCCGAGCCGGTGCGGCAAAAACAGATCGATGGTGGCGGAAAAGCCGCCGCCGCGATAGGTGTCCTCATTGTCGTCCCGGCGAACGCCGGGACCCATAGCCTCAGGCTTATCGGTTTAAGCATGACTGTCTCCGCGCGTCAGCGCCATCGCCACACCGGCATCGGTGGTTATGGGTCCCGGCGTTCGCCGGGACGACGAAAGATTTTTATCGGAACCTTGAATTCCTATTGATCTAAATCCTAGGATGAGCTATGAGGAAATCGTCCTGTCCCACAAAGGGGCGCTCGCGCGATCGTCACGGACGCGGGGCAGGATGCGGTAAACGCGGCGGCGTCAGGCGTGGAATGCGATGCAGGGCGGGTCACCTCTTGCTGAGGGTCCGTGAGTGTCAAATGAACCGCTGACGACCCACGCTGCTCGCGTACGGCCCAAAACGTGTGGTCCTGATGTCCCGCGTGGCATCAAGTGCCGATGAGAGCGCCCAAACCCGGGCCAAGAACTTCCTCATCGGTTACGACGGCAACGAAAAAGCGAATCGGCTGCCGGGGAGCAACGAGATAAGCCGTTAAAACCATTGCGTGCGGAACGCTGGGTGACTCCGGTGTGTCTGTGGTGACTACGCTCGTGTGCTTTGTTTATATTTGCACGCGAGGCTGCGGGTGCATTGGGCACCCGGCGTTCCGTACGCCCTTTCTTCAGGAAAAGGCGGGACGTTCACTGGTAAACCTCGGGCGCAACGCGCCGCGAGATCGCGAAGCTGCATCTGAAATCGTGGGGCTGTTTGAAACGTGAATCGAGAAATTCGAGGCGCGGCGCTTTCTTACCTCGCCCCGCTTGCGGGGAGAGGTCGCCTCGCATCGTTAGATGCGGGGCGGGTGAGGGGGACTCTCCGCGACTCCGAGTGCGTGGAGAGTCCCCCTCACCCGAAGCCTTCGCTGCGCTCCGGCTTCGACCTCTCCCCGCAAGCGGGGCGAGGTAAGAGGCGCCGCGTCCGGGGAACGCATGACACATCGGCGCGGTTCTCGCGCATCGGAACGCCGGCCATTGCCGGGCACGGTGGGTCATTGTAAGGGGTAGCGGCACCGTCGCGTGCCGCACCGCGACGCTGCGCGGGCCTGTAGCTCAATGGTTAGAGCCGGCCGCTCATAACGGTCTGGTTCCTGGTTCGAGTCCAGGCAGGCCCACCACGCTTCGCCCTGAGTGTCCAATAGCTTACGCGAAAAATATCTAAATAATTGCCATTCTTTATTGCTCAACGTATCGTCGTTGAATACGCCATCGCCTTGCTTGACTCGAACTGAGGACCGACCAGACTTCGAGATCACAATTGCCAGCGCCAAGGGCTTCGCGATCGGCGGTGCTCAACTCGCCGCGGTTGGGAGGCTGACAAGGCCGAATCCGCCTGCTTCCGATAGCTATGAAAAGAGGTGACTGACGTCGTGGCCGTTAGGAGGACCGAGAGCCGCATTCCGGCCAGTCTCCAGGCTTCCGACTTGGGACAAGCAATCGTCTCAAGCGATGGCCGTTGTGCGCTCGTATCCTTTGTTACGTCGCCGATCGTTGCCAATCGAGACAACGTCTATGTTTTGTTCGTAACCGACCCGACACTTGCCGCATCGGCCGTGTCATATGAATGGTCGTTTGTTTTGGATGGCGGTACGGCGGATGTGCGGACGACACCGAATGGAGAACTGACTTACCGGCCCCCATCGACGGGTAGCCTGCATCTGACTGCAAGAATCCTTGATGCCGGTAGCGCGGAGCAGGCGGTGCTCGAGATGATGCAAGACGTCGTTGACACCAGCGCGGCGCTCGAGACGCTGATCGAAAATGCCCGGAACGAGCAGGGGCCGACAGTGGTCAGCCCGGACGTCGCGCGCGAGCTGATCAACGAGCATAATCTCTATTACCAAAACGTCGCTCTCGCCACGCCGGAGCCGGGCGAGGGCTTCAAGACGTTCGTGTTCACGATGGTGCATGACGGCGCGCTCGAGCAGGCGCCCGCCAACCGCAAGCAACGGTTGGATCGCATCGCGGCCTCTCTAAACAGCGACGAAGGCGATTTCGCCACCCTCGCGGCCGGTGGGTTCGGTGTCTGCGCCATCCGGATGGGACTGCTCGCAATGACGGCGCCGTCGAGCGCGGGCGGGGCAGCGCCTGCGCTGGCCTGGACCGAGCTGCCCGAGACGGGCGCACCGCATGCTTCGGCGGAAGCAAGTCTTCGCCAGGCGCTCGGCGCCCTGGATATCGACACCCGGACCGATCTGTTCAATCGGGCCCGCTTTCCAAAGAGCAGCATCAATCAGTGCGGGAAAATTCTGGAAACGTTGCGCGGCCGATATTTCGGCAGCGTTGCATTCAGTGACGTGCTCTCCGGCATGTCGGGCACGCGCGCGCATTGGATCGTCCGCCACTACCGGGAAGGTCCGTTACTTCACGAGTAAGAGCACACCGCCAACACTCTGGTGAGAGGCGATGCCAACAACCAGGCGCAATCAGACGGGAAACACCACGGCGCTGCAGCATATCCCGCCGAACACGGCGGGGGGAGGCGGCGCGCCCGGCGGCGGTGGCAGCGGGACAGCGGTGAACCGCGCCTCGGCTTCGCCGACCGGTCCCGCGCCGCTGGTCGGACAGCCGGAATTTCTCCCGCAGCATACATTCATCTCAGCGGCGCTTCCGGGTGACAACGGCTTCATCGACAATGCCGTGACCTTCCATGCCAACGTCGGTCTGAACCCGAAGACTGTGGGGTCGATCGAAGAGATACTGGAACTCCTCGCCAACACGGCGGAGACCGGAACCGGCGTGCTCGACCGCATTCGCATTGTGTCTCATTTCTTCGTGCCGGATCCCGGCGAGCCGGATCAGCCCAGCAGTATGGGTGTCGCCTTTGTTCGCAACGGCGGACGCGGCGCGCTGAAGCGGTTCTTCGAAGGCTTCGCCGAAAGCAGCATTGCGGGTCTGCGGGCGCTCCTCAGGTTCGATCTGGTCAGCGGCCAGAGCCCGCTCACCATCTTTAACAGCGCGGAGACGCTGGTGCTGTCGGCGGTCCGCGCAGCCGGAAACGGCGCGGCGGTCGATGCGGTATTTCCCGCGAGCGGGACGCCCTCCGACTCCAAGAACGAGTTCGTGATCCTGCACGGCGCCAAATGGCTTTTGGCCCACCAGCCGTCAATCCTGCCGGACGCCACGCTGCGCGCCAACCTGGCCAGCGCGTATGATCTGCTGCTCGCCGATTTGAAGACGCGGCTCGGCGCCGCGCCCGACAACGTGCCGGGCCCGCAACTTGACGCCCTGGCTGCCGCCATCGCAGGCCTGAGCAACCTTGCGGGAGCGCAATTCGTAATTCCGCCGAAGCTGCCGCGCTATGCCGCCAACGTTTCGGCGGGGCTTGTAGCCTTCGCGGGAGATTCGTTCCGCAACAAACTGATCGCGGTGCGGCCCCGCTTCGACCGCTTTACGACGATCGATATCCGCGGTTGCAGGGCCGGGACGGAAATGGCCTATCTTGCGGCCGTGCAGACGTTCTTCGGCCGCACGAACTCGGTGCGGCCGGTCGTGACTGCACCCAATTTCTTCCAGCGGTTCAACCAGATTGCCGCGATCAGGCCTTTCGGCACCACACCGCAGAGCCGCGCGGCGGTGATCAACGGATTGCACAATTCAGGCGTTCCGCCGGCATACCCCGCGGCGCAGGTCCGCACGCAGTTCGGCGTGTGGGCCGACGGGTTTGGAATCACTGCGGCGCATTTCGCCTTCTGGCATACGACGTTTCAATTGCGTGTCCTGGAATTCTGCAAGCTGCAATGGCGTGCCGGCATCCCACCCCGCAACGTCACCATTCCCAGGCTCGATGCGCTGCCGGGAGCGGCCTTCGCCGACCTGTTCAGCCGGCTCGGCGACATCTTTTTCATCCGCACGGCAAGCCTCCCGAACGCCGTTCAGATCGCAGCAATTTCGCCTAACCTTGCGAGCCTGAACACCTGGACGACCCAGCTCGATGCGGCGATAAATCCCGTATCAGATCCAGGATCGTTGGCCACGCACTTCACGAACTTCAAGACCATCTACGAAGCCGTGGAGGCGCGCATGAGCAATCCGTCCTTCCACACTTCTTCACAGCGTGTCATCCCGGCAGCCCAACCGCCGGGAATGACCGCCGACAATGCCACTCATTTCCAGGCGAACCTGAAAGACTTCATTCAGACCAATGCGAATTCGATCTTCGCTCCGGTCCGCGTCTTCCTGACCGCCGCCGACGCCAGTACGCAGGACGCGCCGGCCCGCATGCGTTATTTCCTGGCCCTCGGCCTGGTCTTTCAGCTCGCCCACACCACCGACGTTGCCTTTGGCACGCAGCAGATCGTGCTGTTCGATGATCGCACCGCCACGAGCCGGCAGAACGAGGCCATCCGGCACTGGATGCGAGCCGGTTGGCGCGGTGTTGCTCCACCCACGATCGCCTCGACACTCGACTTCGACCTCGGCCGCCATTCCGCGTGGCTCGTGTCGGCCCGCGAGCAGGGGCCCAGTGCTGTCTGCCCGCACCCGAGCTATATGTCTCACATCGTAACGCAACCGGCATGAGGAAGAGGCGTGGCTGACGCTCTGCAAAATATCCTCACCGGCGCCGGCCTCGCGATCGCACCCTTGCGCGCGATCGATACGCCGGCAAAGGCGGTGGCGTTCTTCCGGCAGCTTGGTTACGAGTTGCCCGCGGGCGCCTTCGGCAGCGCGCTTTCCAGTCTTGGCGCCGAGGCCACGGGGCTGGTGGCGGCCGTCAACACGCTGGCAAGCTCCACCGGCGAGGCCGGGATCGCGGCCGCGATCGTCAATCTGATGGGCAAGCTCGGCAGCACCATCGATGCGATCGGGCAGCTGCACGTCGAGGTGCAGGCGGGTGGCGGCGCCGGCGTGCCGAACATCGGCGATCTGCCTCGCCGCCTGACGGATTTCCTGATTCTGGATTACATCCACGCCCAGCGACCCGAAGCGCATGGCGTGTTCCATCTGCTCGGCCTGATCGAGCACGAACCAAGTCCAGCGAGCGGCCAGCCGGCGCGCCTCATCAACTGGGACCGGTTCGGAAAATTCATCACTGAGCCCGCGAGTATCGCCAACGACGTCTATCATTGGGGCACCGACTTCGACGTCACGACGTTCCTTGGCCGCCTTGAAGAGGTCATGCGGGCAGCCGGTCTGCGGGGCGGCCTCTATGGGCAGGCAGACACCACGCGCGCGGCGCTCGGCATCGCTCGGACCGATCTCACCGAGCTGCGCTTCCCCGTCCTGCAAAAGGGATTGACGCCGGAAACCTACAGCCAGTTCGGCATCACCTTTTCTCCGGCCGAGCCGCAGGGCGGCAAGAAAAAGGGCATCGCGCTGCTGCCATACCTCATGGGTACCGCCGCCTTCGATTTCGGGGTCTGCGATCGCGGCGAACTGGTGTTCAACGCCTCCGGCGATATCCGGGGCGTCGGCATTGTCGTCCGGCCACCCTTCAACGCCGAGGGCCTGCTTGGCCTGACGGGATCGTTCAACGCCGGCCTTACCATTCGCGAGAAACCGGCTCAGGCGGAGGAGATGATCCTGATTGGATCGCCTGGCGGTACGCGCCTTGCGATCCAGGGCCTCGGCATCAAGTGGTTCATCGCAGGCGGACCCCAGCAACTCGACCTCGGGGTCGAAGGGGAGGCAGAGGCGCTGCGGCTCGTGATCGCGCCAGGCGAGGGCGACGGCTTCCTGCAGACGATGCTGTCCGGGGTCAATGTCAGCGCCGAGGCAGGGTTTGGCCTCGGCATGAGCCTCGCATCCGGGTTTACCTTTCGTGGCGGTGCGAAGCTTGCTCTCGAACTCGGCACTCATCTCGACATAGGTCCGATCAAGGTCGATGCCTTGCGGTTCGCGCTGACGCCGACCGCGAACGACATCGCCCTTGAAGCCGGCGCGGTCCTCAAATTCGATCTGGGGCCGCTGCAGGCCGTGGTCGAGAATATCGGTCTTCGCACCGTGCTGCGCTTCCAGCCCGGAAACATCGGCCCGGCCGACCTTGGCGTGGAATTCAAGCCGCCGAACGGCGTCGGCCTCTCGCTCGATGCCGGCGGGTTCAAGGGCGGCGGCTACCTGATGTTCGACGTCGACAAGGGCGAATATGCCGGCGCGCTCGAACTCGATTTCCAGGGGCTGTTCTCGGTCAAGGCGATCGGAATCATCAACACCAAGAAGCCGGACGGCTCGCCCGGCTTCTCGCTGCTCATTCTCATCTCGGCGGAGTTCACGCCGATCCAGCTCAGCTTCGGCTTCACCCTGAACGGCGTCGGCGGAATCATCGGCCTGAACCGCACGATCGCGGTGTCGGCGCTGGTGGAAGGCGTGCGCACCAACGCCATCAAGAGCATCCTGTTTCCGCAGGACGTGGTCGCCAACATCACGCGCATCATCAGCGATATCAGGCAATTCTTCCCGCCGCAGGACGGTCACTTCGTGGTCGGACCGATGGCCAAGCTCGGCTGGGGAACGCCGTCCATCATCACGGTGGAACTGGGGCTGCTGCTCGATCTGCCCGATCCGATGTTTGCCATCGTCGGCGTGCTGCGGGCGGTGCTTCCCACCGAAGATGCACCGATCCTCAATCTCCAGGTCAACTTCGTCGGGGTGCTCGATTTCGACCGCGGCTACATGTTCTTCCGGGCCGACTTGTTCGAATCCCGCCTGCTGATCTACACCATCACCGGCAGCATGGCGTTCCTCGTCTCCTGGGGCGAGCAGAAGACTTTTGCGCTCAGCGTCGGCGGTTTCCATCCGGATTTCCGCGACATTCCCGCCATTCCGGCGCTGCCCGACGGCTTCCGCAACATGGCGCGGATCGGTCTCAGCCTGCTGTCCGACGACAATCCGCGCCTTAAGGTCGAATCCTATTTCGCGGTCACGTCCAACACGGTGCAGTTCGGCGCGAAGGTCGAGCTCTACGCCGAGGCGATGGGATTCAACGTCTACGGTTATCTCGGCTACGACGTTCTGTTCCAGTTCGACCCCTTCCGCTTTATCGCGAAGCTGTACGGGGGCATTGCGCTGCGCGAAGGCACGTCGGTCATTGCCGGCATCAATATCTCGGCCCAATTGTCCGGGCCGACGCCCTGGGATGCCCAGGGCGAGGCAAGCCTGACCATCCTGTTCTTCGAGATCAGCGTCGATTTCCACGTGACGTGGGGCGACCCGCCGGGCGCGATCGAGAACCAGACCGAAGACTTGCTGGCGTTGCTTCAGCGTCAACTTGCCGACACCTCCAACTGGCGCGCCGAGTTGCCGCCGAACAATCATCTGCATGTGAGCCTGCGCAAGATCGAGCCCCCGGCGGGAACGTCGCTGCTGGTCATCCATCCCATGGGCGTTCTGACCTTCAGCCAGCGTTCGTTGCCGCTTGAAGACTATGTCATCGAGAAATTCGGCAACAAGGCGCCGCTCGACGTCAACACATTCAAACTCACCAACGCCAATTCGAACGGCGTCGGCGTAGCGGCGAACTATCAAGACACGCGCGAGCAATTCGCGCCCGGAGAGTTCAGCAAGCTGAACGACAGCGACAAACTCTCGCGCAACTCCTTTGAGCGGCTGCCGAGCGGCTTTTCGCTGGTCGGGGCAAGCGACCTCGTGACCCCGATCCCGGTCCAGCGCGACGTCCTGTATGAACTGAGCTACCTCCATCGCAAGCAGGCGCGCCTGGAGTTCAGGGGCCTGCTGCAGATGGCGCTGGGTACCTACAACCGGCTCGTGAAGGGCAGCGCCGTACGGAAATCCGCGCTGTCGCTTCAGCAGACCAGGCCCTCGATGAACGGTCCCGCGCAGGTAGTCCTGCCGGAGGAGGGCTTTGCCCTCGCCAATGTGTCTGACCTGAAATCGCATCTGAACGGCGAGGGGGGAGCGGTGGTCTTCAAGACCCAGGCCGAGGCGTACCAGCGGCAGCAGCAGCTAATCCAGCAGAACCCGGCGCTGGCCGGCCAAGTGCAGGTGGTGTCCCATTTCGAATTGAATTCCTGAGGCCCCGGATGACTATCGACGTCGCGAGATATCAGTTTCAATCATGGGCGCGAAAAGGCATTTCCGCCCAGATCAACGAGCAGGACACGCTGGGCAATCCGGCGGCTGCCTTGCCTGCCAACGAGCGCGCTTCGGTCCCGATCGGTGTGTCCGTCAACGCCGTGGCGCAAACGCCAAAGCAGTTCGCGCTGATCGGCCCCGGCGACATCATCGGAATTCAACGCGACATGGTGGTCCGCACCGAGCCGCGCAACTGGATCACCAATTTCGAACCGAACTACCTCGCGTTTATCGAGTTCTACGACGAAGACTTCCCCTGGCGCTACACGCCGGCGAAACCAGACGGGGAGCGCCTGCGCCCTTGGCTTCAGTTGCTCGTGCTCGACGAAGACGAGTTCGAGCGCGACGGCCGGCGGATGCCGCTTCCCGTCGTCACGGTCAAGCGCAAGGAGGCATTGCCGCCGTCGGATGAAACCTGGCTGTTCGCGCACGTCCATGTCGAGCAGGACATCGGGGCAAGCGAGCTCTCGGATCTTGAGAAATACCTGAAGTCGCTGCAGGACGCGGTCGCCACCGATCCGGACAAGATCTATAGCCGCCTGATGTCGCCACGGCACCTCGCGCCGAACCGGTCGTACCAGGCTTTCCTGGTGCCGGCCTTCGAGGTCGGCCGCCTCGCCGGGTTGGGGCGGGAGACGACCGGAATCCCGGCTCAGAAACCCGCTTGGGATGCGACGACGACCAGCGTGGAGTTGCCGTTCTACTTCGACTGGTCATTCAGGACGGGTGAGAAGGCCGACTTTGAATCGCTGGTCGAGTTGCTTGAGCCGCGCATACTCGATCCCAGGATCGGCATCCGCTCGATGGATTGTTCCAGCCCGGGCTTTGTGCTGATCGACGATCAGGGGCGCGAACGGCCGGCTCCGCCCTCGGGCCTTCCGGCTCCGAGCCCGGCCATTCAAGGTCTCGAAGGCGCGCTAAAGACCGACAGCACGAAATCGGCGCCGGAGGTCTTCACGCCGAACGCGTTCCAGACCGAATTGCAGATCCTGGTCAACCTGCCGGAGACTATTCACACCGCCAATGCGGCCCCCGGATCGGATGAGGAGTTCTTGAACGATCCGGTCGTGACGTTACCCTTCTACGGCCAAAATCACGCTCGGCAGCACAAGACGGACAAGGTGCTGCTCGATACGGCCAAGGACGGCTGGTATCACGATTTGAATCGCGACCCGCGTACCCGCGTTCCGGCCGCATTCGGCACCTCCGTGATTCAAAAGAATCAGGAGAAGTTCATGCAGCGGGCCTGGCAGCAGGTGCAGAAGGTCTATGAAGCGAACCGCGCGATCCGTCAGGCCCAGTTCCTGCTGCAAGTAAGCTTGCTCTATTCATCGAAGTTCTTTGCCGAGCTCGCGCCGGCCAACCTGATCGCCGTCACCGCGCCCATTCACGCGAAGGTCCTCGGCAGTCCGACCACCATCCGCCAGCAGCTCATCGAGAGCCGGCTGGTTTCCCCGGTGTTCAGCGCGGCGTTCCGCCGGATGATCCGCCCCGCCGGAAAGCTGGCGCGGCGCGTGGGCCTGAACCAGGGTGGCTTGGGTTTGGCCACGGTGGTTGCGGCGCTCAATGACGGCTTGGTGACGCCGGCGCCGCCGCGCGGCGTTCCCGACGGCATCCCCTCGGTCGAGGACGTGGCCAACGCCATTCAGCCGCGTTCCTTCGCGGCCTGGCTGCAATGGCTGATCCGGAACCGGACCTTGGCCCTCATCATCGTGCTTGCGCTGCTGCTGATCTTTGGCCTGCTGAGCGGCGCCTGGATTGTTGCCGCCTTGGGCGCGATCGCCGCAGCGGCTGGCTTCTATTGGCTGAACGAGCAGGCGCGCCTGACCGATGCCGCCGAAGCGCTGACCGATCCGCAAAAGGCGCTGGAGTCCCTGATGCAGGTAGCCGCGCGCCCTGACTTCACGGTGTCGTTGAGCCTTGATGAAACCAGCTCGCCGCCCAGCCCGCCGCCGATGCCAACGCCGGGGCCGACCGCTGACGCCGACAGCGTGGACGCCCGCAATTTCCGTACCGCCGCGATCGAAATGCAGACCCGCCTCGTTGTGCGGGTACCCGAAAAGCCGCCCCGGCTCGCCTTCGACATTGCGAACGGCAACACCAAGCTCTTGCGCGCGATCGATCCTCGGGTGTCGTTTCCGCGGCGGCTGTCGGCCCTCGTCAAGCTGCCCGGGCTGAAACTGGAGCAGCCGGAAGAAATCGTCGATGCAATGGCGCATCCGGATTTCGAGGATGCGATGTACAGCTACCTACGCGACATCAGCAAAGAACTGCTGATTCCGAATCTTCATCTGGTTCCGCCGAACACCATCTCTCTGCTTGAAACCAATCCGAAATTCATCGAGTCCTACATGGTGGGCCTCAACTACGAAATGGGGCGCGAGCTATTGTGGCGCGAGTATCCGACGGACCTGCGGGGCAGCTATTTCCGGCAGTTCTGGGAGGTCAAGGGCGTCAGCAATCCGGATACGCCGGCGGACGCCGAGCAATTGAAGGATATCGCCAAAATCCACGCCTGGCCGGCTGCGAGCCTGCTTGGCGCGCACAAGCCGCCGCCCGGTCCGCGCGCCGACGTCCAGCCTGGCGAAAAGCAGGTTGTGCTCGTGATCCGAGGCGAACTGCTGAAGCGCTATCCCAATGCGGTCGTCTATGCGCAGAAAGCGATCGACGACGGCAACGGCAACAACGTTCTGCGCGAGCAAGATCCTAGGCCGCACCAATTCGACACCGAGTTCAAGTTCCCGCTGTTCCGCGCCGAGATCGAACCAGATTTGCGTTTCTTCGGCTTCGACCTCACCACCCCGAAGGCCAAGGGCGACGTCGACAGCATCGACTTTCCCAACGACAAGCGCGGCTGGTTTTTCGTGATCCAGGAAGTGCCTGGCGAACCGCGCTTCGGCATGGATATCAGCTACAAGGCCACCGAGAACGCCACCCCCCAAACCTCCGACGACCCGCTCGACACCTGGGACAATTTGGCCTGGAATCGTTTCGGCCCGGCAGAGCCCGCTTTTGTGCCGCGTTCGCCCAAGCCGACATTCCCCCGGCCGACCACGGCTGAATTCAGTAAGCATCCCTGGGGCGACACGTCGGCTCAGATGGCCTACGCCTTGTTCCAGAACCCGGTAATGGTCGCCGTCCATGCAAGCGAAATGCTGGAGCTCGTTCATGCCTGAGTTCAACGAACAGCTCGAATCCATCGCCACGGTGCGGACGAACCGTCGCGCGCAGGAGGAGGGTCTGTACGGTGCGCGCATCGAACTCGCGGGCGTCAGGAAACAGATTCGGAGGGCGGAACAGGGGCAGACGATCGCCCAACCGGACAGTGACGGCGGCATCGGCAAGCTCAGGGCTGAGATCGCAGACACCCAATCGCGCCTGACGACAATTCGGCAAGAGGTGCTCAAGACCGAACACTGGCTCGCGCGGCTGCGCGAACAAGAGCGGCTGGTGCAGCATCTCGAGCAGAACATCGCAGCTGCGCGCAGCAGAGCGGCCAGGTTGCGCGAACTGCTGGACGAATTGCGCCGGCAACAGCCGCCGGACAAGGAACAGATCGCCAAGCTGGAAGCGGATCTCGAACAACTCGAGCGCGACCAGGAAAATCTTGGTCAGAGCCTGTCCGCGGCGAGCGACGAACTCGGCCGGTTGCGCCAACAGGAGAATGAGCGACAAAGCGAGCGCGCAGCCGGACAGGCCGGGATGGAGCGGCTTCGGCAATCGCTGGTCGATGCGCAGCGCAATCTCACCGAACTGCTGCAGCCGGCGTTTGCTGATATCGACGCCCTGAAGGCCAAAGAGCGCGAACTCGAATCTTCGGTCGAGCGGTTTGGCGGCGGTCTCAAGCGCAGCACGGATGAACTGGGAGGGTTGATCGGCGGCCTGTACGCCGATCCACATCCGAGACACGCGCTCGCCCGTCTCGACGATCAAATCCCGTTTCTGCTTTTCCCGGTGCGGATCGAGACGATCTTCGTGCCGTCGGGCCGGGGGACCGAGCTGTGGGTTCGCATCTATCCGGACGACATTGTCGTTCACACCCATGAAGCTACGCTGACCGACACCGAAGTGGCGGCTGGCGAGCTCTATTGGGTCGAACTCGTCACCGCCGGGCATCTGCGTGACGAGCGGGACCGCCGCCGTCAGGCTGCGTGGCGCCATATCGTTCAATTGCTCAGCGGCTCGCGGGCGGCCTGGGTCGCGCGTCAGACCAAGCCGTCCGATTGGGACGCCCTGGCGGCCGGCGGCGCCACGCAGACGCTGATCGCTTTTCTCCAGGCCGCGCAGGCCGGCTTTTTCGACGATCTCCTCGACCTGCCCTTGAGCGATGCAACGCGCGCTGCCCTGGAGCAGGCCGTGGCGGACGACGACGGAGACGCCTTCATCAAGCTGGTCGAGGAGCAGAAGTGGGGCGAGCGGCTGAATGACGTCGTACGCACGCAAATCGTCGGCTTCCCCGAGCACGATCTGACCAAGACCGATTCATGGACGCGCGCGCCGCGCACCCGCGTGCTGCCGGACCGATTCGTCCTTTTGCTCTATGGCAGTGAAACGGCAACGCCGCGCGAGATAACCGGCGCGCTGGTGCCCGACACATTGACCTTGGGGCCCGATCCGCTGGATGCCAAGGCGGCGTTCAGCAATGTCGATGGCGCGCTGACCTTCGGCGGTACATTCGACTGGATGTCGGACTTCAACAAGGCAGTGGAGCAGGGGATGGGTTTCCGCGTTCCACTGTCGCCCGAAGAGGCCCGCGACGGTTTTGCCAAAATCTATGCGCTGGGCGTCATGCTGTCTGCGAGCGCGACCGACGCTGCCGGGATGCTCGAGGAGTTGGTCGATAACCACCAATTCAGTCCGAAGGGCTTCAGCATCGTGCCGCAAGGCACGCCGACCAATAACACCGAGCGCGACGGCACCGGATATTCCGACAACGATCCGTATGACGATCTGGCGTTCTTTACCGAGACCGGCGCTCCCGCATTCGACCCGTCGGACGCCGACCCGCGCAAGAGCCAGACCGACGGCAGGCAACTCGCCGACGCACTCGGGATTTCCTATCTGCCATTGCAGACGGTTTGCCGCGCCGATGGGACCGATCTGCTCGAAGCGACGGCGATGAATGCGGCGTTGTTTCCCGCAACCCTGGGATACTGGCTGCGAACCTGGATGGCGCCTGTCGTCACGCCCGCTGTGGCGAGGCTGACGCGCAGTTTCTTTTCGAGCTACGTCACCGGCCGCGGCCCGGTTCCGGCGATACGCGTGGGCAACCAGCCCTATGGCATACTCGTCACCAGCGATTTGTCGCGCTGGAAGTATCCGCCCCGTGACGGCGGGATGATCGGTCTCGCGCTGTTCGATGAATTGACGCCGTTCCTGACCAGGCTGCACGCGCTTCTCGCTCAGTTCGACAAGACCTTTAGCGACATCGCCTCCACACTCCCGTTTGTCGGCAAGGCCGGCGCCGATTCGTCCGACGTCCTGATGAACCTCCTCGGGCTGCATCCGACGTCGGTCGAGTTCTACCAGCGGATCGGATACAGCGACGAGTACCTCCGCAACATGGACAGTTTCAAGGATCGCGGCCGCTACGCCGGCGAGTTCGCGTCGCTGACCCGCTCGATGCCAGCCAGCACGACCCGGTATTTCGAGAGTTTGGGCTTTGCGCCGGAGATGAGCGATGTAACGCGCATGAAAAGCATGCACGTTCTGTGGCAGCATTACACCACGCCGCTCGACGCGCCGAATCTGATCGAGAACAAGCCGCCGTCGGAGACAGCCGGGCTTGCCGTCAACTATATCGATTGGCTCGCGACCGCCGACAGCTTCGACAAGATCGTCAAGCAGCAATTCACCGGACCGAAGCAGTCGTCACTGCTCTATCTGATGTTGCGCAACGCCCTGCTGTTGCAACTGCATCATGGCGCCTATGACTGGCTTGTCGCGCGGAGCGATTTCGATCCGTTGCTTGCCAAAGCCGTTCGTGAAACCAGTTTGCCGGGCGTACGCCCGGCGGCGACCACACTGTCGAAGTATGAAATCATGTCCGCCAAGGTGGGTGCGGTCGCGCCGGGCCACGCGTTGGCGGGAGTAGCCGTCGCCGACGCGATCTGGCACGGATATGAGATCGTCGATATCGAGGCCGGGTTCGTGGCCGAACAGAAGAAGGCGCTTGGGGTGCTTGCCGGCGCCACGACCGCTGCGCTGGAACGCGCCTTCGTCGAGCACCTCGATTGCTGCCAGTATCGGCTGGATGCCTGGGAAACCGGATTGTTCACCCAGCGGCTGGCGGCGCAGCGCCGTTTCGGGTCGGACAACCGCCGCAAGGGAATTTATCTCGGTGCGTTCGGCTGGGTGGAACAGGTCAAGCCATCGGCCAAAGTCTTTCTGCGGCCGCAGGACCTGCCCGCGTCTTTGCGTCCCGCCGATACCAGTCCCATTCTCGAAGAGGACGACGTCGTCACGGTCCCCGGCCAGGCGCCGGGCGCGAAGCGCGGCGGATTCATGCATGCGCCGTCGATCAACCACGCGTCGGCCGGCGCGATTCTGCGCAACGCCTATCTCAGCCATGCCGATCCGGCGAAAGCGGAGATGTTCTCGGTCAATCTCTCGTCCGAGCGGGTGCGGCGCGCGGAATTCGTGCTGCAGGGCATGCGCAACGGACAGCCGATCGAGGCGCTGCTGGGCTATCAGTTCGAACGCGGGCTGCACGACCGGACTTCCGCGAGTGCGGCGCGAGGCGATGTTCCGGTACTCGAGCTCAATGAGTTCATCCTTCCCTACCGCCAGGCCTTTCCGTTCGAGGCGCGCGAGGTGGTGCAAGCCGGCACCGGCGATCCGACCGACGCGCTGCCCGCCTACAGCGTCGTCAACGGACTGCGCTTGAACACGGCGACGCTGTCGTCCGCCAACGGCTACGGATTGTCGGCACTCATTCCGGCGGCCCCACTGCCCAACGTCCAGCAAGGCGCCGCCATCCTGGCCGAGGTCGATGCGCTGCGCGACACGCTGGACGCCGTCAAGGACCTGCTGATGGCGGAGAATGCCTATCAGTTGGTGCAGGGGAATTTCGACCGGGTCGCGGCCATTTCGCTGGCACAAAAGGACGCCCGCGTTCCGCCGGCGCTCCAGGTGATAGACACGCCGCGCGGGACCGAGTTCACCTTCACCAATCGCCTGACCGTCCATTTCGACGATCTCGATCCGGCCGAGGGGGCGAGCAATCCATGGCCCGCGATTGCGATGACGCCGCGGGCGCGCGCGGAAGCGGGCATGAATCGCTGGCTCGGTTCCGTCCTGACGTCATCGCCGGACAAGGTGCTCTGCGAGGTAGCGCGCGAAGGCGATGCAGACCGCCATGCCGTGAGCCTGGCGGATCTGGGCATTCAGCCGCTGGATTTCGTTTACATGACATCGATCGCGCCTGAGAATACCGGCGGCGCCACCGAGCTCGAAACGAGGATCGCCTATCAGTACAGGCGCGCCCACAGCATCGACGACGACCAGGTGGTGCGCGTTGCATTCAACCCGACGGTCGCGGCAGGGGAGATGACATTCGCGCAACTTTTCCCTCTGGCGCGCCAGCTTCGCGCCATGGTGTCGGAAAGCAGGGACGCGAACGCACGGGACTTTATGCCGGCCGCCGGCGGCAAAGCGACGGCGATCCCGATCGACGCGGCGAATCCGGACGGCTACGACGCCGCAGACCTGCGCGGGCGCATGCAAAGCGCGTTCGACGCGCTGCAAAGCCTGGCCGATGCCCTGGACGGGGCGGCAGCGCCCAACGTCCAACTGGTGTTCCTGAACGACGCAGAGGACCCCGGCGACGACGTTGCCTTCGCGGGTTCTCTCGGCACTGCGTTCGACAGGCTGGAAGAAGCCAAGCTCCAGTTCACGGATGCCGCGGCGCTGACCGTCGAATTCCTCATTTCGGATGCGGAGACGCTCGCCGTCACGCTGCGGAGTATTGCAAACTTTGGCGTCAGCGATGCATTCCCGCCGCAAGCGGATTTGACGACTGTCGCTGCGCGGTCCGATCTGCTCGCTCGCGCCCATCGCATTGCACGGCGGCTGCGGCGAAATGCGCCGAAAGACGGAATTCTGGACCTCGCCGCGGAATTTATCGGCAAGGCCACGCCGCCCAATCCGATCGCTGCGCAGGTCAAGGTCCTGCTCGAAGCGGGCAAGCTGCTATTCGGAGAGACGCTGCGGATCCTGCCGGCGTTCAGCTGCTACAACGATGTCGACCTGGCCCTGTCGGACTCGGCGCGCGGGCAACTCCTGGCGCACGCGGTGGGCGCGGTGCCGGGCTCCACTCCCGGCCAGATCGTCGACGAGTGGCTGCAGGCCTTGGCGCGCGTCCGCCCGCAAGTGCGCCGTTGGGAAGTCATCCGGGTGCTCGCCGATGCCTTGAACGATTTCAAGCTCGACATGCTGCCGGTGCAGGTGCCTCACCGTGCCCAGGACAGCTGGCTTGCGGTCGAATTCCCCGAAAAGGATCCGCTTGATCCGACCAAGCCATTCGGCATCTCGCGCGACACCTTGTCCATCGCCGCCTATGGCGCGTCCGCGTTCAAGGCCGGAATGCGGCAACGCGCCATCCTGCTTGACGAGTGGTCGGAGGAGATCCCGACCGCGCAGGAAATCACCGGGATTTCGTTCCGCTTTAACCAGCCCAATGCGGCGCCGCCGCAGACTCTGCTGTTGGCCGTGACGCCGGAAGAGACCGGCTCATGGAACTGGGACGCATTGGTTGGAACGCTGACCGACACGCTGGGCCGCGCCAAGCGGCGCGCGGTGGAGCCGGCGGATCTCGAGAAGCAGGGTCTGTTTTGGAACGCCTTCGCGCCGGCGCTGGTGTCGGAGTTCAGCACGCGGGAGGAGGCGGACGTGTCGCTCGACCTGATGCTGATGTTGCAATATTCGTCCCTGGTCGAATTCTACGCGACCCGCAAGTAATGAGCTGAATCATGCCGAACGTCACACTGACACTTTCGCAACTTGTTGGCGTCGATCTCTATCGCATCGCCCGGGTCGTCGCTTTCAACCGGCTGGAGACGAGGCCGCGGACGCTCGATTTCACCCGCAGCCTGCGCGCGGAGGTGCGCGATCCGCTTTGGATGCTGACCCGCCAGTGGCAGTTCGGCGAGTTCCAGGGCGAGGATGCGGCGTCGCCCGTTACATCCCGCATTTCGTATCAGCATCATTCGATCGATCGGATCGCGCTCGCCAACGACGCGGCCGCGCCCTTCGACATGACCGCCATGCCGCTCGAAGCCTATGTCGAACGCGAAGCTATCCCGCTGATACTCCGCGAGCTGGCTACGGGCGAAGTCTACAGCGACACGGTCTTCGCCGTCCGATGGGGCAAGCAGTTCCTGAAGCTGCTGCAAGACGCTGGCCTCGACGGCCATTACCAACTGTACCTCAATAAATTCCCCGTCCGCGTGCTGCCGGTCGATCCGCCGCCAGGAGATCCAGCACGGACCGTCCAGGACACCGATGCCGAACAAGTTCGCACGGCGGTTGTCGGCCGCATCGCCGATGGCGTTGCGATATGGCGTTCGGTGCAAAAGGGCACGCATGACGCCTGGCTCGACGGCGAAGCCGGCGGTGACGAGCTTCAACTCAAGAACATCGCGGCCGCGTTCGCGCAATCCTGTTCCGCCGCGATCGGTCGGATGTTCACGCAGCCAAGCGAGGGAGCCGGGTCGTCCTGGCTGCCCAATCATCTCGAATATAACTTTGCGGTCGCCGGGCCGCCCGAGCCGGAAGCGACCGAGCCGGTGCTGCTCGCCGAGCAATATCACGAGGGCCGTCTCGACTGGTATTCATTCGACGCGATTGGTGGCCGCAAGCTGCCGCTAGAAGAAGACCCAGCGCCGGCGTCCCGGCCGGAGGAGGTCGAATCGTTTCTGCCCGGTCCGGTCCGTTTCAAAGGCCAGCCTCGGCCGCGCTTCTGGGAGATGGAAGAGACGCAGACCGATTTCGGCAAGATCGAGACCTCCGCGACCGGGCTGCTTCATCTCATGCTTGCCGAATTCGGCCTGATCTATTCCAACGATTGGTTCATGCTGCCACACCCGATGGCCGTGAACACGATCTGCGAAATCCGCGGCATTCTGGTGGACGACACGTTCGGGCGGCACACCTACATCCGGCCGGCCGGGCGGGGACCGGAAACGGCCTGGCAGCGCTTCGCGATGTTCCACCTCACGGAACGCGACCGCCAGGATGCGGCGAATCGTTTCTATCTCGTGCCGGCGGTTGGTCACGTCCTCGAAGGTCCGCCGCTCGAGCGTGTCAATTTCATGCGCGACGAGATGGCCAACATGGCGTGGGCCGTCGAAAGCATCGTACCCTCGCAAATGGGGATCGGCATGAGCGGCAACGAGCAGTCGCGGGTTTCTGTGCCTCCCGTCGTGGCGGAAAGCGAGGACGTGAAGATACGGTACCTTGCCGGCACTACGGTTCCGAAAAACTGGATCCCCTTCATCCCCGTGCATCTGGATGGCAGCGTGAGCGAAATCCGCTTGCAGCGCGCCAGGATGGCGGGGGGTGAACCGCCGCGCGGCCGGCTTTTGCGCGAGCCAGGCTCTCCCTATTTCATCGAGGAGGAGGAGGTTCCGCGCGCCGGCATCTATGTCGAACGCTCGTGGCAGCGCGCACGCTGGATCCAGGGGCGGACGCTCACTTGGGTTGGTCGTCGCAAGACCGCCGGGAGAGGCGAAGCCTGGAGCGATCTCGTTTTTGACCGTATCGTCGATTTGAAGCCAAAGAGCAGCTAGGGCCGCGGGTTAGGACGATGCGTGTCCGGCGCAGCGAAAGCGAAGACGGACTGCTCATCTATCGGCGCCGGCCTCGATCGCATCGAGCGCTTGCTTCCGCCAGGCGGCGACCAGTGCCGCGGCGTCGCCGATCGCGACGGTTTCGGTGCGGCCTCCGGCGCGCGCGCGCACCTCGACCTGGCCCTGCTCGAGCGCGCGCCCGAGCGTGATCCGGAACGGAATGCCGATCATGTCCATCGACTTGAACTTCGAGCCGGCCGAGATGTCGCGGTCGTCGGTGAGATAATCGAGACCGAGCGCCGTCAAGTCTGCCTCGATGCTGTCGATATGCGGCTGCACGCTGTCGTCCTGCTTGGCCGCGACGATCGCCACGTCGAACGGCGCCACCGTCACCGGCCAGATAATGCCGTCGTCGTCATGCCATTGCTCGACAATGGCGGCGGCCACCCTGGAGGTGCCGATGCCGTAGCATCCCATCTGCAGCGGCACCGGCTTGTTGTCGCTGCCCGGCACCGTCAGTTCGAAGACCTTGGTATATTTGTCGCCGAGCTTGAAGATGTGGCCGACCTCGATGCCGCGCGCCGCGTTGAGCGCGGCGCCGTCAGGCGCAATGTCGCCGGCCTCGGCAAGTTGCAGATCGACGAATCCGTCGATCGCGAAATCCCTGCCGGGATTGGCGTCCGCCAGATGCCAGCCGGTCTTGTTGGCACCGATGACGACGTTGGTCATGCCCTCGAGGCTTTTGTCGGCGAGCACCCGGATGCGGCCCTGCATTCCGGCCGGCCCGATCGATCCCGGCTCGGCGCCGAAGATCGCCGTCACCTTGCCGGCCGCGGCCAGTTTCGCGTCGATGCCGCCCAGATGATTCTGCAGCTTGATGAGATTGATCGAGCGGTCGCCGCGCAACAGCACCGCAACAAGCTGGTCCTCGCCGGAGGCTGATGCCACCTCATAGACCAGCGTCTTGACGATCTGCCGCAGCGAAATCCCAAGCTGGGCTGCGACGTCCTCGGCCGATTTGGCATCCGGCGTGGCAACTTCGCGGGCAGGGCGGGGCGGCTCCGCCGCATCGCGCTCAGTGCTGCCCTGCGCACGCTCGGCATTGGCCGCGTACGTATCCGTATAGAGAATCGTGTCCTCGCCCCATTCGCTGAGCGCCATGAATTCCTCGGAGCCGGAGCCGCCCATCGCACCGCTGTCGGCAAGTACGATCGCGAATTTCAGCGCGCAGCGCGTGAACACCGCCTGATAGGCTCCCCGCATCGCGTTATAGACGACGTCCAGGCCGGCATCGTCGCAATCGAAGCTGTAGGCGTCCATCATCGTGAATTCGCGCGAGCGCACCAGCCCGAAGCGCGGCCGGAGCTCATCGCGGAATTTCACATGCTGCTGGAAGAAGGTAAGGGGCACATCCTTCCGCGTGGTGATCATCGACTTGGCGAATTCGCACATCATCTCTTCGGCCGTAGGCGTGAGGCCGTACTCGGAATCCTTGCGGTCGGTGAGCTGGAACATCAATCGCGACCGGCGAAACACCTCCCATCGGCCCGAACGTTCCCACAGCCGCGCGGGCTGCAGCAGCGGCAACTGCACCTGCAGCGCGCCGATGGCCGCCATTTCCTGTTCGACGATCGCGCAGATTTTCCGGAACACGCGAAAAAACAGCGGACTGTAGCTGTAGATGCCGCTGCTGTGCTGGACGATATAGCCGGACCGGACCAGCCACTTGTGGCTCGGGGCTTCGGCATCCTTTGGAAATTCGCGCAGAATTCGTATTCCGAAACGGCTGGCTTTCATCGAACCTTCTCAGGAGTTGGCCCCGGTTGGGACGCCGCTTCATACATTCTCGCCCAGAAGGCTATCGGCGCGGGCAAGGATGTCGGCGATGCCCGCAACCTTCGGGCCAGCACCTTCGGCGAGCGTCGCCTTGCCGCCGCCGCGGCCGTCGATCAGCGGCAACAGCCGCTTCAGGATCGCCGCCGCGCTCACATCCTTGGTCCGGCTGTCATGCACTGCGACCGCAACGCGCGCCTTGTCGTCGGCGGCAATCGCCAGCACGGCAATGCCACCGATTTCCTGCGCGGTCGCGATCGCAGCATGCCGCAGCTGGTCGAATGGAATATCCGGCGACGCGACCACGGCCGGCGTGCCGTCGGAAAGTTTTCGCGCGCCCGCGGCGAGACTCTTGGCGGAAACCGCCTTCTGCGGCGCCGGTGCGCTGGTCTTCGACTTGTCGATAAGTGCGGCGACGCGGCCCTCCAACTCGTCGGGAGCGCCGTTCAGCATCTTTCCGATCCGCGACAGCACGCGGTCATGACTGCGCAAGAACTCGTATGCGGTTTGTCCGGTCAGGGCCTGGATGCGGCGCACGCCGCGCGCGACGCTGCCTTCCGACACGATCACGAACAGGCCGATCTCTCCGGTGGAGGTCACATGGGTGCCGCCGCAAAGCTCAGTCGAATAGTCGCCGAAGCCGATGGTGCGGACCACGTCGCCATATTTGTCCTTGAAGAACGCCAGCGCGCCGGCGGCAACCGCGTCGTCGAACGCCATGATGCGCTCGCTGCGGCTGTAATTGGTGTGGATCGCCTGGTTGACCATGTCCTCGATGCGGACCAGTTGTTCGTCGGTGATCCGGTCGCCATAGGTGAAATCGAAGCGCAGCCGGTCGGCATCGACCAGCGAGCCGGCCTGGCCGACTTCCTTGCCGAGCACGGTGCGCAACGCGCTGTGCAGCAGATGCGTCGCCGAATGGTTGGATTGAACGCTGCGGCGGCGGTTGGCGTCGACGGAAAGCTCAGCCACCGCGCCCACGCGCAACGTGCCGTCCTTGACGATACATTTATGCGCAAAGATTTTCGGCGCCGGCTTGCTCATGTCGATGACGGCGCAGCGCGCCTCAGGCGTGACCATCGTGCCGTGATCGCTGACCTGGCCGCCGCCTTCGGCGTAAAAGCTGGTCTTGTCGGTGATGACAAGCGCCTCTTCGCCTGCCGAGGCGGAGGTGACGCGGCGGTTGTCGCGCACGATCGCCAGGATAGTTCCCGTGGTCTCAAGATGCGTATAGCCGACGAATTCGGTATCGGGCAGGCCATCGACATCCACGGCCGGCCCGCCTGCCGTCTCACCGTCCTTCTGGTTGCGCGAGACGTCCTGGTGCTTGCGGAATTCGACCTGGAAACCTTCCTCGTCGAGCGAGCCGCCGCGAGACACCACGTATTCGCGGATGGTGTCGATCGGCATGCCGTAAGTGGCGAACAGCGTGAACGCGGTGGCGCCGTCGATCGCGCCATTGGCCGCGGCAAAGGCGTCGGCGAGCTTGCTGAAGCCGTTTTCGAGCACCGCCTCGAAATCGTCCTTCTCGCGCGAGAACACGGAGAGGATCTCGTCGCGGCGCGCCGGGACGTGCGCATTCCAGGATTTTGCGTTGTCGATCGCGAGCTTGACGAGGCCGTCGAAGTCGAAATGCTTGTTGCCGCCCTCATAGGCAGCCGCGATGGCGCGGCGGATCATCCGCCGCGGAATGTAGCCGGCGCCGCTTGCCGCCGGCTTCACGCCGTCGGCAAGCATCATGGTTGCCGCGCGGATGTGATCGGCGATAATACGCGGTGCTTTCGCCGAAGCGCTGCCGCCGAGTTGCCCGACCGTGAAGTCGACCAGCGGCCGCAGCAGGTCGGTCTCATAGACGCTCTCAAAACCGTTGAGCGCCATCACCATGCGCTCCAGCCCAGAGCCGGTATCGACGCTGCGCATCTCGAGCTTGGAGAAGCCGGCAGGAAGCTTGTTGAATTCCATGAACACGCCGGCGTTCCAGATCTCGATGTAGCGGCTGACGTCATCGAAGTGCCCGCCCGGAACATAGGCCGGGCCGAACTCGTCGCCGGTGTCGAAGAACACTTCCGTGCACGGACCGCAGGGACCGTATTCTCCTGCCGGACCCCAGAAATTGTCCTTGCCCAGCAGCACGATGTGATCGCGGGGCATGCCCACCGCCAGCCAGTGCTTGATCGAGTCCTCGTCGGCGCCGATGCCGAGTTCAGGATCGCCGCGATAGACGGTGGCGTAGAGTTTTTCCGGCGGATAGCCGAAACCCTCGACCAGCAGTTTCCAGGCGAGCGCGATCGCCTGGTCCTTCCAGTAATGGCCGATCGACCACGAGCCCATCATCTCGAAAAAGGTGAGATGATGCCGGTCGCCGACTTCCTCGATGTCGTTGGTGCGGATGCAGCGCTGGACGTTGCACAGATCGGGCGCCGGCGGCCGTTCCTGTCCGAGGAAGTAGGCCTTCAGCGGCGCCATTCCCGAGTTGATGAACAGCAGGGACGGGTCGTTCCTGGGCACCAGCGATTGGCCTTCGATCTTGAGGTGATCGCGGCTCTTAAAAAAGTCGAGGAAGATGCTGATAACTTCTTCGCTGCTGATCTTCCGGATCATTCTAAACCTTTTCTTGCGTAATAAATCGGGGTTCCGGCGCCCGCCAAATGACCCACGATCTCTACCTTCGAGTACCCTGCGGTTCAAGCCATTGCGCATATAAGGAATCGGGTGCCCGATTCGAGGCCCGGATGCGGCTGGCAAGGCCTAAAACGAAGGCCTAATGCGTATAATGCAGGTGAAACACGCCCATGAAGCGTTGCGACGCTGCGACGCGGCTGGCCTTTGGCGCCTTGCCCCTATGGGTAATTCCGGTCAATCTGCCCGCCAATTCGGCATCCGGATCACCGGACGAAACGGCATTGGGGAGATGACGAGATGAAAGCGGAATCCCGCGCATTGGCGCGGACGATCCTGGGTGCGGCGGTTGGCGTCGCGTTGTTGGCCAGCCCGGCTCTTGCGCAAAAGCAGGGCGGCAGCATCACCGTCGGACTGGAGCTCGACATTGCCGGTTTCGATCCGCTCAAGGTCGGCGTGTTCGATACGGCGTCGTTCACCGCGGCCGCGGCGATTTTCGATACGCTGACCACGCTCGACGACAAGGGCGAACCGCAGCCGAAGCTCGCGCTCTCGTGGACCCATTCGGACGATTTCAAGACCTGGACGTTCAAGCTGCGGCCCGGCGTCAAATTCCACGATGGCACGCCGTTCAATGCCGAGGCCGTGAAAGCCAATTTCGACCGGCAAAAGGATCCGGCCAATAAATGCCGTTGCGCGTTTTACATTGCCGGATACCATGACGTGCAGGCGCCGGACGAATTGACCGTCGTGTATAATATGAATGACCCGGCGCCGAACCTCGCAGCGACCATCACCATTCAGAGCACCAACAACGTCATCCAGTCGCCGACCGCGTGGAAAACCAAGGGCGACGACTACAACCGCAATCCGGTCGGCACCGGACCTTATATTGTGAAGTCGTGGACCGCCGGCGACCGCATGGTTCTGGAACGCAATCCGGATTACTGGAACAAGGGTCATCCATACCTTGACCGCATCGTCTTAAAACCGCTGCCGGACGCGCAGTCGCGCTTCGCCAGCCTGCAATCCGGCGAAGCCGACCTCGTCTGGGACGATGAATACGATGCCGATAGCATTCAGAAGGCGCAGAAGGATCCAAAGCTGAAAGTCCACACCTATGTCGGCTCCGGCGCGCAGGTCTACGCCTTCAATACCAAAGTGGCGCCCTTCGATGACGTGCGCGTGCGTCAGGCGCTGGTGATGTCGATCGACCGCAAGAAGATGTCGCAGGCGATCACCAACGGCCTGAGCCGGCCGGCGAGCAATCCCTACGGCGACGGTTCGTGGGTCAAATGCCAGGACGATGGCGCGCTTCCGTTCGATATCGAAAAGGCCAAGGCCCTGATCAAGGACTACGGCAAGCCGGTCGATTTCAAGACGCTGGTGACCGCGACGCCGCGCGGCCGCACCATCGGCCAGGTGCTGCAGCAATTCTGGAAGCAGGCCGGCGCCAATATGGAGATCGAGCAGGTCGATCAGGCCACCATCGTGCCGCGCGCCTTCATGCGGCAATTTCAGCTGACGCCGTGGCGCATCGTCGATCTCGCCGATCCCGATCCGCAGATGTATGCGAATTTCCACACCGGCAGCCCGGTGGCGCTGGCGAATTATTCCAATCCCGAACTCGACAAGCTGCTGGAAGACGCAAGGGTCTCGTCCGATATCAACAAGCGGATCGAGATCTACTGCGCCGTGAGCCGGCATATCAATCAGCAGGCGATCTGGTTCTGGACCTTCCAGAACACCTATTACGCGCTGGCCAGCGCCAAGGTTAAAGGATTGCCGAAAATCTATGGCGGCGTGATCGACGTATCGGACGTCTGGCTGGAGTAATCCGGCATGTTCGGCTTTATCGGACAGCGGCTGCTCTATTTGATACCAGTACTGGTCGCGGTGTCGCTGCTGACCTTCCTGATCGCGTCGCTGCTGCCTGGCGATCTTGCTTATGTCGTGCTCGGCGATCAGGCGACGCCGGAGAACGTCGCGGCGCTGCGGCGTGACATGGGGCTCGATCAGCCGATCTGGTGGCGCTACCTGAGCTGGCTCGGCCACGTGCTGCAGGGCGACTTCGGCCGCTCCTTCCGCACCGGCCAGACCGTGCTGCAGGCGGTAACCGAACGGCTGCCGGTGTCGATCGAGCTGATGCTTCTTGCCGAGATCATCGGCCTCGCCGTCGGCGTTCCCCTTGCCATCGCCTGCGCGGTGCGCGCCGGCTCCGGCTTCGACCGCTTCATGACCGGCACCGCCTTCGGCATGCTGTCGGTGCCGTCATTTTTGTCGGCGATACTGCTGATCTATCTGTTCGCGGTGCAGCTGCGGTGGCTGCCGGCGACAGGCTACGTCCCGTTCGCGGAAGATCCGGTCGGCAATCTGCGCTGCTTCGTGCTGCCGGCGCTGACCTTGGCGCTCGCGGAATGGCCGGGGATCATGCGCGTGCTTCGCTCCGACATGATCGCGACGCTGCAGGAAGATTACATCGCGATGGCCAAGGCCAAGGGACTGAAGCCGGCGCGCATCCTGTTCGTGCATGCGTTAAAGCCCTCATCGCTGACCCTTGTCACCATCACCGGGATCAACATCGGCCGGCTGATCGGCGGCGCGCTGATCGTGGAGACTATTTTCGCCCTGCCGGGGATCGGCCGGCTTCTGGTCAGCGCGCTCTACACCCGCGATTTGATCATCCTGCAGGGCGTGGTGCTGTTCGTCGCCTGCGGCTTCGTGCTGATGAACTTCATCGTCGACCTGTTCTACGCGGTGCTCGATCCCAGGATTCGTCATGGCCACGCTTGAACTCGGCATCGAACCCGCGATCCTCAGCCCGAGCAGGCGCACGCGGCGGCTGGGCAACCTGTTCTGGCTCGCCGCTGGCTGGATCAGTTTCGTCGTGATCATCTCCGTCTTTGCCGGCATCCTGCTGGCACACAGCCCGACCGACATGGATATGCTGGAGCGGCGGGCGGGGCCGAGCCTTGCGCACTGGCTCGGTACCGATGCGCTCGGCCGCGATGAACTGGCGCGGCTGGTGTATGGCGCCCGCATTTCGCTTACCGTGGGTCTGTGCGCGCCGATTATCGGAATTACCATCGGCGGTGCGCTCGGAATCCTCGCCGGCTATTTCCGCGGCCGTTTCGAAACGCTCGTGGTCGGCAGCATGGATGTGCTGCTGGCGTTTCCGCCGCTGGTGTTCGCGCTGGCGGTGGTGGCCTATCTCGGGCAATCCGTTTTCAACCTGACCTGTATTCTCGGCGTACTCGGAATCCCGGCGTTCATGCGGGTCGCCCGCGCCGCCACGCTGAGCCTCGCCGAGCGCGAATTCGTGGTCGCGGCGCGAGCGCTCGGCGCATCGCATGCGCGCATCCTGCTGCACGAGCTGTTGCCGAATGTGTTGCTACCGCTGCTCGCGTTCTTCCTGCTCGGCGTTGCCGTGACCATCGTGGTCGAGGGCGCGCTGAGCTTCTTAGGCTTGGGCGTTCCGCCGCCGGCGTCGAGCTGGGGCAACATGATCGGGGAGGGCCGCGAGAGCCTCGAGATCGCGCCGCGGCTCGCCTTCATTCCGGCGGTGACGTTGTTCCTCACCGTGCTGTCGTTCAATCTGGTCGGCGATACGCTGAAAGCGCTCACCGACCCGCGTCAGAGCGCACTGTGAAAGCGCCTGCGCTGCTTTCCGTCGAGGGCGTCTCGGTCGACCTGCCGACGCCGCGCGGAAACTTACGCGCAGTCGATCAGGTCGATCTCCGGATCGGTCCTGGACAGACGCTCGGCATTGTCGGGGAATCCGGCTGCGGCAAGACCATGCTGTCGCGCGCGATCCTGCAATTGCTGCCGAAGAAAGCAAAACTCTCCGGCCGCGTGATGTTCGACGGACAGGACCTGGCGCGGCTCGCAGCCGAGCCGCTGCGCAAGCTGCGCGGCCGTTCGCTCGCGGTGGTGTTTCAGGACCCGATGACCTCGCTCAATCCGGTGCTGACCATCGGCAGCCAGTTGATCGAAACCCTGCAGGAGCATCTTGAATTCGATACTGCTACTGCGAGGAAGCGCAGCGTGGAGCTGCTGGCGGCGGTCGGCATTCCAGCGCCGGAACAGCGATTGACGCAATATCCGCATCAGTTGTCGGGTGGAATGCGCCAGCGCGTCGCCATCGCCATTGCGCTGTCGTGCGAACCGAAACTGCTGATCGCGGACGAGCCGACCACCGCGCTTGACGTCACCATCCAGGCGCAGATTCTCGATCTGCTGGCGCGGGAGCAGCGCCGCCGCCACATGGCGATGATCATCATCACCCACGATCTCGGCGTTGTCGCCGGGCGCACCGACGAGGTCGCGGTGATGTATGCCGGCCGCGTGGTCGAGCGCGCGCCGACGCCGGTGCTGTTCAAGAAAATGATGATGCCCTACACCGAGGCGCTGCTGGCGGCGATTCCGAAGATCGACGCGGCCCCGCATACGCCGTTGCCGGCGATCTCGGGGCGTCCGCCCGATCCGACAAGGCCCATCCAGGGCTGCTCGTTCTCGCCGCGCTGCCGTTATGCCATGAGCGATTGCCGCGAGCAAAAACCAGCTCTCGCCGATGCCGCCTCGCCGGACCACCAATACGCCTGCTTCCACCCGCTTCACGCCGTAGCCAACGCTAGCGCATGATGCACGACACGATGAAATCCGGATTGCGCGAACCGCTGCTCAAGGTGGAAAACCTCGTCGTCGAATATTCGGTCGGTGGCAAAACCGTGCATGCCGTCTCCGGTGTCAGCCTCGAGGTCGCGCGCGGCGAGACGCTCGGCCTGGTCGGCGAGTCCGGCTGCGGCAAGTCGACGCTCGGCCGCGCCGTGCTGCAGTTGCGCCGGCCGGTCTCCGGGCAGGTGCTGTTCGACGGCCACGATCTCGTCGCGATGCATGGCGACGCCATGCGTCAGATGCGCCGGCGCGTACAGCTGATCTTCCAGGACCCGATCGCGTCGCTGAATCCGCGGCGGCGTATCGGCGACATCGTCGCCGAGCCGCTGGTGATCGCCGGGGTCAAGGACCGCGCCGAGCGCGAGCGGCGGGTGCGCGAAGTGCTCAGCGCGGTCGGGCTCGACCCCGATCTGGTGATGGGGCGGCTGCCGCACGAATTTTCCGGCGGGCAATGCCAGCGCATCAGCATTGCGCGTGCGCTGGTGCTCAATCCGGAATTCATCATCTGCGACGAGCCGGTTTCGGCGCTCGACGTCTCGATCCGCGCGCAGATATTGAATCTGCTGGAGGAGATGAAGTCACGCTACGGGTTGACGCTGCTGTTCATCGCGCACGATCTTGCGGTGGTAAAAGCGGTGAGCGACCGCGTCGCGGTGATGTATCTCGGACGGCTGTGCGAAGTTGGACCGTCCGAGCAACTGTTCGCGCGGCCGGCGCATCCCTACACGGCGCTGCTGATCGAAGCGATCCCGCATCCCGATCCCGACGTGCGGCCTTCCGAGAGTGTGCCGATCGGCGAGCCGCCGTCGCCGATCTCGCCGCCGTCGGGCTGCCGGTTTCGGACCCGGTGCCCGAAGGCCGACCGGCGTTGCATCGACGAAGTGCCGGAACTGGTTCCGATCGCGCCCAATCAGCTAGTGGCGTGCCATCATCCGAATTTCGGATAGCGATCAGAATTTTGCGACGCTGCGAAGGCCGAACACTGAAGCGTCCTTGAGCCGGATGCCCGGATTGGGTCCGCCGGGATCGGTGGCTCCGCCTCCCGGCCGAACGATGTACTGGAAATTCGGTATCAGGTTCAGACCGGCCCTGATCTCGTAGAGATAGGACGCCGTGAACAGGGCCTCCGACGATCTGATCGGCCAGTCGGGCTGCGCCATGAAGAAAGCGTAGTCGCGGTCGAGCGCCTGCGCGCGTTTGGAAACGTGAGCGTAGCCGACCGCGACGCCGAACTTGTCGTTCTGCCGCTGGTCGAAGAATCCGATGAAGTCGATTCCCGCGTCGGTATAGAAATCGATCAGGTTGCGGTCCGAGGGGCTGGCCGAGGTGCGCATGAAAACGCCGATGCCGCGATCCTTGGATTTCGGCACGGCGTAGATCTTCTGCTCAATGACGGAGTAGATGCCATCGTCAGCCTGCAACATTCGGCCAAGCCCGGAGCCGGCAGGATCGGCGATCGACCGGCCGTCGAACGTGAAGCGCTGATCGGTGAACGTTCCGAAATGATGCCAGCCGCCGATTTTCAGCGCGCCGGCACGGTTGTCATTGGCAGCGATGTTCTTCCAGCTGAACTGCATTTCTCCAAGAACCAGCGGCGGATCGTTGACGCGGAAATTCAGGCCATAGCGGTTGCGCTGCTGCGGATCGCCGACGCCGGGCCCCGCGGAGTCGCCGTCGAAAATCGCCGCGAGAAGCGTAACGTTGTCGCTGAGCTTCGCGCTCAACCGCGCGCCGACCGCGGCGAGCGGCGGGGAGGGGCCTCCGGCGGGCAGGTTGACCGCCGTGATCGCTGGCCATCCCAGCGAGGCATTGGTGAACACGTCAGTGTATTTGTTGGCGATGAATTCGCTGTCCGCCGCCAGCTGGCCGGCGCGGATCGACCACTTGTCGTTGAAGAACTTCTGTTCGAAATAGGCTTCGTAGAGCCGCACCGTGGGAAGCGCCTCGATGCCGCTGACGACAAAGAAATTCTGCAGATTGGTGCGCGACAGGCCGTCGCCATGAATGGCGAAGATGTTGGCGTGGGCGGTCAGTCCCTTCCAACCGGCGAGCTTGTCGAAGTCGAGATCGAGCGCGAGATTGAGACGCCCTTCGAAGGTGCCGCCCTGCTGCAGGCCGCCGGTGGCGTTTCCGAGCACTTCGCCGATATAGGTCGCGGCGAATTTTATGCCGAGGCGTTCATAGGGATTCGGCAGCAGTCCGAGCGTGCGTTCGGCAACCGTGCTTTCGCCCGTGTCCGGGTCGGCTGGCTGGTCTTCATTGCTTTCCTGGGAGAGCGCCGCGACTGGCGACAGGGCAATGAATGCGCAGGCGCAAATCCAGACTGAAACTGATCGCCAACGATTCATGTCGGTTCAATCGATGAAAAAACTCCTTCACCATACATTCAACGTCAGGAAATGGGATGGCCGAAACGCAATGGAACCGGGGAACTCGGCAAGTTTTCTCGGCTCACACCTAACGAGGCAAATGCGTTCTAATCCACCGATACCCCGGCGAATTCCACCACCTTGCGCCATTTATCGGTCTCGTCGGCGACGAGCTTGCCGAACTCGGCCGGCGTCATCGGCTTTGGAATGCCGCCGACTTCGGCCAGCCTTGCGACCAGCTTGGGATCCTTGAGCGCCTCGCCCACGGCCTTGTTGAGGATATCGATGATCTCAGGCGGCGTGCCCTTGGGCGCGGAGATGCCGTAGAAGCCGACCGACTCGAATCCCGGCACGGTCTCGGCGATGGCGGGGACGTCGGGCACGCCGGGCCAGCGCTGCGGCGAGGTGACGCCGAGCGCCCGCACCGTGCCGCCGCGTGATTGTTCCAACGCCGAGGGCAGGTTGTCGAAGATCAACTGCACCTTGTTGGAAATGATATCGGGAAAGGCCAGTGCCGATCCGCGATAGGGAACGTGGACCATGTCGATCTTGGTCAGTGCCTTGAACAGTTCCGCAGACATGTGCACCGACGTGCCGTTCCCCGACGAGGCGTAGGAAACCTTGCCCGGATTGGCTTTGCAGTAATCGATGAATTCCTGAACGGTTTTCACCGGCATGTCATTCGACACCACCAGCATATTGGTCAGCTGCATGATGCTGGCGACCGGGACGGTATCGCGGATGAAATCGTAAGGCAGCTTCTTGTAAAGCGAGGTGCTGATCGCATTGTTGGGGGCGACAAACAGTAGCGTGTAGCCATCGGGCGGCGACATGACCGCGGCCGCGGCCGCGAGATTGCCGCCGGAGCCGGCGCGATTTTCCACCACGAACTGCTGACCGAAGTGCTCGGACAGCCACTGACTCATGATCCGGGCGACGATATCGACTGGGCCACCCGCGGTGAAACCGATCAGCCAGCGCACCGGGCGGTTCGGATAATCGGCCGCGGATGCAGGTGCAACGCTGCCTGCAAGGCCTAACAGGCAGACAAGGCTCAACATCGCCGCGCGTAAAAATCCAGTCATGAACGCTCCATTCCAATCGAGTGCGCTGCACGCGCATCTTCACATCGCAAATTCTTGAACCGAGTGCGCATGGTTTCATAGAAATTTGTATTTGCCTACATTGCCTTTCGGCCAACGCATTGATCTTATGACATTGCAGCGTTGCGGGATGTCTGAGGATGATGATGAACATTATCGGTATCGTCGGCGCGACCACGTTGCTGCTTGCAGGCAGCGCATCAGCCCAAGATGGAGGCAAGGCCATTCAAAAGACGATCATCAGTCTCGGGACCGCGACGCCCGGCGGCGGTTTTCCGCTTTATGGCAACGCCTTCGCCGAGATCATGAACCAGACCGATCCCACTTTTTCGATCGAGCCGCGCAACACCAAGGGCAGCAGCGAAAACATTCCGCTGCTCGAAGCGGGCCAACTCGATATCGCGCTGGTGGCTGGAGAGCCCTCTTATGAAGCGTTCATGGGGATCGGCAAGCCGGCTACCCGCCTGAAAATCCTGACCGCGATGTATTCGAGTCCCGGGATGTTCGTGGTGCGCGCCGACAGTCCCTATAAAACCATCCGCGACCTGGTCGGAAAGCCGGTCGCGTTCGGCGCCAAGGGCTCCGGCCTGCCGATCCTGTCACGCTATCTGCTCGATGGCCTGGGACTGAAGCAGGACGAGGATTTCCAGTCGATCTATCTCGACCGCGCCGGCGATGGGCCGGCCATGGTGCTCGATGGCCGCGCCGCGGCGTTGTGGGGTGCCGGGATCGGCTGGCCCGGGTTCAAGACCATGAGCGAGAGCCCGGGCGGGGCACGATTCATCGCGCCGGATGCCGACGAAATCGCACGCATCAGGGCCAAGCACACGTTTCTCAAACCGCTGACGATTCCCGCCGGCAGCTATCCGACCCAATCAGCGCCAATCGATTCGCTGGGCTCCTGGAGCTACATTCTGGCGCGGGAAAACCTGCCCGACGACGTCGCCTATCGATTGGCGCGCACGCTGCGCAGCGCGGAAAGCCCGCTCTGCAAGAAATTGCCGCAGGCCTGCGAGACAACGGCGGCGAACACCGTCGCCGCCGCGCCGAGCACCGATCTCATTCATCCCGGCGTGCTCAAATATTTCCACGAGATCGGGGTGGTGAAGTAAGGGTATCGTGCCCCGGACGCAGCGCAGCGCGTAGCTCTTGCGTAGCGGTGCGCTGCTGAGCCGGGGCCGTAACGAACGCAATAATATCGTCATGCGCGGGCTTGACCCGCGCATCCATCTTTCCTTCGCTAGAATCTTTCGAAGAGGATGGATTGCCGGGTCAAGCCCGGCAATGACGGTTCGCTTGGTACGGTCCCGGCTCTGCGGAGCGGCATGAAGAATGCCGCACCGCGTCCGGGACATGAGAGCGAGTTACTTCTTCCCCAGCGAACACGCCGGATCGGGCGGCCCGAACGCTTCCTCGCCGGAAATCTTCGCCAGGATTTTGTAGTAGTCCCACGGATATTTGGATTCATCCGGCGTCTTGACCTGCACCAGCATCAGGTCGTGCACCATCAGCCCGTCCTCGCGCAGCTTGCCGTTGCGGGCGAAGAAGTCCTCGATCGGCTTTTCGCGCATCTTCGCGGCGACCTTGAGCGGCTCGTCGGTGCCGGTCTCCTTGATGGCGTTGAGGTAGTACATCACCGAGGAGTAGACGCCGGCCTGCCACATGGTCGGCATCCGGTTCATCTTGGCAAAATAGCGCTTCGACCATTCGCGGGTCTTGTCGTCCATGTCCCAATAGAACGACGTCGTCAGCAGCAGGCCTTGCGCGGCCGGCAGCCCCAGCGAATGGATGTCGGTGATCAGAGCCAGCAGTGCGGCCATCTGCTGGCCGCCCTTGAAGATGCCGAATTCGCCGCCGGTCTTGATCTCGTTGATGTTGTTGGGCGGACCGCCGGCGATGCCGATGATCTTGGCTTTCGAGGCCTGCGCCTGCAGCACGAATGACGACAGATCGGGCGTCGCAAATGGCGGGCGCACCGAACCCAGCACCTTGCCGCCCATCTTGGTGACGACGGCGGAGGCGTCACGTTCCAGCGATTGGCCGAACGCATAATCGTCGGTGATGAAAAACCAGCTGTCGCCGCCGCGCTTGACCACTTCCTGCGCGGTGCCGACCGCCAGCGCCCGGGTGTCGAACACCCATTGCATGGAATAGGGCGAGCAGAATTTGCCGTGGAAGTCCGCGGCACCGGTGGAGTGGGTGATGAACAGCTTCTTCTTGTCGTTGGCGATGTTCTGCACGGCAAGGCCGACCGCCGACACCGGCACGTCGACGATCAGGTCGACCTGCTCGACGTCGTACCAGCGCCGCGCAATGCCGGCGCCGATGTCCGGCTTGAGCTGGTGATCGCCGACGATCACGCTGATCGGCTTGCCCAGCACCTTGCCGCCGAAATCGTCGACCGCCATTTGCGCCGCGGTGACGGAGCCTTGCCCGGTCGGGGTGGACGCCGGTCCGTTCATGTCGGTGAGAACGCCGATCTTGACCACGTCGTCCGAGACCTGAGCAACGGCGGCGGATGAAAGCAGCAGCGCCGCGAATGCTCCAAGCGCGGATAGTCTTCTGGCCGGCATTTGGTGTCTCCTCCCGTGGGTCCGCGGCGCATTGGCCGTGTTCTTGATTGATCGGGCGCTTTTTCTGCTCCGCTTCTCTTCTTTGCAATTATTCGTCCGTGCGCGTCAACTCAGGCCAGCCCCGCCGATGACCGAAACCGGCGCCCGGCAATTGGCTGTATATTTCTGACTTTATTCAGTAAATAGGCCCGGCGAAACTCTGAGGAAACTTAGAATGCCGGACGGCCTGAATGCCTGGCAACTCATCCTGCATGGGGATGCGACGCTGTTTGCGATCGTGAGATTGTCGATCCTGGTCAGCCTGGCAGCGGTGGCGCTGGCCGCGCTGATTGGAATGCCGCTCGGCGCACTGCTTGCGCTTGTCCGTTTTCCCGGGCGATCCGTGCTTGTCGTGCTGCTGAATGCCTTCATGGGCCTGCCCCCGGTCGTGGTCGGTCTCGCCGTCTATCTGTTGCTGTCGCGCTCGGGGCCGCTGGGAGCGATGGGCATCCTGTTTACACCGTCGGCGATGGTGATCGCGCAGACCATCCTGATCGTGCCGATCATCGCTGCGCTGACGCGCCAGACCGTCGAGGATCTCTGGACCGAATATCGCGACGAACTGACCGCGATGGGTGTCGGCCCGATCAGGCGCATTGCGACGCTGCTGTGGGATGCGCGTTTGAGCCTACTCACCGCATTGCTCGCGGGCTTCGGCCGCGCCGCCGCCGAGGTTGGCGCGGTCATGATCGTCGGCGGCAATATCGACGGCTTCACGCGGACCATGACGACGGCGGTCGCACTGGAAACCTCCAAGGGCAACCTGCCGCTTGCGTTGGGACTGGGTCTCGTCCTTATCAGCCTCGTGCTTGCGATCAATGCGGCGGCCTGGGGCGCGCGCATCTGGTCGGAACGGCAGGCGGGGTGACCATGCGCGCGCCATCGAGCGATCTTCCCGTTGTGTTTGATGACGTCTCGCTGCGGGCCGGCGCGACGACGATTCTGGATCGCTTGAATCTGACGATCGCGCCGGGCCCGCCGACCCTCGTCGTCGGCCCGAATGGATCGGGCAAGACCACGTTGCTGCGGCTCTGCATGGGCCTCGCAGCGCCATCGGCGGGCCGCGTCACCTGGGGCGGCCGGACCGATGCCGCGCCGACGCGCCGCGCCATCCTGTTTCAGCGGCCGGTGATGCTGCGCCGGACCGCCGCCGCCAATGTGGCCTATGCGCTCGTGCAGGCCGGCACGCCGCGCGCGAAGCGCGGGAAACGCGTCGCCGAGCTGCTCGATCGCGTCGGCCTCGCCGATCTGACGCAGCGGCCGGCGCGGCGGCTTTCCAGCGGCGAGCAGCAGCGGCTTGCGCTTGCGCGGGCGCTCGCCCGCGATCCCGAGCTTCTTCTGCTCGACGAGCCGACCGCCAATCTCGATCCCGCCGCGACGCGCGGCGTCGAGGAGATCGTCCTGATGGCGGCGCAGTCAGGCATCAAGATCGTGATGGCATCGCATGATCTGGGTCAGGTGCGCCGGCTTGCCGGCGATGTCCTTTTTCTTGTACGGGGCGGGTTGTGCGAGCAGGGATCGGCTGAAAATTTTCTCACCAACCCGTCCACTCCGGAGGCTGCCGCGTTCGTGCGCGGCGACCTCGTGATTTGATCTCGCCACAACAGGAGCTGCCATGACGATCCGGTTCCCATCCTTCGCGCTTGAAGTTTGCCTCGGCGCCATGGCCTGTTGCGCACCGGCGACTGCCCAGGATCGCTCGATCGTCGTCGCGTCGACAACATCGACGCAGGATTCCGGGTTGTTCGGGTATCTGCTGCCGATCTTCAAGGCCAGGACCGGCATCGACGTGAAGGTGATCGCGCAAGGTACCGGGCAGGCGCTCGACACCGCGCGGCGCGGCGACGCCGACGTGGTTTTCGTCCACGCCAAACCGCAGGAGGAAAAATTCGTCGCCGACGGTTTTGGCGTCAAGCGCTTCGACGTCATGTACAATGATTTCGTGCTGATCGGGCCGAAGAGCGATCCCGCCGGCATCAAGGGCAAAGATATCGAGACCGCGCTGAACGCGATCCAGACCAAGGCGGCGCCCTTCGTGTCGCGTGGCGACAAGTCGGGCACCCATGCCGCCGAACTCAATCTCTGGAAACTGGCCGGCGTCGAACTCGATAAGACGAAAGGCCCGTGGTATCGCGAGATCGGGCAGGGCATGGGCGCCGCGCTCAACACCGCCGGTGCGATGAACGCCTATGTTCTGTCGGACCGCGGCACCTGGATTTCATTCAAGAATCGCGGCGATCTCGAAATCGTGGTCGAGGGCGACAAGCGCCTGTTCAATCAATATGGCGTCATGCTGGTCAATCCGGAGAAATATCCGACCGTCAAAAAGGAGCTCGGCCAGACTTTTGTTGACTGGCTGCTGTCGGCGGAAGGCCAGGCCGCCATCGGCGGCTACAAGATCGACGGACAGCAGTTGTTCTTTCCCAACGCGGAGCGAAAGGCATCTTGATCGGGATGGTTGCAAAGGCGGCGATGCATAGTCCACCATCCCTTATGGCCACGATCCAACGATTGCCTGCTTCGCTGACTCCGCTCGATGCGGCGCTGGCGGCGTTGATCGATGGGCTCGGTCCCGTTACGCCCTGCGATCTTTCCCTTGCGGAGGCGCTTGGCTGCGTCGCCGCCACGATGCCGCCGCTGAAAGCTTTTCCGGCATTCGATGTGGCCACGGTCGATGGCTGGGCGTTTCGTGCCCGCGATCTGGTCGGTGCGTCGTCTTATTCGCCGCTGCCATTGGCGGGCTCGCCAGTCTGGGTCGAAGCGGGGAAGCGCATGCCGGAAGGTTGCGACTGCGTGCTTGATTCCGATTCCGTTGAGCAGACAGGTCTGCTGTTTCAAGTTTCGGCGGAGGCGATACCGGGACAAGGCGTTCGCCGCGCTGGCGGCGATATCGCTGACGGAAGTTCTGTTATTGCCGCCGGGTGGCGTATCCGCGCGCTCGATCTGCTGATCGCACGAACGGCGGGGCTGGACCGGCTAGCCGTTCGCCGCCCGCGGCTGCGCGTGATCGATATTCCAGCGACAGCAGGGAATGCGGTGACCGCGAAACTCATCGCAGAGAGCGCACGCGTCGCCGGGGCCGATGTTACCTGCACGGAGGCTGGCGGACGCGACGCGCCCTCCATCGCAAAGGCGTTCGATGCCGAGCCGTGCGATCTTATCGTCAGCATCGGCGGCACCGGCGTCGGCCGCAGCGACGCGACGGTCGAGGCGCTGGCCATGCGCGGTGCGCTGCTTGCCCACGGGATCGCGCTGCAGCCGGGCCGAACCGTCGCGATCGGCAGAATCGCGAAGTGTCCCGTTATCGCCTTGCCCGGCGCGCCGGATCAGGCGCTCGCGGGTTGGTGGACGCTTGTGGTGCCGCTGCTGGACCGGCTCTCCGGCAGTCAGCCGCGGCAAACGGTGAAGCTTCCGCTCGCGCGCAAGATTGCGTCAGGCGTGGGCATCGCCGAGATCGTTCTGCTCAAGAAGACCGATGACGTCTGGATGCCGCTCGCGGTCGGCGATCTCGCGCTTGATGCCATCGCCCGTGCCGATGCCTGGCTCGCGGTGCCCGGCGGCAGCGAGGGATATGCTGCGGGTACGCCGGTCAGTGCCTATATGCTGCGGGACCGACCATGAGTGGTTCCAATATGCAAAATTCTCCGATGCCGAAAGCGCGCGACAGCCTGGAGCAGGACCAGTTCCTGACCATCCTTTCCCGCGAGGACGCGCTGGCGCGTTTCGAGGCCGCGCTGTTTCCACGCGCGGTTCCGAGCGAGACGCGATCGCTGGCCGACGCGCTCGGTCACGCGTTGGCTGAGGACATCGTCGCGCCAATCGACGTGCCGCCGTTCGACCGTTCCAATGTTGATGGCTTTGCGGTGCGCTCCGCCGATCTCGCCTCGGCCGGTGAAGCGACGCCGCTCCGCCTGATGCTGAACGACGAGGTGATCGCCTGCGGCGTCGCGCCGACGCGGCCGGTGTTGTCAGGTACGGCGACGCCGATCGCGACCGGCGGGCCGGTGCCGCGCGGCGCCGACGCCATCGTGATGGTCGAACATACCCAGCCTATTGGAGACCGCGCGATCGAGATCAGGCGAGCGGCGTCTCCCGGGCAGTTCGTGTCCTACGCCGGTTCCGACATCGCGCGCGGCGAGGCGCTGCTGCGCGCCGGGACCATGATCGGCTCGCGCGAAATCGGCATGCTCGCCGCCTGCGGCATCGCCGAAGTCGCCGTGGCGCGGCGGCCGCGCGTCGCGGTGATCTCCACCGGCGATGAACTGGTTCAGCCCGGTCTGCCGCTGCGCCCGGCCGCGATCTACGACACCAACGGCGCCATCGTCACATCGGCCGTGAGCGAGAACGGCGGCGACGCTGTGTTTCTCGGCGCCATTCCCGATGACGAGAATGAACTCGAAGCGGTCATGCGCAAGGCGCTCGCGACCTCTGACATGCTGGTTCTCTCCGGCGGCACCTCGAAAGGCGCCGGCGACGTTTCGCATCGGATCATCGCACGACTCGGAAAGCCCGGCATCATTGCACATGGCGTCGCGCTGAAACCGGGCAAGCCGCTGTGTCTCGCGGTCTGCGACGGCAAGCCGGTGGTGATCCTGCCGGGATTTCCAACCTCGGCGATGTTCACGTTTCACGACATGATCGTCCCGGTGCTCCGCCGCATGGCGGGCTTGCCTGCGCGTTCCGACGCCAAGGTCACCGCTAAAATTCCGGTACGCATCGCGTCGGAATTGGGCCGCACCGAATTCGTCATGGTCTCGCTGGTCGAAGGCGCAGATGGATTGATCGCCTATCCCGGCGGCAAGGGCTCTGGCGCGATCACGTCGTTCGCGCAGGCCGACGGGTTCTTGCGCATCGACGCGCTCGCCGACCAGATGCCGGCGGGCACCGAGGCCGAGGTGACGCTGTTCACGCCGCATGTGCGCGTGCCGGATCTCGTCATCGTCGGCAGCCATTGCACCGGCCTCGACCTGGTCACGGCGCCGCTGGCGCGTGCGGGATTATCGGTGCGCTCGATCGCGGTGGGCAGTCTCGGCGGCCTCGCGGCGGCGCGGCGCGGCGAATGCGATCTCGCGCCGATCCATCTGTTCGACGAGGCGTCCGAGACCTACAACGAGCCGTTCATGGCGGCCGGGCTCGAACTGGTGCCGGGATATCGACGCATGCAGGGCATCGTGTTTCGTGTCGGCGATAAGCGTTTCGAAGGGTTGAACGCGCAGGACGCTGTACGCGCGGCAATTGCCGATCCGCACTGCATCATGGTCAACCGCAATCAGGGCGCCGGCACGCGCATCCTGATCGATCGGATGCTTGGCACCATCAGGCCGGACGGCTACTGGAATCAGCCGAAGTCGCATAACGCCGTCGCCGCGGCGGTTGCGCAGAACCGAGCCGATTGGGGCATGACCATCGCGCCGGTCGCGCGCGCCGCGGGCTTAAGCTTTATTCCGCTCGCGGAAGAGCATTATGATTTCGCGCTGGTGACCGTGCGCAAGCAACGCCCTGCGGTGCAGGCGTTTCTCGAATCTCTGGCCTCAGTGGAAAGCCGCACGGCGCTGGAGCAGGCGGGGTTTCGGCCGGCTTGACGATAACCCCACCACGAGTCGTCCCCGCGAACGCGGGGACCCATAACCACAGCCATCTGTTGTGCACACGATTGCGGCCCGAGTTTCGTTAAATTTCGTGAGCCGGTGGTTATGGGTCCCGGCGTTCGCCGGGACGACAAAGGAGTTTACCCTCCATCCAACTCCGCCAGCCGCTCCGCTTCCGCAATATCGTCCATGGTGTTGGCGTTGAAGAAAGGATCGAGCGGTTCTGCCGGCCACGTCACGGTCGCAAGCTTGTAGCGCGCGGTCCAGCGGTCGATCTTGCGGATATCCTCCACCACCAGCGCGTGGCGAAGTTCGTCACGCAGCGCGACGCTCCATAGCCCGATCACCGGATGCGACTGGCCTGCGGAAGCTGCGACCGCAAGCTGCGCGTCCTGCTCGGCGCGCGCCTGATGCAAACGTGCCACGAGGTCGCGCGGCAGAAACGGACAATCCGCGGCGGCGCTCAATATCCACTCAACATCCGGCCGGTTTATCGCCGCCCAGTCGAGCGCCGCGAGGATGCCCGCGAGCGGTCCTGGAAAATCCGCGACCGTGTCTGCGATCACCGGCAGGCCAAATGCTTCGAACCGCGCCGGATCGCCATTGGCGTTGAGGATCAACCCGTCGCATTGCGGCTTCAGCCGTGCGATGACGCGCGCGAGAATGGTTTGGCCACGAATCGTGCGCATCGGCTTGTCGCCGCCGCCCATTCGCCGCGCCAGCCCGCCCGCGAGCAGGACGCCAGGCGTAGGAGGAATCTCAGTCATCCCGTTCGCCTTTGCGCATATGGCGCGCGGATTCCTCTTCGACGTATTCGAGGTTTTGGTCGTAGACGATCCGCTCCTGGCCTGACAGCGCAATGAACCGCTTGCCGCGCGCACGCCCCACCAGCGTCAGCCCAACTTGCCGCGCCAGATCGACGCCCCATGCGGTAAACCCTGAACGCGACACCAGAATCGGAATCCCCATCCGCACGGTCTTGATCACCATCTCGGAGGTGAGCCGTCCCGTCGTATAGAGAATCTTGTCGGCGGCATCGACGTTGTGCCGGAACATCCAGCCTGCGATCTTGTCGACGGCGTTGTGGCGGCCGACGTCTTCGGTGTAGCAGACCGGCGTGCCCTCCTTGCACAGCACGCAGCCGTGAATGGCGCCGGCCTCGAGATAGAGCGACGGCATGGTGTTGATCGCATGCGTCATCTGATAGAGCCAGGAGGTGCGCAGTTCCGCCTTCGGCAGCGCCACGCTTTCCACGGCTTCGAGCAGGTCGCCGAACGCCGTGCCCTGCGCGCAGCCCGAAGTCTGCGTTCGCTTCTTCAGCTTCTGTTCGAAATTGGTGTGGTGCCCGGTGCGCACCACGACGACCTGCAGATCGTCGTCATATTCGACTTGCGTGACGACATCGTCGTATTTCAGCATGTTCTGGTTGAGCAGATAGCCGAGCGCCAGATATTCCGGATAGTCGCCGATCGTCATCATGGTGACGATTTCCTGCGCGTTCAGATACAGCGTGAGCGGGCGTTCCACCGGGACGTTGATCTCGACCGGCGCGCCGGTCTGGTCGGTGCCGGCGACGCGTTCGGTCAGCCGCGGATCCGCAGGATTCGGGACGATCAGGGGGGCGGGCGGCTTCTCTATCTTCGTCATGGTCTGCTCAATAGCATGACATTATGGGCTGGCGGATATAAAGCACGCATGGAAATGCGAAGCCGGTTTCGCGGCCTGTCTGGGGAATGCGATGAAAGTGATCGGTCTGGCGGGATGGAGCGGCGCCGGCAAGACGACGCTGCTGACGCGGCTGATTCCGCATTTCATCGCCGAAGGCCTGCGCGTTTCCGTGATCAAGCATGCCCATCATGAATTCGATGTGGATGTGCCCGGCAAGGATTCCTGGCTGCACCGACAGGCGGGCGCCGCCGAAGTGCTGGTCTCTTCGACCCGGCGCTGGGCGCTGATGCACGAATTGCGCGGCGCCAGCGAGCCGAGGCTGCCGGAATTGCTGGCAAAGATGTCGCGGGTCGATCTGGTCGTGATCGAGGGATTCAAGCGGGAGCCGCATCGCAAGATCGAGGTGTATCGCGCCGCCAACGGCAAGCCGGTGTTATTCCCCGACGATCCCGGCATCGTCGGCATCGCCAGCGATACCAGGCTTGAAACGAAGCTTCCAGCCGTCCATCTCGATGACATCCCGGCCATCGCCGCTATGATGCGGGCATCAGCCGTTGATGTCGAAGACGTGCTGATGCATCGCGTATCCGGAAGCTGACAAGCCATGGCGCAACTGTCCGACGATTGCTTTGCCTTCGGCGGGCCGATGATGTCGGTCGACGAAGGGGTTGCGATCATCGCCGCGCGGGTGACGGCGGTGCAGGAGACCGAAACCGTTTCTCTGGTTGAGGCCGACGGCCGCATTCTGGCGGCTGATATCTCCGCACCGCTGCCGCTACCGCCCTTCACCAATTCCGCCGTCGATGGCTATGCGGTGTGCAGCAGCGATCTTCCGCTGAAGGGCGAGCAGGCATTTCCCGTCGCCGGACGCGTTCAGGCCGGAGCATCGGTACGAGAGCCGATCATGACGGGCCACGCCGTGCGCATCTTTACCGGCGCGCCGATGCCCGAAGGCGCCGACACGGTATTCATGCAGGAGGATGTACGCCTCGACGAGGGCAAGGTCATCCTCCCCAGCGGGTTGAAAGCCGGTGCCAATGTGCGTCCTGCCGGCGAGGACATTGGCGCGGGCACGCGCGCTTTGCCGGCCGGGCAGCGGCTGCGTCCGCAGGATATCGCGCTTGCTGCGGCATTCGGCCTGACCCACGTTGACGTGCGCAGGCGCATTCGCGTGGCGGTATTTTCGACTGGTAACGAACTGGTGTCGCCGGGAGCGCCGCGCGCGGCCGCGCAACTGTTCGACTCCAACCGTTTCATGCTGATGGCGATGCTGGCGCGGCTCGGCTGCGAGGTCAGCGATCTCGGCATCCTGCGCGACGATCGTGCGTCGCTCGCAAGCGCTTTGAAAAAGGTAGCGGGCGCACACGATTTGATCCTCACCACCGGCGGCGTTTCGACCGGCGAGGAGGATCACGTCAAGGCCGGCGTCGAGAGTGTCGGAACGCTCGTGCTCTGGCGGATGGCGATCAAGCCGGGACGTCCGGTGGCGATGGGGATTATCGGCGGCACGCCATTCATCGGCCTGCCCGGGAATCCGGTGGCGAGTTTTGTGACCTTTGTCCACCTCGTACGCCCCACGGTGCTGGCGCTGGCGGGCGCGCTGCAGCAGAATCTGATCCCGCTGCCGGTGCGCGCGGCATTCGCCTACAAGAAAAAGATCGCCCGCCGCGAATATGTCCGGGTCAATCTGCGAACAGGTGCCGACGGTGTTCTTGAAGCGCAAAAGTTTCCGCGCGAGGGTGCGGGCCTGCTGTCGTCCCTGGTGGAAACGGACGGGCTGGTCGAACTCGGCGAAGATGTCACGCGGGTCGAACCCGGCCAGACCGTCGGCTTTCTCGCTTATGCAGGCCTGACCTGAAACTGGTCATCGCCGGCATGCGGTTGACGTTGCGGGCGCCCTTGGCCATCTTCAAAACCATGACACTGACAAAACTCGATTTGACCGGACTGAAATGTCCGCTGCCGGCCTTGAAAACGCGCAAGGCGCTGAAGTCGCTAAAACCGGGAGACCGGCTGGAAGTGCACTGCACCGACCCGCTGTCGGTGATCGATATCCCCAACCTGATCCAGGAAACCGGCGATCGGGTCGAGATCACCGAGCAGGCGGAGCGCCGGATCGTGTTCCTGATCGAAAAGGCGAATGGGCCATTGCCTGCTGTCACGCAGTCCCACGGATAGCGGCAGGTAACGCATCGTTCTTCGCTTAAGCGAACGCGGAACCCACTACCTTTGGCCTATCGACATAGGTGCTGCCTTCTGCCCCAATTCGTGTTCCGCAGGGGTGCGGAAGTCGAGTGGTGCCTGCAAGGCACGACGTCCGGGGCGGGCGAATTCACTATTGAAGCTCGGCAACGGCGGCGAGCGGCATAATCGATCATATCAGGTGTTACAGCCTCGAATGCGCTTCGTGATCCGGCGCATCTCGATGTTGTGCGTGCAGCACCCGGCGCGCGGGTAGGACAACAGGATCGTGGACGGCAGACTTGCCCAGGAAGGGCAGCTGCAGGGAGGACGAAATGAGCACGTTTGAAGGCGCCGGCACAATGACCGGCGGCGGACTGGGAATTCTCGACAAGGAGCGCACCATCGCGACGGCCGGCTTCAATCGCTGGCTGGTGCCGCCCGCGGCGCTCTGCATTCATTTGTGCATCGGCATGGCCTACGGCTTTTCCGTGTTCTGGCTGCCGCTGTCGCGCGCGCTCGGTGTTACCGCGCCGAAAAGCTGTCCCGACATGTCGCTGGTGCAGGAGCTGTTCACCACCACCTGCGACTGGAAGGTCGCCAGCATGGGCTGGATGTACACGCTGTTCTTCGTGCTGCTCGGCATTGCCGCGGCGGTGTGGGGCGGCTGGCTGGAGCGCGTCGGACCGCGCAAAGCCGGCTTCGTGTCGGCTTTGTGCTGGTGCGGCGGTCTCTTCCTCGGTGCGATCGGCGTCTACACCCATCAGCTCTGGTTATTGTGGCTTGGTTCCGGCGTGATCGGAGGAATCGGTCTCGGTCTCGGCTACATCTCGCCGGTATCGACACTGGTGAAGTGGTTCCCCGACCGGCGCGGCATGGCGACCGGCATGGCCATCATGGGCTTCGGCGGCGGCGCGATGATCGGTGCGCCGCTGGCCAACATGCTGATGAATTATTTCAAGACCCCGACCTCCGTCGGCGCCTGGGAAACCCTGGTCGCGATGGGCGTCATCTACTTCGTCTTCATGACGATCGGCGCGTTCCGCTACCGGATTCCTCCGGCCGGATGGCGTCCTGAAGGCTGGACCCCACTGGCCAAGACCAACGCCATGATCACCCAGAATAATGTGCATCTAAAGGATGCGCACAAAACTCCGCAGTTCTGGCTGATCTGGTGGGTGCTGACGCTGAATGTGTCGGCGGGCATCGGCGTGATCGGTATGGCCTCGCCAATGCTGCAGGAAATCTTCGCGGGCAAACTGATCGGTCTTCCGGATGTCGGCTTCAACGCGCTCAGCATTGAACAGAAAGCCACCATCGCCGGAATCGCCGCCGGATTTGCCGGCCTGCTTTCGCTGTTCAACATCGGCGGCCGCTTCTTCTGGGCGTCGCTGTCCGACTATATCGGCCGCAAGAACACCTACTATGTGTTCTTCCTGCTCGGTATCGCGCTCTACGCGCTGGCGCCGACCTTCGCCGCGATGGGTTCGAAGCTGCTGTTCGTGCTCGGCTTCGGCATCATCCTGTCGATGTATGGCGGTGGTTTCGCGACCGTGCCGGCCTATCTCGCCGACATGTTCGGGACGCAGTTCGTGGGCGCCATTCATGGGCGCTTGCTGACTGCGTGGTCGACGGCCGGCATCATCGGCCCGGTGGTGGTGAACTACATCCGCGAGTTCCAGCTCGCGGCCGGCGTTCCACGCGACCAGCTCTACAACACGACGATGTATATCCTGTGCGCGATGCTAATCGCCGGATTGATCTGCAACTACTTTGTGAAGCCGGTCGATCCGAAGTGGCACATGAGTGAAGCCGAGGTTGCAAAGCTGCAAGCCGCCTCAGCAAGTACGACGTCGGGGACGCCGTCAGGCTCGTTCGGCATTGGATTTGGCGGCCTCGATGCCAAGGCCGCGCTGTTCTGGGCCTTTGTCGGCGTACCGCTGCTGTGGGGTGTCTGGATCACGCTGCAGAGCGCGGCCAAGATACTCTGATCGTGCACTCCGAAGTGAATCGGGGCATGACGGTGAAAAACCGCCATGCCCCGCTATATTTGAACTGGGGAGCGGTTCTTTTGTCTTGGCATCTGGCATGCCACGAACTAGAGTCATGCGGCTGGGAAGCAGGAACGAGATGTTTCAATGAGTCATGACGTGCAACAGGTCCGCTCGTTCGAACATCCGGGCGAGGGGCGGCGGCGGGCCAAATCGACGCCTAAGGGTCGCCAGATCGATCCGCAAGCCGCTGAAGAAATTGAACTTTTACTCGGAGACCGGCCGCGGCGGCGCGATCTGCTGATCGAGCATCTGCATCTGATCCAAGACACCTACCACCAGATTTCCGCAGCCCATCTCGCAGCCCTTGCCGACGAGATGAAGCTGGCCTTCGCGGAAGTGTTCGAGACCGCAACCTTCTATGCGCATTTCGACGTGGTGAAAGAAGGCGAGCCGAACATCCCGCCGCTGACCATTCGCGTTTGCGATTCGCTGACCTGCGCGATGCTGGGCGCCGATAAATTACTGCATGAGTTGCAGAGTTCCGCCGGTCCCGGAATCCGGGTCGTGCGTGCGCCCTGTGTCGGGCGTTGCGACACCGCGCCGGCAGCCGAAGTGGGTCATCATTTCGTCGATCACGCCAGCGCACAGAGCGTGCTTGCGGCGGTGAAGGGCGGCGACACCCATGCGCATCTGCCTGACTATGTCGATTACGACGCCTATGTCGCCGGCGGCGGTTATGCGCTGCTGAAGCGCTTGCGCTCCGGCGAATTGGCGAAAGAGGATTTGCTTAAAGCGCTCGACGACGCGTCGCTCCGCGGCCTTGGCGGCGCGGGTTTTCCCACCGGGCGCAAATGGCGCGCGGTGCTGGGCGAACCCGGGCCGCGGCTGATGGCGATCAATGGCGACGAGGGCGAGCCCGGCACGTTCAAGGACCGCTGGTACCTCGAGACCGATCCGCATCGCTTCATCGAGGGCATGCTGATCGGCGCCCACGTCGTGGAGGCGCCGGAGATCTATATCTATCTGCGCGACGAATATCCGGCGTCGCGCGAAATCCTCGAGCGCGAGATCGCCAAGCTGCCGCCGGGTGGCCCTACGCTGCATATGCGCCGTGGCGCGGGCGCCTATATCTGCGGTGAGGAATCCGCGCTGCTCGAAAGCATCGAGGGCAAGCGCGGATTGCCGCGCCACAAGCCGCCTTATCCGTTTCAGGTCGGCCTGTTCGGATTGCCGACGCTGATCAACAACATCGAGACGCTGTGGTGGGTGCGCGACATCGTTGAAAAAGGCTCCGGTTGGTGGAAGAGCCATGGCCGCAACGACCGCCACGGGCTGCGCAGCTATTCCGTATCCGGCCGTGTCAAAGATCCCGGCATGAAACTCGCGCCCGCAGGCGTCACCGTGCGTGAATTGATCGACGAGTTTTGCGGCGGAATGGCGGACGGTCACGCGTTCCATGCCTATCTGCCGGGCGGTGCCTCCGGCGGCATTCTGCCGGCGGCGATGGACAACATTCCGCTCGATTTCGGCACGCTGGAAAAATACGGCTGTTTCATCGGATCGGCTGCGGTCATCATCCTGTCGGATCAAGACGACGTGAAGGGCGCGGCGCTGAACCTGATGCGCTTCTTTGAGGACGAGAGTTGCGGCCAGTGTACGCCGTGCCGCGTCGGCACCCAGAAGGCGGCGCTGCTGATGGAGCGCGGCACCTGGAACCGCGAATTGCTTGACGAATTGAGCCAGGCGATGCGCGATGCGTCGATCTGCGGTCTCGGCCAGGCGGCCTCGAATCCACTGACGTCCGTGATTAAATACTTCCCGGAAGAGTTTGCGCCGAAGGAAGCTGCCGAATGACCAAGATTCAATTCGAGCTCGATGGCAAGCAGGTCGAGGCCAGTGCGGGCGAGACCATCTGGCAGGTCGCCAAACGCCAGGGCCACGAGATCCCGCATCTGTGCTATTCGCCGGAGCCGGATTATCGTCCCGACGGCAATTGCCGCGCCTGCATGGTCGAGGTCGAGGGCGAGCGCGTGCTGGCGGCGTCCTGCAAGCGCACGCCGACCGTCGGCATGAAGGTGAAGTCGGCGAGTGATCGCGCCGTCGCCGCGCAAAAAATGGTGATGGAGCTATTGGTCGCCGACCAGCCGGCACGCGAAACCTCGCACGACCCGGATTCGAAATTCTGGCACTGGGCCGAAAAGGTCGAGGTCACCGAGAGCCGTTTCCCCGCCGCCGAGCGCTGGCACGGCGACGCCAGCCACCCAGCCATGCGCGTCAATCTCGACTCCTGCATTCAATGCGGGTTGTGCGTGCGCGCCTGCCGCGAGGTGCAGGTCAATGACGTGATCGGCATGGCGTATCGCAATCATGATTCGAAGATCGTGTTCGACTTCGACGATCCGATGGGAGAGTCGACCTGTGTCGCCTGCGGCGAATGCGTGCAGGCCTGTCCGACCGGCGCGCTGATGCCGTCGGTGATGCTGGATGAGAACCAGACCCGCACCGTCTATGCGGACAAGAAAGTGGATTCGCTGTGCCCGTTCTGCGGCGTCGGCTGTCAGGTCACCTATCAGGTCAAGGACGAGAAGGTCATCTATGCGGAAGGTCGCGACGGCCCGGCCAACCACAATAGGCTCTGCGTCAAGGGCCGTTTCGGCTTCGATTACATCCACCATCCGCATCGCCTGACCAAGCCGCTGGTGCGGCTGCCGAATGCGAAGAAGGACGCCAACGATCAGGTCGATCCGGCCAACCCGTTCACGCATTTCCGCGAAGCGTCGTGGGAGGAAGCGCTCGATATCGCCGCCAAGGGGCTGGTGAAAATCCGCGACGAGAAGGGCGTCAAGGCGCTCGCCGGCTTCGGCTCGGCCAAGGGCTCCAACGAAGAGGCCTATCTGTTTCAGAAGCTGGTGCGCACCGGCTTCGGCTCCAACAATGTCGATCACTGCACGCGGCTGTGCCACGCCTCATCGGTGGCGGCGCTGATGGAGGGCCTGAATTCCGGCGCGGTGTCGGCACCGTTCGCAGCCGCGATGGATGCCGAAGTCATCATCGTCATCGGCGCCAATCCGACCATCAACCATCCGGTCGCGGCGACCTATATCAAGAACGCCGCCAAGCGCGGCGCCAAGCTGATCGTGATGGATCCGCGCCGGCAGACCTTGTCGCGCCATGCCTATAAGCACCTGCAGTTCAAGCCCGGCGCGGATGTCGCCATGCTCAACGCGATGCTCAACACCATCATCACCGAAGACCTGACCGACAAGCAATATATCGCCGGTTATACCGAGGGTTTCGACGAGCTGAAGGAAAAGATCAAGGAATTCACGCCGGAGAAGATGGCGCCGATCTGCGGTATTGACGCGGACACGCTGCGCGAGGTGGCGCGGATGTATGCTCGTTCGCGCGCCTCGCTCATCTTCTGGGGCATGGGCATCAGCCAGCATGTCCACGGCACCGACAATGCGCGCTGCCTGATCGCGCTTGCGCTGATTACCGGGCAGGTCGGCCGGCCGGGCACGGGGCTGCATCCGCTGCGCGGCCAGAACAACGTGCAGGGCGCCTCCGACGCGGGTCTGATCCCGATGTTCTTACCCGATTACCAGCCGGTCGGACGCACCGATCTGCGCGAGCCGTTCGAAAAACTCTGGCATCAGGATCTCGATCCAGTGCGCGGTCTCACCGTTGTCGAGATCATCAACGCGATCCATGCCGGCGAGATCAACGGCATGTATATCGAGGGCGAGAACCCCGCGATGTCGGATCCCGATCTGCAGCACGCGCGCCAAGCGCTGGCGATGCTCGATCATCTCGTGGTGCAGGATCTGTTCGTTACCGAAACGGCGTTTCATGCCGACGTGATCCTGCCGGCGTCCGCCTTCGCCGAAAAATCCGGCACCTTCACCAACACCGACCGCCGCGTGCAGCTGGCGCGTGAAGTGATCAAGCCGCCGGGAGATGCGCGTCAGGATCTGTGGATCATCCAGGAGATCGCCAGGCGCATGGGCCTCGACTGGAAATACAACGGGCCGGCCGACGTCTTCACCGAGATGACTGAGGTGATGCCGTCGCTGAAGAACATCACCTGGGAGCGGTTGGTGCGCGAGGGTGCGGTGACCTATCCGGTCGACGATCCTCATAAACCCGGCAATGAGATCATTTTCACCACCGGTTTCCCGACCGCCAGCGGGCGCGGCAAGATCGTGCCGGCGCATGTGATCGCGCCGGACGAATTGCCGGACGACGAGTATCCGATGGTGCTCTCCACCGGCCGCGTGCTCGAACACTGGCACACCGGCTCGATGACGCGGCGCTCCAGCGTGCTCGATCAGATCGAGCCGGAGGCGGTCGCCTTCATGTCGCCCAAGGACATGCGGCGGATGAAGGTCTGGCCGGGAGATCTGGTGCGGCTGGAGACGCGCCGCGGCGCGGTTGAGATCAAAATCCGCTCCGATCGCGACGTGCCGGAGAACATGGTGTTCATGCCGTTCTGTTATGCGGAAGCGGCGGCGAATCTCCTGACCAATCCGGCGCTCGATCCGTTCGGGAAAATCCCCGAATTCAAGTTTTGCGCGGTGCGGGCGGAGCGCGCCGAGTTGCGAACCGCCGCGGAGTAGCGCGGCGGTCGCGGCCAGCGGGTACGTCTCATCTTTATACTGCGCTTATACGCGACAGCAGCCGTCCGTCTCGATTTCCTATGCCCTTGTTCGCATCTTCTGATCGTCGTGCTGCATCTTTGCCGCGCGCACTTTCAGGAGACCGACGATGGGCGCTTTTTTCTCCGGCTTAGACAAGCATCGCATTCCGGGCGGCGACGACGCCTATCGCTCCTATCTCATTAGCCGTAACCCGCCCCCGATCATTTATCATTCGGGTGAGGTGCACCTGAAACGGGTGCGCGTGCTTGCACGCAGGGTCCGGAATCGCATAAGCGCTGCGCTCGAGATCATCCACAAGGCGATCATAGCCGCAAAGATGCGCCGGGTTCAGCGCGAGCTGATGTTTCGTGCCGGCTCTCACCACGAATGGTCAAGGTTCGGGGAGGAATGGCACGAAGAACACGGTCGGGAAAGGGATATTCGGGACTTTCCGCAGCGGCCGCTGATCCTGAGCGACAAGTGGGATTCCTGACGTAATTCCCGGCTGGTGTATCTCGCGCCGGGCAGATATCGCCGCAGTATAAACCCACCTAGGCGTCCTCAGGCGTGAGGACTATATTGCCGTATGGCAAATCAACGCCGCGATGCTGATCAACGGCCCTCGCCGGACGCGCTCCTTAAGACCGCCCGGCGAGAAGACAATCAGGCAGGCCGGCTCAAGATTTTCCTGGGCGCGGCGCCCGGCGTCGGCAAGACCTATGAAATGCTGCAAAGCGCGAACGCGCGGCTCAAAGCCGGCGCCGACGTTGTCGTCGGCGTGGTCGAGACCCACGGCCGGGCGGAGACCCAGGCGCTGCTGGATGGCCTGGAAGTCGTGCCCCGCAAGCGGCTTGAGTACAAGGAGCAGGTCCTGGAGGAAATGGATCTCGACGCGCTGATCGCGCGTCGGCCGCGGATCGCGCTGGTCGATGAGCTCGCCCACACCAATGCGCCCGGCAGCCGTCATCCGAAACGCTACCTCGACGTCGAGGAACTGCTTTCTCACGGCATCGACGTCTATACCGCCGTCAACATCCAGCACATCGAGAGCCTCAACGATGTCGTAGCCCAGATTACCCATGTCCGGGTGCGCGAGACCGTGCCGGATTCGGTGTTCGACCGCGCCGACGGCATCGAACTGATCGACCTCACGCCGGACGACCTGATTCAGCGGCTGCGCGAAGGCAAGGTCTATGTTCCCGAACAGGCCGAGCGCGCCCTTGAGCATTATTTCTCGCCGGGGAATTTGACGGCGCTGCGCGAACTGGCGCTGCGACGCACGGCCGAGCGGGTCGATGAGCAATTGCTTACCCACATGCAGGCCAATGCGATTGCCGGGCCCTGGGCCGCGGGCGAACGCATCCTGGTCTGCGTCAGCGAAGACCCGCGCGCCGCCGGCCTCGTGCGCGCCACCCGGCGGCTGGCGGATCGACTGCATGCGCCCTGGACAGCAATTTGCGTCGAAACAAGACGCAACCTGCAACTGAGCGAAGAGGAGCGCGACCGATTGGCCGACACGTTGCGGCTGGCCGAGGCGCTGGGAGGTGAAGCGCTGACCATTCCCGGCGTCGGCCGCCGCATCGCCGACGACGTGGTCAGCTTCGCGCATGCCAACAACGTGACCCAGATCATCATCGGCAAATCGACCCGCTCGCGCTGGTTCGAGATCATGCGTGGATCGGTCGTGCACGATCTGGTGCGCCGCGCCGGCAATATCAGCGTGCATGTGATCGCCGGCGATGAACTCGCAGCCGAGTCGCCATCAAAACAGGTCGTTGGCACCGCCGTTCGATCCGAGCCGTTCGATCCGCTGCCGTATTCGATGGCGCTCGGCTTCGTCGCAATCGGCCTCGGTATCGCCGAACTGATCCGGCCGATGTTCGGAATCGAGAACGTCGATCTGGTGTTTCTCACCGCAGTGGTGAGCGTAGCGGTCCGCTTCGGCCTGTGGCCGTCGTTGCTGGCCAGCGTCGCGGCCTCGCTGTCCTACAATTTCTTCTTTCTGCCGCCGATCCATACCTTCAGCATCACCGAGCCGACCAATGTCGCGGCGTTCTTCTTCTTCATGCTGATTGCGATCCTGGTGTCCAACCTCGCCGCGCGCGTGCGCACGCAAGCCGTCTCCGCGATCGGCAGGGTGCGGACCACCGAGTCGCTTTACGCCTTCAGCCGTAAACTCGCGAGCACCGCCACCCTGGACGATGTGCTCTGGGCGACAGCGTATCAGACGGCGTTGATGCTGAAGGTTCGGGTGGTATTGCTACTGCCGGAAGATGGCATCATCACCGTGAAGGCGGGTTATCCGCCGGAAGATCAGCTGGATAAGGCCGATCTTGCCGCCGCGAACTGGGCATGGGGCAACGATCGTCCTGCCGGGCGTGGTTCCGATACGCTGCCGGGCGCCAAGCGCCTGTTCTTGCCGATGCGAACCGGCCGTGGCGCGATCGGCGTTATCGGCATCGACGACGACAAAACGGGGCCGCTGCTGACTCCAGACCAGCGCCGATTGCTCGACGCGCTGATGGATCAGGGCGCGCTCGCCATCGAGCGGGTGCAGCTGGTCGAGGACATGGACCAGGTCAAACGCACCGTCGAATCCGATCGGTTACGCGCGGCGCTGCTGACTTCGATCTCGCATGATCTCAAGACGCCGCTGGCCTCCGTTCTCGGCTCGGCCAGCACGATGCGGGATTTCTCGCAGCGGCTGTCCGATGCGGAAAAGACCGATCTGCTCGCAACCATCATCGATGAATCCGAGCGGCTCAACCGCTTCATCGCAAACCTGCTTGACATGACAAAACTGGAATCAGGCGCCATCGTGCCGCATAAGGCGCGGCACGATCTTGGTGAAATCGTCGGCAGCGCATTGCGACGCGCCAGCAAGATCCTCGTGCAGCACAAGGTGACGCTCGAACTCGAGACCGATCTGCCGATGCTGGAACTCGACGCCGTGCTGTTCGAGCAGGTGCTGTTCAATCTGCTGGACAATGCGGCGAAGTACGCGCCGGTCGATACCACGATATCCATCAAGGGGCTGCGCGACAGGGATTCCGTTCTGCTGCATGTCATGGACGAGGGCGCGGGCATTCCGCCGCTCGAGCTGGAAAGCGTGTTCGACAAATTCTATCGCGCGCAGAAGGGCGACCATGTCCGCGCCGGCACCGGGCTCGGCCTTGCGATCTCGCGCGGCTTCGTCGAGGCGATGCATGGAACCATTTCCGCTGCCAATCGCGCCGACCGAAGCGGCGCGGTGCTGACGATCAGGCTGCCGATCCCGGCGGCCAGAGAAGCGCTGGACACCGCCGCATGAATGCCAGCCCGATCAAGGTTCTGGTCATCGATGATGAGCCGCCGATCCGCAAGTTGCTGCGGATGGGATTGAGTACGCAAGGCTATGACGTTCTGGAAGCGTCCAACGGCAAAATCGCGCTCGAGCTGCTGTCGCAAAATCCTGCGCTGATCATCCTGGATCTGGGACTGCCCGATATCCAGGGCCATGACCTGCTGCGGATGATCCGCGGCCGCAACGACGGCGTGCCGATCGTGGTGCTGTCGAGCCGCGGCGACGAAGCCGGCAAAGTGCAGGCGCTCGACCTTGGCGCTGACGACTATCTGACTAAACCGTTCGGGATGGATGAACTGCTGGCCCGCATGCGCGCGGCGCTGCGGCATCAACTCCAGGTGCACGGCGAGCGCCCGGTATTCCGGGCCGGCGATCTTTCGGTCGATCTGGTACGCCGCGTCGTCAAGGTCGGCGACAAGGACATAAAGCTGTCGCCGAAGGAATACGATTTATTGCGCGTTCTGGTGCAGCACGCCGGCAAGGTGCTGACCCACAGGTTTCTGCTGAAGGAGCTCTGGGATGAACTGACCGACGCGCAATATTTGAGGGTCTATGTCCGGCAGCTCAGGCAAAAGATCGAGGCCGATCCCGAGCGGCCGCAATTCGTCTTGACCGAAACCGGAATTGGCTATCGCCTGCGCGCGCCGGACTAAACTCTCCCGGTTGCTGTGGAACCTTCCTGAGCCGTGAAGATTATTTTCCGTGCAATCGGGAGAAAAGTAATCATGGCACGAAAATATTCCAAGAAGGCGTCCGCCAAGGTCGAACGCGCGATGAAAAAGCGCAAGGCCGGCACGCTAAAGAGCGGCCGCTCCAAAAAGAAGGTCACGAGCCGCAAGCAGGCGATCGCGATCGGACTTTCCGAGGCGAGGGCGGAAGGAAAGAAGGTCCCGAAAAAGAAGACGGGCAAGAAAAAGACCCCGAAGAAGTCGAAGCGCAAATCGAAATAGCAGGTGCTACTTGGTTTGCACCGCCGCCTTCAACAGGTGGCCCTGACAGTCCTCGGTCTTGCCCTTCGCCAACATGTCTTTGGCGGCCGCGACTTCGGTCGAGGCCGTCGTTTTCTGTGCGCTGTCTTTCATCCTGGCGATCTTTTCTTCGGTGCTGGCGATAGTGGCCTTGTTGCACTCCGGCTTTTCCAGCGTGGCCTGGGCGGCGGCGGGCGCCGCTGCCAATATCGCCATCGCGGTTATGATGCCAAAAGTTTTCATTAGCCGGCCTTGCGCTGGCGCGCCGTGGAACGATGCGCTTTCTTGGCCGGACGGGATGTTCGCCGCGAAGTGCGCGCCGACGCATGGCTGGCTCGCTTTGCCGGCGATTTGCCTTTGAGGCTTTGCCGAAGCGCATCCATCAGGTTGATGACGTTGTCCGGCGGCTCCTCGTGCTCGGCCACCTTCACAGGTTTGCCGGCTGCCTTGCGCTTCACCAGCGTTTTCAACGCATTCTCGTAATCGTCCTTGAATTTCGAGGGGTCGAAATGCGCGGCCTTGGAGTCAAGGATGTGGACGGCGAGATCGATCATGTCCTTGGAGATTTTCGGATTCTTGATGTCGTCGAAGTAGTCGTCTTCGTCGCGCAATTCGTAAGGATAGCGCAGCGTCGTGCCGAGCAACCCTTTGCCCAAGGGCTCGATCGCGATGACATGCTCGCGGTTCGACAGCACGATGCGTGCAAGAGCCACGCGGTCCTTGTCCTTCATGGCGTCGCGGATCACGGCGAAGGCGTCGGCGCCGGCCTTTCCATCGGGGGCGATATAATAGGGGCGATTGAGGTAACGCTTGTCGATCTCGTCGCGCGGCACAAAACTGTCGATGTCGATGGTGTGATTGCTCTCGATCTGAACCGTTTCCAGCTCTTCCTTTTCGATCTCGACATATTCGCCCTTGCTCAACTCGTAGCCGCGGCCCTTCTGGTCGGTCTCGACGACGTCGCCGGTCTCCGCATCGATCATCTGCTGCTTCAGGCGATTGCCGGTCTCCTTGTTGATCATGTGGAAGCGCGTCTTCTCGACGCTCGTCGAGGCCGGATAGAGCACGACGGGACATGAGACGAGCGACAGTTTGAGGGAGCCTTTCCAATAGGCGCGGGGGGCCATCGCATCCTCCAAATCATTGTGCGGTCAAACGAATTCGGCAAAAACGCCTCTTGGAACTTCAACGGCAATTGAGGGTTTTGGTTCCGGGCCTTATGGTCGGGCTCCGGGTTCAGTGCTTATTGCCGTTGGGTAAGGATTTCTCGTGGCTGACAAGAATCTGTCCGTTTACCGAAAAAAGCGCGATTTCGAGCAAACCGCGGAGCCGAGCGGCGAGGGGACGGTGGCGCCATCGAAACGCCGGCGCTTTGTCATCCAAAAGCACGACGCCACGCGGCTGCATTATGATTTGCGGCTGGAGTTTGGCGGCGTCTTCAAATCATGGGCGGTGACGCGCGGTCCGTCGCTGGATCCGCATGACAAGCGCCTGGCGGTAGAGGTGGAAGATCATCCGCTCGATTACGGCGATTTCGAAGGCACCATTCCCAAGGGCCAGTATGGCGGCGGCACGGTGCAGCTCTGGGATCGGGGATACTGGGAAGCGGACGATCCGGACAAGGGCTTCAAGAAAGGCGACCTCAAATTCACGCTCGATGGCGAAAAGCTTCACGGCGGCTGGGTGCTGGTCCGGATGCGCCATGACCGCAATGGCGGCAAGCGGACCAACTGGCTGCTGATCAAGCACCGCGACGATTACTCGCGGGAGGACAAGGGCGACGTCATTCTCGATGAGGACAAATCGGTCGCGTCGGGACGCGCCATGAAGGAGATCGCCGCCGGCAAGGGCAAGGCGCCAAAACCGTTCATGCTGGCGAAGAATGGACGCGGCAAATCCGACGCGATCTGGAATTCAAATCGAGGAATGGCCGCCGAAGCGCGAGCGGGAAGCGAGGCGCCGAAGACCTCCAGGCCAAAATCCGCGAAGGCCAGGACAGTCGCGGCGTTGCCGAGCTTCGTTGCGCCGCAGCTCTGCGTCTCTGTTGAAAAGCCGCCCGAGGCCGACGGTTGGGGTCACGAGATCAAGCTGGATGGCTATCGCCTCCAGTTGCGCGTTGAAGATGGTGAAGCCACGCTCAAGACCCGCAAGGGACTGGACTGGACCGAAAAATTCGCCGCCGTCGCCAAAGAAGCCGGTTCGCTGCCGGATGCGCTGATCGACGGCGAGGTTGTCGCACTTAATGACAAGGGCGATCCCGATTTTTCGGCGCTGCAGGCCGCACTTTCCGGCGGCAAAACCAGCAATCTAATCTTCTTCGCCTTCGATCTGCTGTTCGTAGACGAGTTCGACCTTCGGCGCTCGCCGCTGTCGGAACGGAAGCAACGGCTGAACGATATGCTGGGAGGCCGTAGCAGCCGGACGGAGATGTTGATCCGCTACCTCAGTCATGTCGAGGCTGGCGGCGAAGCCGTCTGGCAAACGGCCTGCAAGATGTCGCTGGAAGGCATCATATCGAAGAAACTCAGCGCCCCTTATCAATCCGGCCGCTCCGAAAACTGGACCAAGACCAAGTGCCGCGCCGGCCACGAGGTCGTGCTGGGGGGATGGAAAACCACGAACGGAAAATTCCGCTCGCTGATGGCCGGCGTCTATCGCGGCGATCATCTGGCCCACGTCGGTATCGTCGGCACCGGCTTCGGGGAGCAGACGGTCAAACGTCTGATGCCTGCGTTGAAAGCGGCGGCGTCAAACAAGAGCCCTTTCAGTGGCAAGAACGCACCGAAAAAAACCCGCGACGTCCACTGGCTGAAGCCGGAGCTTGTCGCCGAGATCGAGTTTGCCGGCTTTACAACGGACGGAAATGTGCGCCAGGCGGCGTTCAAGGGGCTGCGTCAGGACAAGCCGGCCAGCGAGGTGACGGCGGAGAAACCGGCCATGATTGAGATAGCCAAGCCAAGCCCCGCGAGAGCTTCAGCCAAAACTTCCAGCGCGCGGAGCGCCGTTTCAAAAAAGGCCGGCGGAAAATCCTCGGAAGTCATGGGCGTCGTCATTTCCAAGCCCGACAAGGCGCTCTGGCCCGACGCCGGCGATGGCGAGCCCGTTACCAAGCTCGACCTCGCGCGGTACTTCGAAGCCGTCGGCGGCTGGATGATCGGCCACATCAAGGGGCGGCCGTGCTCGATCGTGCGTGCGCCCGACGGCATCAAGGGTGAGACATTCTTTCAGCGTCACGCGATGATGGGGACGTCGAAGCTGCTGGAACTGGTCAAGGTCTCCGGCGATCGCAAGCCTTACTTACAGATCGACCGCGTCGAGGGTCTTGCTGCCGTGGCGCAGATTGGCGGCCTCGAATTGCATCCGTGGAATTGCGCACCGGACAAACCGGACACGCCCGGCCGGCTGGTCTTCGATCTCGATCCCGCGCCGGACGTCGAGTTTCAGGAGGTCATCGAAGCCGCCAAGGACATGCGCGAGCGGCTGACAAATCTCGGTCTCGAAAGCTTTTGCAAAACAACGGGCGGCAAGGGCATGCACGTCGTGACGCCGCTGTTGGTCGGCGCGAAAGACAGCGTAGACTGGAAAGAGGCCAAAGCGTTCGCGCAAGGCGTTTGCCAATGGATGGCGAACGACGATCCTGAGCGCTATCTGCTCAACATGGCGAAGAAATTGCGCAAAGGAAAAATCTTTCTCGATTATTTGCGCAACGACCGGATGGCGACCGCGGTCGCGGTATTGTCGCCGCGCGCACGCGACGCAGCGACCGTGTCGATGCCGCTGACCTGGGCGCAGCTGCGGGGCGATCTCGATCCCGCGCGCTTTACGGTTCGCACCGTTCCGGCACTGCTTACAAGAACCAAGGCGTGGGAGGGGTATAATCAGGCGGCAGCGTCGATCAAATCGGCGATCAAGAAGCTGGCCGCACGGTAAACAGTCATCGCCCGGCTTGACCGGGCGACCCAGTATTCCGGAGCGTCGAAGATGAATCGCAGATGCTCTGGAATACTGGATCGCCCGCTTTCGCGGGCGACGACAACCGGGTGTGTTAGAGTTTTCCGAGCAGTAGCAAGATCAACAGGATAACGATGATCAGCCCGAGGCCGCCACCGCCGTAATAGCCGGTGCCGTAGAACGGTCCGCCGCCGACGCCGCTGAAGCCGCCAAGCAAAGCGATGATGAGAATAATCAGGATGATCGTTCCGAGTGACATGTAATTCCTCCTCAGCCCGGCAGTCGGCACTTATTGCTCTGCCATCAGCCTTGAAAACAAATCGGAACTCATAAAGTTCCATCTTTTCGGCCGGCGTTATCCGCGCCGCTCTTTTTTCCGGAAAATCTGGAATTACATGCACTTAAGATCGGAAGGATAACAGATGCCGGCGCCACTTGTGGTTTCCATCCCCCATCGCCTAGGCCGCGAAGAGGCGTGCCGCCGCTTGAAGGCCGGCTTGTCCCGCGCCGCCGCAAGCGTGCCGGTGTTGAAGGTCGATGAGGAGAGATGGGACGGCGACCGCATGGTCTTTCGCGTTCGCGCGCTCGGGCAGGCGGCGGCCGGCCACGTTGACGTGGAGGACGATCACGTCAGGGTGGAGGTGACGCTGCCCTGGTTGCTGCAGCGATTTGCCGAGGTTGCTCAGGCAGCTATCAAGAATCGTGGCAATCTGCTGCTAACCAAACGCGATTGACGAGCGCCGGTGCGCCGCTGCAACAGATGAAATGTTTCGCACGTGACGCACTGCAATATGCGCTTTGATAGCTTGATGCTAACCAATTTTCGCAGATGATCGGCGTTGCGGGGGGAGGGAACCGACCTCTGATTCGAGTCGGCACGACATCCGCTAGGCCGCCCGGCCTTCGATCGATCCCGGGCGGCCTTTCATTTGCGGCTATCTTTTTTTGCTGGTCCGGCTTCGTGTGGTGCTCGAAGCATCGTCAAGCTTCGCTTTCAGGACTGCGACCGGCAGATGCTTGAAGACACTCGAAAGCGGCAGCTCGGCAGCGTCGGCCTTCCCGTCAAAACCTTCGACTGAATATCCGGTCACGACGATCGCGCCGTCATAGGCATCCAGGGTCGGCCAGGCCCGGCCTCCTTGCGAAAGCGGCGCGAGCGATTTTCCGACAGCCACGATGGCGGCATCGCGGCCACGACGCCGCGCGTACGCGATGACGTGGTCGCGATGCGGCCCGATGACCTGCAGCGGCAGGTAATCGCCGCGCGTAAAAACATCCGCGAGTTCAGTTCGTAGCTTCAGCAGATGTCGGGTCCAGGCGAGCTTGATGCGGCCATCGGTCCAGTTTTGGAAAAGGTTTTCCCAATCCGGCGTCTCGACGGAGGCCAACGCAGATTTGCGCGCTACAAAGTCTACCGGCCGCCGGTTATCGGGATCGACCAGGGAAAAATCCCAGAATTCCGTGCCCTGATAGAAATCGGGCACGCCGGGCATGGTCGCCTTCAACGTGATCTGGCTCAGCGAATTCAGTGCGCCGAGCAGCGACATGCGTTGCGCGAAGGACCGCAGCGAGTCCAGAAATTCATCTGATATGCTGGGATCCAGAATCCGCGCAAGGAATGTCTGCAAGCCCGCTTCATAGGCCTGATGCGGATTGAGCCAGCTGGTTTCCTGCTTGCCCTCGCGTGCAGCCTTCAGCGCGTAGGCCTGCATCCGCGCAAGAAAAGAATCGTCGCGCTCATCGAGCGGCCACGCGCCAACCAGCGTCTGATACAGCATGTATTCGAAGGCCGCCGTCGGGCTGCGCATATCTCCTTTCACAACGACGTGCGGCGCGTTGAGGAGTTTCCAGCGGCCGACCATGCTGCCCCATTCGCCGGGAAGCTCCGCAAGCGCCAGCATCCGCGCGCGGGCGTCCTCACCGCGCTTGGTGTCGTGGGTGGCGGTGGCGGTCATGCCGTGTGGCCACTCCTTGGCGCGCGTCCGCATCATGTCGTGAAATGCATCGATCGAAAGCGCCTTTGCCGAAGGGTCTCCACCGACCTCGTTGAGCGCGAGCAGGCGGTGGTAGCGATAGAAGGCGGTATCCTCCAGCGACTTTGCCATCATCGGCCCGGTGAACTGTTGCAGCTTCAGCGCGAAGCGGCGAACCCTGGGCTTGCCATGCGGGGCGCGGCCGGGACCGATCAGATCCAGCGTTAGCGTGTCGCGGAGAAAATCGAAGATGCCTTCGTCGGCCCCGAACCAGTCCGCGCGGGCCTTGGCGATGGTTTCCGAGATCAGCGCGCGGTCGTGCGCTGATGGACCCGCCGGCGTGAGATAGGTGCGATAGACCGGAAAATGCAGGACATACAGCTCGAGCGCCTGCCGCAGGCTGTCGGCTGAAAAATCCCGCGTCGAATAGTGCCCGCCGGCGATGCGCGCGAGCAGGCGCCACAGCACCGTGAATTCGCTGGTCAGCAAGGTTTCGAGAACCCGGTGCTTGGCTTGCAGCAGCACCGGTTCGAGTTTTGGCGATAGATTGCTGACCTGACGCCAGGTTTCGTCCAGCGCTTCGAGTCCTTTGCCGTCGATCAGCGCCTGAGAAATGACGTTCAGCCATTCATAACCGGTGGTGCCCTGCACGCCCGCGAAACGATGCAAGCTTTCGTTCTCGCCGAGGATCTTTTCGATCACCATATAAAACGGCTGGCCGGCGTCGCCTTGTGCATCGCGGATCAGGCGCCGCAACCTTTGGAAATACTGCGCGGGGTCGCGCAGGCCATCGATGTGGTCGAGCCGCAGGCCCTGCAGTTTGTCCTCCGCGATCAGGCGTTTGACCAGTCGGTGAATGGCGTCGAACGTGCCGGCATCCTCGACCCGCAATCCGGCCAGCGCGTTGACGTCGAAGAAGCGCCGGTAGTTGATCTCGCTGGATGCAAGCCGCCATTGGCCGAGCTTGTAATGCTGGCGCTCCAGCAGATGATGCAGCGCCAACGTTTGCGCGGGCCGCCCCGGCCCGGCGCGGTAGGCATCCAGCCCGCGGGCAATGATCTCCGCGCCTCCTACGATCCCCTTTAGTTCGGCTTTGAAGGCCGGAGCATCCTCGCGCGAGGGACGACGCGGCCCGACATGGCGTGACGCGAGATCGAGAAGGCGTTTGCCGGCCGCATCGTTTTCGGCTCCGGCCTCCTTCACGACAGTGCGCAGAATCTCACCATAACGTTCCGGCGCGATCGGCAGCCGGTGCTCGAAATACCACGCCGAAAAGCTTCCCTCGCTGGCGTCGTAGCGCAGCTCGATCTCGCCTTTTTCCAGCGCCTCGCCATAGGACGATCCGATGACCGGCAGCAACACGCCGCCGCGGGCGCGATAAGGCAGCAGGTCCCAGTCGATGTCGAACGAGACGGCGTGCGGCGAAGCCGGTCCCCATTCCAGCACGTCGAGCCACCACGGATTATCGGCGAAATGCACGCCCATGTGGTTGGGCACGAAATCCAGGATCAGCCCAAGGTCATGCTGCTTCAGCGCCGCGCTCAATCGCTCGAACCCTGCATCGCCGCCGAGTTCAGGATTGATCACGGTGTGATCGACGATGTCGTAGCCGTGGGTGCTGCCCTTGCGCGCCTTCATGAACGGCGACGCATAAAGGTGCGTGATGCCCAGCGATTTGAGATAGGGGACGATGGCCGCGGCAGCGTAGAAATTGAATTCCGCCGTCAGTTGCACGCGGTAGGTGGCGATCGGAATGGCGGGGGGCATCAACTCTGTCCGATGTGCCAATGGATCGACCATGGCGAAACGACGTCGGATAAGTCGCCGCCCCAGATTTTCGTTCCGATAGCCTGTCGTTGGTTGCCGGCGATTTCGCGGTCCGAAAGATTGGCCAGCAGTTGCAGCGCTGAGCCGTCGCCCATTTTCCATCTGGCAGCCAGCAAGCCATTATCCTCGGCAAAAGCATCGCCGAACCGCGCTCCTGCCAACCGGGGGACGATCTGCCGCCGTCGAAGCGAAAGCAGTTCTTGCACCAGCGTCAGACGCTGATGCGCGTTCGGAAGGTCGCGCGCATTCCAGTCCAGCACCGCGGATTGGAAAGTCGACTCGTCCAGCGGATCGGGCACCTCGTCGCCATATTTGGCGTAGGCGCCTGCAAACTCCTTGCGCCGGCCGTTGCGAACCGCGTCGGCAAGATCACCTTGAAAATCGCAGAAGAACGGGAAGGGCGCGTTCGATCCCCATTCCTCGCCCATGAACAGCATCGGAATCATCGGCGCCAGCAGGGTGATCGCCAATGCTGCTTCCATTGCTTTTTCGTCAGCGAGGTTTCCAAGCCGATCGCCAAGCGCGCGATTGCCGATCTGATCGTGGTTCTGCAGAAAATTAACAAAGGCGGTGGGCGCAAGCGCACTACTCGGCTCCCCACGCAATTGCCCGCCGCGATGCGCGGAGGCTTCGCCCTGATAGACGAAGCCGGAGCCCAGCGAACGCGCGATGTCGCGCAGCGGCGATCTTGCGTAATCGCCGTAATAGCCCTGAGTCTCGCCGGTCAGCAGCACGTGCCAGGCATGGTGGTAGTCGTCGTTCCACTGCGCGCGATATTTGCCGCAAGGCGGGTCCTCGTCTGCATCGAGAAGGGTTGCACGATTGTCGTCATTTTCCAGCACCAGGTGGATGTGCCGCCCGGTCTCCTTTGCAAGACCGCCGGCCGCGCGGCTGAGGTCGTACAGCATCGAGACTTCGCCCTGCTCGGGAATGGCGTGCACCGCATCCAGCCGCAGTCCGTCGAAGCGGTATTCGCGCAGCCAGTACAGTGCGTTCTCGATCGCGAAAGCGCGGACCTGCGGCACGCGATAATCGATCGCGCTGCCCCACGGCGTCTGCGCTTCCGTGAAAAAGGACGGCGCGTACCGTCCGAGATAATTCCCGTCGGGCCCAAAGTGATTGTAGACCACGTCGAGAAACACCATCAGCCCGCGCAGATGCGCTTGGTCGATCAGCGTTTTGAGATCGTCGGGACGGCCATAGGCGCTGTCGGGCGCATACCACAACACGCCGTCATAACCCCAGTTGCGTTGCCCTGGAAAATCGGCGAGCGGCATCAATTCCAGCGCGGTGATGCCGGTGGCCACCAGATGATCGAGCCTGTCGATCATCGCACGGTACGTGCCCTCCGGCGTGAGCGAGCCGACATGGGTTTCGATCAGCACGGCTTCCTGCCATGGCCGCCCGCGCCAATCCCGCGCGCGCCATTGGTAAACACCGTGATCGATCACCTCGCTCGGACCGGAAACGTCCTGCGGTTGAAAGGCGGACGCCGGATCAGGAACATCGATCTCATCGTCAATCCGGAATTTGTAGAGCGCACCTGCCTTTACGCCGCCGACATCGGCTGAAAACCAGCCATCGTCTCCGCGGCGCAGCGCGATAGCTCTGTCGAGCAGCACATCGACGCGTTTCGCCGCAGGCGCCCACAACCGGAACGTCGCGCCACCCGCGGTGAGGCTTACGCCGAACTGCCGCCCATTCATGCCGAGCCCGCAAACGCAAGAACCGAACGGGGAGGCGCCTCGATATCCGCTCCAGATACGAAGCTCGCAGTGGTCTGCTCGGCGTCCGCCGTGTTGAGCACCTGCTCCCAATTCTTGTATTCGGGCATCTTCGGCAATTTGAACGCGATGGCTTCAGGTGCTGCATTTAGCACGATGAAAATAGGCGGCTGACCCTCCTCGGTCGGCCCGAGCACATAGGCCAGAAACCTTCCTTCCGGAAAATTCCAGTCCTGCTCCTTCATCTCGTCGGCTGCCGGCGTCAGCCACAACACGCCATAGGAGCCATCCGCGCGGCGGCCATCAAGCCAGCGCCGCGAACGTATTTGCGGAAATCGCATCCGCAGCGAAGTCATATGGCCGACGAAGTCGGTGAGATCGTCGCCTTCGCGGTTGAGATTTTCCCAACCGACCCAGCCGATCTCGTTGTCCTGGCAATATGCGTTGTTGTTGCCGTTCTGGCTGTTGCCGACTTCGTCGCCGGCCAGGATCAGCGGCAGGCCCTGCGCCAGCAGCAGGCATGCGAGCTGGTTTTTCCGGAGCTGACGCCGCAGCGCGATGATGGCCGGGTCGTCGGTGGGGCCCTCATGGCCGCAATTGTTGCTGAGATTGTCGCTGGAGCCGTCGCGATTGTCCTCGCCGTTAGCCTCGTTGTGCTTCTCGTTGTAGCTGAACAGGTCCGCCAGCGTGAATCCGTCATGCACCGTGACATGATTGATGCCGGCGCGGAGCGCGCGGCCGTCGTGATTGAACACATCGGACGAGCCCGTCATACGGCTCGATACCTCGCCGATCAGGCTGCCTTCGCCGCTCCAGTAGCGCCGCATCGCGCTGCGGTAGCGGTCGTTCCATTCCGACCACTGCGACGGAAACGCGCCGACCTGATAGCCGCCCATGCCGAGATCCCATGGCTCGGCAACGAGCTTGACCGAGGCAAGCACGGGATCCTGGCGGATCGCGGTGAGAAACGCGCTGTTGCGGTCGAAGCCTTCGGGTCCTCGCGCCAGCGTGGTGGCGAGATCGAACCGGAAGCCATCGACGTGGCAGACCTCGACCCAGTAGCGCAGCGAATCCATCACCATCTGCAGCACGCGCGGATGGGTGAGATTGACTGAACTGCCGCAGCCGGTGAAATCGTCGTAAAAGCGCGGATTATCCTTCATCAGCCAGTAATAGGAGGCGTTGTCGATACCGCGGAACGACAGCGTCGGGCCCATGTGGTTGCCCTCGGCGGTGTGGTTGTAAACCACGTCCAGCATGACTTCGATGCCGGCATCGTGCAGCCGCGCAACCGTGGTCCGGAACCCGTCGAGCGGATTCTCCTGCGTATAGCGCTGCTCCGGTGCGAAAAACGACAGCGTGTTATAGCCCCAGTAGTTCGACAGTTTTTTCTCGACCAGGGTCCGGTCATCGACCAGCCCGTGGACCGGCAGCAACTCAACCGTGGTGACGCCGAGCCGCTTCAGATGGTCGATCATCGCCGGCGATGAAAGGCCGCCATAGGTGCCACGCAGGCCCGGCGGCACGTCTTCGCGCTTTTGCGTGAGACCCTTGACGTGGGCTTCATAGATGATGGTGTCTTCCCAGGGGATGTTGGGGCGAACGATCTCGCGGCGGCCCCAGTTGAAGGTTTCATCGACCACCACCGCCTTCGGCATGCCACGCGCATTGTCGCGGCGGTCGAACGACAGATCCTCGCGCGGGCTTCCGGTGCGATAGGCGAAATGCGCATCGCTCCATACCAGCCGGCCGGCGGTTCGTTTGGCATAGGGGTCGAGCAACAGCTTGTGGGCGTTGAACCTGTGGCCGTGCTCGGGCTCGTAGGGACCATGGACGCGATAGCCGTAAAGCTGTCCGGGAGAGACGTCGTTCAGATAGCCGTGCCAGACGTCCTCGGTGCGCTCCGGAAGTTCGATCCGCTCCAGTTCCTTGCGGCCCTGGCCTTCGAACAGGCAGAGCTCCACCTTTTGCGCGTTGGCCGAAAACAACGCAAAGTTGGTGCCCCTTCCGTCCCAGCTTGCACCGAGGCGTGCGGACGTTCCCGCGGACAATCGCATGCTCAGTTTTCCGGTACGAGAAAGATGGCGGCCAGCGGCGGGATGGTGAGATTGAGCTCCGGCACCAGGCCATCCAACGTCGTGACTTCGCCGACGTTCCCGGCGTTGCTGCCGCCGTAATGCGCGGAGTCCGAATTGAGCACCTCGCGCCACTTGCCGGCGAACGGCACCCGGACGCGGTAGCTGTGATAGACGTTAGGCGAGAAATTGGCGACGACGAGGCAGCGCTCGCGCGCGTCATTGCCTTTTCGTATCCAGGCGAACACGTTGCGGTTGGCGTCGTCGGTCACGATCCACTCGAATCCGGCCGGGTCGCAGTCCAATTCGTGCAGGGCCGGCAGGGCGCGGTAAAGCCCGTTGAGGTCGCGGATCAGCGACTGGATGCCGGCATACTTCTTCTGATCCAGCAGATGCCAATCGAGCGAGCGGTCATGACTCCACTCGCGTTCCTGGCCGAATTCGCAGCCCATGAACATCAGCTTCTTGCCGGGATGGCCGAACATGAAGGCATAGTACGTGCGCAGGTTGGCGAAGCGCTGCCAGTCGTCGCCGGGCATGCGGCCGAGGATCGATTTTTTGCCGTGGACAACCTCGTCATGCGACAGCGGCAGGATGAAATTTTCCGAGAAGGCATAATGCAAGCCGAACAGAATATCGCCGTGATGATGCTTGCGATGGATCGGATCCTTGCTGATGTAGTTCAGCGTGTCGTGCATCCAGCCCATATTCCATTTGTAGCCGAATCCCAGCCCGCCATATTCGACCGGACGAGACACCTGCGGCCACGCGGTTGATTCTTCCGCCGCGGTGGTGGCCCGCGGAAAGCGCGCATACACTTCGGTATTGAAGCGGCGCAGGAAATCGACCGCTTCCAGATTTTCGCGGCCGCCATATTTGTTCGGAATCCAGCCGCCGGCCGGCCGGCTGTAGTCAAGATAGAGCATTGAAGCGACCGCATCGACGCGCAGCCCGTCGATGGCGTAGCGCTCCAGCCAGAACAGCGCGTTGGACACCAGGAAGTTCACGACTTCGGTGCGCCCGTAATTATAGATCAGCGTGCCCCAGTCGAGATGACGGCCTTGCAGCGGGTTGGCGTGCTCATACAGCGCGGTGCCGTCGAAGTTGCCAAGCCCATGCGGATCGTCCGGGAAATGACCGGGCACCCAGTCCAGCAGGACGCCGAGGCCTTCGCGATGACACGCATCGACCAGTGCGGCGAAATCCTCCGGCGTGCCGAACCGGCTGGTCGGCGCGTACATGCCGGTCGGCTGATAGCCCCACGAGCCGTCGAACGGGTGCTCGTTGATCGGCAGAAACTCGATGTGGGTAAAACCGAGATCGCGCGCGTAGCGCGGAAGCGTGTCGGCCAGTTCGCGATAGGTCAGCCACTCCTTGCTGCCCTTGCGCCGCCACGAGCCAAGATGGACTTCGTAGATCGACATCGGCTTGCTCAGCGCATTGATGTTCTCCGGCGCCGGGCGAGGATGCGGCAGTTTTGTTTCGTCGAGCACGATAGAGGCTGTGCTCGGACGCACTTCGGCGGCGAACGCCATCGGATCGGACTTCAGCGGAAGCTGCTGGCCCTGCGGCCCGACGATATCGAACTTGTAGTGATCGCCGGCCGCGGCATGCGGCACGAACAGCTCCCAATAGCCGTTGCCGCGCACGCGCATCGGATGCCGGCGCGCATTCCAGAAATTGAAGTCGCCGACCAAGCTGACCCGCCGCGCGTTCGGCGCGAATACCACGAACGCGACGCCGGGGACGCCGTCCAGCGTCATCGGATGCGCGCCGAGCTTGTCGTACAGCCGCTGCTGGGTTCCTTCGCCGAGCAGATACAGATCGAAGTCGGTCAAAATCGGCGGAAAGCGATAGGGATCGTCGAGATCGACGGTCTTGTCGCCGAAACGCGCGCGTAACTGGTAGCGCTTCGATCCGTTCGGCAAGGCGCCAGCGAATAAGCCGGCATCGTGGATGCGGGAGAGCGCTGCGGCCTCGCCATGCTCGTCGATGGCATCGACCTTCGAGGCCTCGGGCAGAAATGCGCGCACGACCGTTTTGCCGTCCTCTTTATGGAGGCCGAGATAATGAAACGGATCGGAGTGGCGGCCTTCCACGATTGCGTAGGCCTCTGCGGACAATTTTGTCATTGCGTCTCCGTATGTTGGGACAGGATTCGGAGCGTGCCTGCGAGCGGAACGCGCAGCCATTCGGGCCGGTGCGAAAGCTCGTATTCGATCTCGTAAAACGCTTTCTCGAGCAGGAAGAAGTTAAGTAACCGGTTCGCGGCCCCGGGATCGGCGGGCCATAATCGCGCGTCCGCCATCGTTTCGCGGTAGGCTTCGAAGAACGCGTGCGTGGAACGATCGCGCCAGGTGTCGAGCGCCGCACCGAGCTTGCCGCTTTCGTCCGGCGTGACCTTAAGGGCGCGCTCCAGCGCCGCGGTCACCGAATAGTCGATCGAACGGATCAAACCCGCGACGTCGCGGGCGGCGGGCGCCTTGCGGCGGCGTTCAGCCAGCGGGCGGCGCGGCTCGCCCTCGAAGTCTATGATGAAGATGTCGTCCTTGACGATCAGCATCTGCCCGAGATGAAAATCGCCGTGATGGCGGATGTTCAAGCTGTCGATGGTCTCCGGCAGCAGCGCAGCTAGCCGATCCGGCAATGCCGAACGCTGCGTCAGAAGCTGATCGATGAGCAGGCGGTCGGATTCTCTCACCGTATCGCGCCGCTGCTTCAATTCATCGAACACGCGGTTCGCGCGCGCGATCACGTCGGCGCTCCACAGCTTCACGTCGTCCGGTTTCGTCGGCTCCGGCCTGAACCCGTCCAACCCGTCGTTGCCGGCGAGCGCCAGATGCATCTCGGCCACGCGGCGGCCGGTCTGCGACATGTAGCGCAAATAAGCGGTCTGCTCGTCGCTTTCGGAGGAATCGCTGCTACTTGCAAGCACCCGCTGTTCATCGACGAAGCGATCGAGATACGCGGATGTAACGGTCCAGGCGTCACCTTGATTTTGAACGAACGCATGAACGATAGCGACCGCGCTTTTCTTGTCACCCTCGACCAGTTCAACGCTCCCCAGCAGCGCCGGCGTATTGGCAAAGCTGGCGACCTCGGTCAGGAACCGCCCCATCTCGATCTCGGGATTGATGCCTGATTCGAGCTTGCGATAAGTCTTGACGACATAATCGCTATCCACCAGCGCTGTGCTGTTGGACTGTTCGGTCTCGACGGCGCGGATATGCTCGGGCTGTTTGATGGGCCCATCGGGCAGCTTTGCGGTGGGCCTGAACTCCAGGCGCATGCCCATCCCTTGCTCGTCTTCAACGGTCAGCGCGTTGCGAAGATTCCGTAGCAGAAGCGCAATGAAAATCTGGTCGGTGGCGACGTCCAGCAGCGTTCCTTCTCGCGCGCCCTGCCGCACCGCTGCGAAGGCGCGGGGGTTGTAGCGCTCGCGATCGAAGCGTACCCATTCGATCCGCATCGGCAACACGTAGCGCGTTGTAATTCCGCGCTGGCTCGCTTCGAAAAAGCCCAAATAGGGCCGATTGTCGCCGATATCGCAGAACGGGATCGCCGAGGTCAACGTTGGCTCGATCGCTTTTGCCGAGCGTTCCGGATACCAGCGGGTTCTCGCCAGATAGGGCGGCAACACTTCACGCTCGAACACCCCCCGCGTGCGTGCGAGCGACATCCACGTGGCGCCGACGGGGATCACCAGCGTTTCGAATTCGGGGACGGCAGTCGTGGCAACGTGTTCCGACGCTTCCTTTTCGCGCAACTGGAACCAGTAGAATCCATAAGGCGCCAGCGTAATCATATAGGGTAATTCGCCGATTGCCGGAAAGTTCGTCCGGCCGAGCATTTCCAGCGGCACGCGGTCCTTCCATGCGGACAGATCGAGTTCGGTCGCCTGCGCGGAGCGCGACAGATTGGCGACGCAAAGAATGACCTCGTCCTTGTATTGCCTGACATAGCACAGCACCGAGCGATTGACCGGGCGGATGAATGTCATGGTGCCGCGGCCGAACGCCAGCGTGGATTTTCGCACCGAGATCAGGCGCTTGGTCGCGCTCAACAATGACGACAGGCTGCGCGACTGCGCTTCGACATTGACGGACTCATAGCCGTAGACAGGATCCATGATGGTTGGCGCGTAAAGCCGCGCCGGATCGGCGCGTGAAAAGCCGCCATTGCGGTCCGGCGTCCACTGCATCGGCGTGCGGACGCCGTTGCGGTCGCCGAGATAGATATTGTCGCCCATGCCGATTTCGTCGCCGTAGTAGATGATCGGCGTGCCGGGAACGACAGCAGCAAGCGAGTTCATCAGTTCGATCTTGCGCCGGTCGTTGTCCATCAAGGGCGCGAGCCGCCGGCGGATGCCGACATTGATGCGGGCGCGGGGATCGTTGGCGTAGGTCGACCACAGATAATCGCGCTCGACGTCGGTGACCATTTCCAGTGTCAGTTCGTCGTGGTTGCGCAGGAACAGCGCCCACTGACAATTGTTCGGGATATCGGGGGTTTGCCGCAGGATGTCGGTGATCGGAAAACGATCTTCCTGCGCGATCGCCATGTAGATGCGCGGCATCAGCGGGAAGTGATAGGCCATGTGGCATTCGTCGCTTTGGCCGAAGTATTCCTGCACGTCCTCCGGCCATTGATTGGCTTCCGCCAGCAGCACCTTGTTCTTGGCATAAGCATCGAGTTCGGTACGGATCTTCTTGATGACGACGTGAGTCTCGGGGAGGTTCTCGTTGTTGGTGCCGTCGCGCTCGCACAGATAGGGAATCGCATCCAGCCGGAAGCCGTCGACGCCGGTATCGAGCCAGCGCTTCATGACCTGAACGACCGCGCTGACCACGCGCGGATTGTCGAAATTCAAATCCGGCTGGTGCGAGAAGAAGCGGTGCCAGTAGAACGCGCCGGCTTCGGGATCCCAGGTCCAGTTCGATTTTTCGGTATCGGTGAAGATGATCCGCGTGCCCTGGTATTTCTGGTCAGTATCGCTCCAAACGTACCAGTTGCCGCTGGAGGATTTCGGATCGCTGCGCCGCGCCCGCTTGAACCAGTCGTGCTGGTCGGAGGTATGATTGATGACGAGCTCGGTGATGACGCGCAAACCGCGCCGCTTGGCCTCGACGATGAAGCGGCGGAAATCCTTCATCGTGCCGAAATCGGGATTGATCGCGCCGTAGTCGGCAATGTCGTAGCCGTCGTCGCGGCCGGGCGACGGATAGAACGGCAGCAGCCACAGTGCCGTGACGCCGAGTTCCTGCAGATAATCCAGCTTCTCGGTCAGCCCCGCGAAATCGCCGATCCCGTCATTATTGCTGTCGGCGAACGCCTTGACGTGAAGCTGATAGATAATGGCGTCCTTGTACCAGAGTTCGTCGGCGTCGCCGGCAGCCTTTGGCAATTCGGTCCCATCGATGGATGACATGACGTTCATGGCGCGCCCCTTCACGCCAGGCAGCGGAAGAGGAGGGCGGGATCGCGCGTCGGATCGATCCGCAGATGAATACCGCCCCATTCGACGGGGCGCCGCTCGCCGGTGATCAGGTCCTCAACGGCCGCGACGTGTTTGCGTTCGCCACCCACGTCGATCTGGATGTCGCCGATCGGAAACCAGAATTCGTGCGGCTCGCGCGACAGCGTGATCGCGGCCACGATCGTGTTGGTCCCGTCTACGGACTCCTTCACAAAGCCAATGACATTGCCATCATCGACCGGGATGAACCGCAAGTTGGCGGTCTGCTGAAGCGCCGCGTTCGCCTTGCGGGCGCGATTGAGATCGCCGATGTAGGACTTGATATTTCCCGGCTGGTCCCAGTCCCGCACTTTGATCTCGTATTTTTCGGAATCCAGATACTCTTCCTTGCCGGGAATCGGCTCGTGTTCCAGCAATTCAAAGCCGTTGTAGATGCCGTAGGTGCTTGACAGCGTAGCGGCGAGCGCGACGCGGGACTTGAACATCCATGGCTCACCGCTCTGTAGATGATAGGGCAGGATGTCCGGCGTATTGACGAAGAAATTCGGGCGATAGTAGTCGTGCTCGGGATAGGCCGTCAGTTCGTTCAGGTACTGCTCGAGCTCCCACTTCTGGGTGCGCCAGGTAAAATATGTGTAGGACTGGGTGAAGCCGAGCTTGGCGAGGCCCTTCATCAGTTTCGGCCGGGTAAAGGCTTCCGCGAGGAAGATCACGTCCGGATATTGCAGCTGGACCTCGTGGATCATCCATTCCCAGAACCGGAACGGTTTTGTGTGCGGATTGTCGACCCGGAAAATACGCACGCCCTGGTCGATCCAGAACAGCACGACATCGCGCAGCGCATTCCACAGCGCGCCGGCGTCTTCTGATGCAAAGTCGGGATTGACGATGTCCTCGTATTTTTTCGGCGGATTCTCCGCATAGCGCATCGAGCCGTCGGGTCGGCGCTTGAACCACTGCGGATGCTGCTTCAGCCAGGGATGGTCGGGCGAACACTGAACCGCGAAATCGAGTGCTACTTCCATGTCGAGCACTTTGCAGGCCGAAACGAACCCGCGAAAATCTTCGAGTGTGCCCAGCTCCGGATGCACGGCATCATGGCCGCCCTCCGCCGAGCCGATCGCATAGGGGCTGCCGGGATCCCCCTCGGCCGCCGTCACCGCATTGTTGCGGCCCTTGCGGTTCTTCTGCCCGATCGGGTGGATCGGCGTGAAATAGATCACGTCGAAACCCATTGCCGCGATATCCGGGAGCCGCGCGATGCAATCCTTGAAGGTGCCGTGCTGGCCGGGGGTCGAACTCTGGCTTCGCGGCACCATCTCGTACCAGGCGCCGTTGCGCGCCCGCGGCCGGTCCACCATCAGCGGAAAGAGTTGCGACCGCGTCAAATCGGAACGCGACTGGCTCTCGGCCATCGCGTCCTTGAGTTCAGGCGTCAAAAGCGGCGCGGCCTCGCCGGTCTGAAGGTAATCTTCGCATTGACGCAGGATCACCGAGGCGGCGGCCTTGCTGCCGCTCTGTGCCTTGGTGAGCATGCCCGCACCCTCGATCGCATCGAGAGTCAAATCGACGCCAGCCTTTTGCTTGAGTTCAAAACCGTGCCGCCAGGTGGCGAATTCATCGGTCCAGGCTTCGATCGCATAGACATAGCGTCCTATCTCGTCGGGCACGAATGAGCCACCCCAGCGATCGTTGCTGTGGTGGGTCATTGGTGCGCGCTGCCAGTCGCGGTCGCGCTCGCGGCGCCAGACCAGCGCCGCGCTGACCACTTCATGCCCGTCGCGATAGAGGTCCGCCCACACGTCGATGCGCTCGCCGACGATGCGCTTTACGGGAAAGCGGCCACCGTCGATGATCGGGTAAACGTCCTCGATATGGAAAGCGCCGCCGGCTGCGGCGCTCTCGACAGTCTGGGTTGTTTTGTTCACGGTGATGCCACTGACATGGAATTGGCGTCCCATTTCATTTGCGGGAAAGGAGACGTTCCGGACATATATACAAAGCCTCGTGGGAGCATTGGTTCCCGAGGAACCGTTGCGACCCGAATTGAGTTAAACACAGCTATCCTCTTCCTGCATTTAGAGAATTTCGCAACGCCTCGCATCGTTGCGTGCAAACAGCGTGCCGAATGGACCTTTTCACCAAAGCTGCCGAACTCGGGATTCAGACCGAATTTATCGACGGTCAGGGTCACCGGCATGCGACGGACGCAGCTGCCCTGGAAATCATCCTTAACGCCATGCCGGTGCGGGCGCCGCACCGGTTTCTCGACCGGCCGGTGGTGGTCCGGTCCGGCCGGGACGCCCACACCGAACTCGGCGACGCTGTCACATTGCCGCTGAAGTGGAAAATCGTTGCCGATCTTAAGGTTATCGCGCAGGGCGAGACCGGCGATCGCATCTTCAATTGGCCTTCCGATCTGCCTATCGGCGCCTGGCGCTTGCACCTGACCGATGCCTCTTTATTCAGCGAAGAAGTCCCTTTTATCGTCGCTCCGCCAAAAGCCTTCGGCGGAGACTTTGACCGGTCCTGGATCCTGGCGGTGCAGCTCTACGGCGTCAGATCGTCGCGCAACTGGGGAATGGGCGATTTTACCGACCTCCAAGGGTTGATCGAACTGGCGGCCAGCCTGGGGGCAGGCGGTGTCGGCCTCAATCCGCTGCACGCGTTATTTGACGATCGTCCAGCCGACTGCAGCCCCTATTCGCCGAACAGCCGGTTGTTTCTCAACGCGCTCTACATCGATGTCGAGAAGCTGCCTGAATTTTCGCGCCGCGACTTTGCGGGTGGTGACGCGATCTCGCCGTTGAGGCAAAGCGGTGTTGTCGATTACGTTGCCGTCGCCGAGTTGAAATGGCAGGCGCTGCGATCGGCCTTCGCGGCATTCAAGGCCGGCGCAACGGCGGAGCGCCAGTCTGCTTTTGCGAAATTCTGCGCCGAGCGCGCGCCGCTGTTGTCGCGCTTTGCCTGCTTCGAAGTCCTCAGGCATAAGTTCAGCAAGCCTTGGTGGGAATGGCCGGAGGAGTGGCAGCACCCGGATGACGCCGGATGCGCCGCGCTTCGTAACGGCTCCGATGCAACCGAAATAGAATTCGTCGAATTCGTGCAATGGTGCGCCGATCAGCAGCTTCAATCGTGTCAGCAGCTTGCGACCAGATTGGGCATGAAGGTCGGCCTTTACCTTGATGTGGCCGTCGGTGTGCAATCCGACGGGTTCGACGCCTGGAACGAGCAGATGGCGATTTCGCGCCATCTCGCGGTCGGCGCGCCGCCCGATCCGCTCAACACCGCCGGACAAAATTGGGGGCTGGCGGGATTCAATGCCGCGGGTCTCGAAGTTCAATCGTTCGCACCGTTTCGCGAAATGCTACGGGCGTCGATGCGCCATGCTGGCGCGATCCGGCTCGACCACGTTCTCGGCCTCAAGCGGCTTTATCTCGTGCCGCACGGCTTTGCCGCCAACAACGGCGTCTATGTGCAGATGCCGTTCGAGGCGCTGCTGGCGGTGACCGCGCAGGAAAGCATGGCAAATCGATGCGTGGTGATCGGCGAGGATCTCGGCACCGTGCCGGAAGGCTTTCGTGAGCAAATGGCGGACTGGGGCATCTGGTCGTATCTGGTGATGATGTTCGAGCGCGATGACCGTGGTTCGTTTCGCGGTGTCGATCACTATGCGCCCAATGCCCTTGTTACTTTCAATACTCACGATCTCTCGACCTATGCGGGCTGGCGTTGCTTCAGCGATCTCGCGCTGAAACGGTCGCTCGGAATCGATCCCGGCGAAAGCGATGACGCGCGATGGCATGCGCTGGCGATGCTGACCGACGTTCTGCGCCATCATGCCATCGACAGTGACGATTTGTATGCGGTCTTGCGATTTCTCGCGTGCACTAAATCTCGTCTGCTTGCGGTGTCACTCGAAGACCTGCTGGGGGTGATTGACCAGCCCAATATCCCGGGAACGATCGACGAACATCCGAACTGGCGCCAGCGGTTGCCGATATCGATTGACGCGATTGGGGCTGCAATCGATGTCGCGGCGCTGAAAGATGCGACCGGTGAGCGGACGCAGGGAAGCGTGGCCTGATGCGCGGAATGCGGTGAGAAGATTTGTCCAACAAGATTGAAGACTACGGCCTGATCGGCGATTGCGAGACCGCGGCGCTGGTTGGTCGCGACGGCTCGATCGACTGGCTGTGCTGGCCCGCCTTCGATTCCGACGCCTGCTTCGCTGCGCTGCTCGGAACCCGCGAGCACGGACGCTGGCAAATCGCGCCGGCGGGCGAGATCGTGAATTGCTCGCGCCGTTATCGCGGCGACATGCTGATCCTCGAAACGTGCTTTGAGACCGCCGATGGCATTGTTACCCTGATCGACTTCATGCCGCCACGCGGAAAAGCGTCCGACGTCGTCCGGCTGCTCCGCGGCGAAAGCGGCCGCGTGAAAATGCGGATGGAGCTGGTGATCCGCTTCGGCTTCGGCCGTGATATTCCCTGGGTCAAGCGAACCGAGGACGGTGCGCTGCTTGCGATTTGCGGCCCTGATATGACGGTGCTGCGCACGCCGATTGAGACCCGCGGCGAGGATATGACCACGGTGGCGGACTTTGAAGTCAGCGCCGGAGAGACTGTTCCGTTTGTCCTGACCTACGGACCCTCACATCTGCCGCTTCCGGAACCGATCGATCCCGAGCAGGCCCGGCAAGACACCGAGGACTTTTGGTCCGAATGGTCCAGCCGTTGCACCTATGAAGGCGAATGCCGCGATCTCGTGATGCGCTCGCTGATCACGCTGAAGGCGCTGACCTACGCGCCGACCGGCGGCATTGTCGCCGCGCCAACGACCTCGCTGCCGGAAAAGCTCGGCGGCGCCCGCAACTGGGACTATCGGTTCTGCTGGCTGCGCGACGCCACCTTCACGCTGCTGGCATTGATGAACAGCGGCTACACCGAAGAGGCGTCCGCCTGGCATAACTGGCTGCTGCGTTCGGTTGCGGGATCGCCCGCCGACATGCAGATCATGTATGGCATCGCCGGCCAAAGGCGCCTGTTAGAGTGGGAGGCGGCCTGGCTGCCCGGTTACGGCGGCGCGCAGCCGGTCCGGGTCGGCAACGCCGCACATGCGCAACTGCAGCTCGACGTTTACGGCGAGTTGATCGACGCGTTTCATCAGTCGCGTATGGCCAAGCTTGAACTCGACGCCGGCACGTGGGCGGTGGAATGCGCGGTGCTGGAGCATCTCACCGAGGTCTGGGACCAACCGGATCATGGCGTCTGGGAGCGCCGCGGTGATGGTAAGCACTACGTCTCATCCAAGGTGATGACCTGGGTGGCCTTCGACCGCGCGATCAAGAGCGCCGAGAGATTCGGTCTTGAGGGACCGCTCGATCAATGGAAGCTGCTGCGAGACATGATCTGCCAGGATGTGTGCGACAAGGGCTTCGATCCCGAACAAAATGCTTTCGTCGAATCCTACGGCTCGCAACTGTTGGACGCCAGTATCCTGCTGCTACCATCGGTCGGTTTCCTTCCCGCCGCGGACCCGCGTGTTCGCGGTACGCTCGCCGCGATCGAGAAACACATGATGCGCGATGGCTTTGTGCTTCGGCACGACCCGCGCGAGGTATCCGATGAACGGCAGCCGATCGAAGGCGCGTTTCTCGCCTGCAGTCTTTGGCTCGCTGATGCCTATGTGCTGGCAGGCGAGATCGGCAAGGCGCAGGCGCTGTTCGACCGGGTGGTCGCGGTGGCGAACGATCTCGGTTTGCTGGCGGAGGAGTTCGATTCCGGCGAGGGGCGCCAGACCGGGAATTTCCCGCAGGCGCTGACCCATATCGCGCTGATCAACACGGCGCATAATCTCAGCGCCGCCAAGAAGCCGGTCGAGAAACCGGTGATGCAGCGCTCCAAATAATTCCTCAGGATGAGGGCGGTGCACTGTTGTTCTTCAGAATAAAATCGACCGCGCCGGCGAAACCTTCTTCTTCGTTAGAGCTGGTAACATGCGACGCCTGCTTCTTGACGCCGTCGGTCGCGTTGCCCATCGCGATCGAAAGACCGCTCTTTTTGAACATTGCGAGATCGTTTTGCATGTCGCCGATGGTGGCAACCGCATCGGTTGAAATACCGAGTCGCCGCGCCATCGCCTCGACAAACGTGCCCTTGTCCTGGCCCGGCGGCGTGATGTCGAGATAATAGCTCTGCGACTGTACCGCGGTTGCCTGCGGGCCTACGGCCTGCTGGATGGCGGCTTGGCATCGCCGCAGCATATCCCCATCGGAGCTAGCGCCGACAATCTTGCAGGCGCTCGACAGATAAAGTGCAAAATCGCTGACGATGGTCGGATCGGCCCGGATGGCGCGCTTTTCATTCGGGACATATTCACCATCGCCATTGCGCGTGAGCCAGGCATCGTTGGTGAACAGCCAGATATCGACGCCGAATTCACTGAGCAGATCGAGGCTGCGTTGCGCGGCGGCAGCGGGGATCAGGTGCTGCTCGATCGGGTTCAGTTGCGGATCGACAATCGAGCTGCCGTTGAAAGACCCGATCGGCAGCGTGATCCGGAGCGGCTCGATCAAAAACCGCATGCCGGCTGTCGGGCGGCTGCTGACGATCGTGAAACCGATGCGCGCATCGCGCAGCCGCTGCACGGCGCGCTTAGCGCCATCGGTCAAGCGCTTGTCGTGTGTCACCAGGGTGCCATCGACATCGGAGACCACCAGCGCGATACGGCTCATGAGCGTTTCCCGGCGTTCTGACTAAGTCGCAGCTTACCAACAATATCATCGACAATCGCACTAACGGACGCATCGATCGACACGGCGATCGCGTTTTCATCGCTGCCCGGCGGCTGCAACGTCTTGAACTGGCTGTCCAGCAATCCCGGCGGCATGAAATGACCCTTTCGCGCCGCGAGCCGGCCCGCGATCAGTTGCTGCGTGCCGTCGAGATAGACGATGCGGATGTCGTCCCGGCCATGCACCAGGACATCGCGATAGGTCCGCTTGAGCGCGGAGCAGGCGACCACGGCGTGCTCGCCTGCCTTACAGATTTGGTCGATCTTGTCGGCGATCGCTTGCAGCCACGGCCAGCGATCCTCGTCGGTGAGCGGATGACCGGCACTCATCTTCTCGACATTGCTTTTCGGGTGATACTTGTCGCCGTCCTCGCAAGCCCAGCCGAGCCGCTCCGCGAGCTTGTCGGCGATGGTGGTTTTACCCGAGCCGGACACGCCCATGACGATCAGCGCGCATGGCGTTTTGGCGGAGTTACCGGGCACGGAAATTCTCTGGGAGCGCGGCCGTATCGGCGAGCCATATGGTCTCGCCAATGGAATGCGCGCAGTTGGCAGGCAGATCCTCGCCCGCCAGCACGCGCGTCAGGATCGCGCGCTTGTCCGCGCCGCTAACCTCGAACAGCATTTCGCGGCAGGAGGCGAGCGCCGGCAAGGTCAGTGAGACGCGCGGCACGAACGGTTCGACATGGGCCTTAGGGACGCCGGCCACCCAGCGCTGCGTTTCCTCGATCGCCGGGTACTCCGGAAACAGCGACGCGACATGGCCGTCGGAACCGACGCCCATCAGCACGACATCGAATAGCGGCCGTGCGGAGTCGAGAGCATCGGCGCCGTAGAACGATTTCAACTCGGCTTCATAGCGACGTGCGGCCTCGTCGGGATCTGCCGCATTGGTCGCCATGGGGTGAATGTTGACCAGCGGTGCGCAGCGATTGAGAAAAGCCTGCCGCGCCATACGCATGTTGTTGCGAGCATCGGTGGCCGGGACGAAGCGCTCATCGCCGATGAACCAGTGCACGCGATCCCATGGAATCTGGCTGCGGTAAGGTTCGTTTCCGAGCAGTTCATAGAGCTGTTTCGGACTCGACCCGCCGGTCAGGCAAATCGCGACGCGATCGCTATCGTTGGCGGCGATTCGTGCCATCAGGCGCTCCGCCGCCGTCGCCGCGAGCGCCGCCGGGTCAGCGACCGTGATAATCTTGCGATTGTCATTCAGGACCATCAGCCGAGCTTCCGCCAACTGCGGCCGTCGCGCTTCAGCAGTTCGTCGCCACAGGCCGGCCCTTCGCTGCCGGCTTTATAAGTCTCAAGCCCCTTCGCGCCGGCCTTCTTCCACGCAGCGAGGAACGGCTGCACCGCCTGCCAGCCGGCTTCGACGCTGTCGGCGCGCTGAAACAGGATGTTGTCGCCGATCATGCAGTCGTAGATCAGCGTCTCATAGCCGGTGCTCGGCTCGGCCTGGAAGTAATCCTTGTAGCGGAATTTCATTTCGACGCCGTCGATGGAAATCACAGGCCCCGGCACCTTGGTGTTGAACTGCAGCGTGATGCCTTCGGTCGGCTCGATCGAGATGACGAGGTAATTCTGCGACAGCCGGTCCACCGGCGTATCGCGAAACATCGCGAACGGCGCTTGCTTGAATTTGATCGCGACTTCGGTGCGCTTGATGCCGAGCGCCTTTCCGGTGCGCAGATAAAACGGCACGCCGGCCCAGCGCCAGTTGTCGATGGTCAGTTTCAGCGCGGCGTAGGTCTCGGTGGTGCTGTCGG
>Ga0193726_1000099_pt1 | contig 146909 bp, 132 predicted proteins | sample H2c1metaG_FD_144928 | JGI IMG/M metagenome (GOLD analysis project Ga0193726, IMG submission 144928) | Soil microbial communities from a riparian zone of the East river system, Colorado, United States - H2c1 | ecosystem: Environmental > Terrestrial > Soil > Riparian zone | place: USA: East...
CCCGCCTTCGCCTGTCCCAGTCCAGGGATGCACCTCCCACCCCGGTCGTAATGCCGGGAGACATGATGCCCAAGCCGCCCGGGAGCAGGCTGCAAACCCACCCGCGGGCACCGCCCTCGCTCCCATGACGCGGTGTGCCTCCGCGCCACGTCCTTCAATGAGCGAGGATTGTGAGGTAACCGATGCAGAGACGTATGTCAACAAAAAAGTGACACGATATCCAGCCTCCCCTGCAGGGGGGAGCAAAGGCGGCCCCCGGCCGCCGTCTTTCGTACTAAGAACGCCGATGCGAAGTATCGGCTATGCGCGCTTTAGCGCGGCAGGTGGGGATGTGCAGAGAAGGCGACGGCCCCACCCGACCGCCTGCAGCGGTCGAACCCTCCCCCTGCAGGGGAGGGTGAAGTCTGCATCCGGCCGTACAGACTAAGGAGCGTCACCGTACGCTTGAGTTCGCCGACTGCGGCGGTAACGCGAACCAGCTATCCGAACGTTTCGGCGCATGAAGGCGTTGGCGCGGCGGTTTTTCCCGCTGCCCCCTACGCTTGCTTGCTAATCAACAATCTGAATAATCGCGTGAGTACGCGGGTCGACCAGCACCGTGTGTCCGTTGATGATCGTGTACCGGTAGTCTCGGGCACTCGAATATTCGGGCGGTACGTCATAGTACGTCACGCCTCCATCCGGGAGCACGGCACCAACGCGAACTTCACCGGGATATTCGTAGGAAGGGTAATGGCGATCGGCAACGTAGCGATGGAAGCGAGGACGATCGTCGATACCCAATATACCGTTCACGCCGCCTATGATGCCGCCAACCACGCCGCCAACAACCGCTCCCACCGGACCAGCATCGTGCTCACCGACGCGCGCCATGAGCAGCGCCATCTGGTACGCCCTGAGCGTGCGCTCCAGCCGACATTGCGAGTGTCATGGCGCCGACGAATATGACGTGTCGAATCATGTGAATCTCTAATTTTGGGGTGAGGGTCTGCACCAACGCGCCAGACCGGCATGCGTTCCGTTTTATTACCGTATGATCATCGCGGCCTATTGCTGGCCAGCGCGCCGCCTCGCGCTCGATGGTCGCGAAGGCGGCCAGCGCGCCGCCGGCGCTTATTGACAGCCGCGTCTGCCGCGCGCTGGATTGGCCTCATCGTAAACGGAGACAACGGCCATGCTGCGCAGCGGCAAAGAGCATCTCGAATCGCTGCGCGACGGCCGCGTGGTCTATATCGGCAACGAGAAAGTCGACGACGTTACCACGCATCCGGCGTTCCGCAACGCCGCGCAAACCGTCGCGGCGCTCTACGACATGAAGGCCGATCCGGCGCTTCGCGCCGAGATGACCTACGAGGAGGATGGCGGCCGCCATTCCATTTATTTCCTGCGGGCGCGCTCGCGCGAGGATTTGCAGCGGCGCATGATCGGCCATCGGCGTATTGCCGATTTTACCTACGGCCTGTTCGGGCGCTCGCCGGATCACGTCGCCTCCTTCATCACCGGCATGGCGATGAATCTCGGCGCGCTGCCGGCGCCTAACGCCCATCCCGACAACGTGCTGCGCTACTACAAGCACACCCGCGACAACGATCTCTATGTTGCTTACGCCGTGCTGCCGCCGCAGGCGGCGCGCGATCCGAATTTTTATCTCAAGCAGAATCTGCCGGTGCCGACGTTGCGCGTGGTGCGCGAGGAGGATGACGGCGTCGTCATCTCCGGCATGAAAATGCTCGCCACCGGCGCGGTGTTCGCCAACGACATCTGGATCGGCAATGTCATTCCGCTGGCCCCGGAGCAGAAGAAAGAATCGATCACCTGCGCCATTCCCTGCAACGCGCAGGGTTTACGGTTGTGGTCGCGCAAGCCGATGGAGACCGGCTGCACCTCGGAATTCGATTCGCCTTTGTCCTACCGCTACGACGAAAGCGACAGCATGCTGTTGTGCGACGAGGTCAAGGTGCCGTGGGAGAAGGTCTTCGTCCACGACGACGCCATCCTGGCGCGCGAGATCTACATCAAGACGCCGAGCCATTGCTTCGGCAATCATCAGTCCAACGTGCGCTACTGGTCGAAGATGCGCCTGATCGTCGGCTTGTGCGCCCGGATCGCCAATGCGACCGGCGCCGACCAGGTGCCGGCGGTCAAGGAAACGCTCGGCCGCATCTCCGCCCAGGAGGCGATGATCGCCGGCATGGTCAACGGCCAGATCAATGCCTTCGAAACCTGGCCGGGCGGGCCTGAGGGTTACGTCTGCTTCAACCGCCGCATGATGTACGGCGCGCTCGATTGGTGCACGCAGAACTACTCACGCTTCATCGACGACTTGCGCGAACTGTGCGGCGGCGGCGTGTTCCAGATGCCGGCCGATATTTCGGTCATGAAGGATGCGGAGCTGGCAAAGCAATTCCAGGCCTTTTGGCAGACGCCGCAATGCGACGCGGTCACGCGGATGAAGCTGTTCAAGCTCGCCTGGGAGATGGTCGGCTCGGAATTCGCCGGCCGCCATCAGCAATACGAGAAATTCTACGCCGGCGCGCCGTTCATCATCCGCAATCATTCTTATCGCGAGACCGATTGGGCGTCGTTCACGACAATCGTGGACAAGCTGATGGCTGGCTACGACTACCAGGGCGCGGTCCCAACAAATCAGACGGGCTGACGATGGGATGTTTTGATGGGAGCGTGCCTACGCGCTGCGCTTGTCATATTCTCACGATCGCTTCGTAAAGTTGTCGATAAAAGTATACAGCTCCACCGATCATCGTCAGGATGCTTGCAGAGCCATCATTCCGAATGGCTCAAGTGGGGAGGCGCAAGCATGTGCAAACTTTGCAATCAACGAGTGCTGCGAAACCATTTCGGCTCGCGGCGCAATTTTCTCATGGGTGCTGCGGCAACTGGCGTTGCCACGGCAGGTCTCAATCTCTTCGCACCGCGTCCCGCCTCGGCGGACTTCCAGGGCGGCGGCGATCCACCTCAGGACAGCGGCAAGCCGTTCCGGCGCTACGTCATTCGCGGCGGGTCGGTGATGTCGATGGACTATCCGAATGTCGGCGACTTCGCCCAGGCCGATGTCCTGGTCGAGGGCAATACGATCCTCGCCGTCGGCCCGCATATCGCGGCGGGCACCGCGGACGTGATCGATGCCACCGGCCGCATCGTGATGCCCGGCTTCATCGATACGCACCATCACCAATTCGAAACGGCGCTGCGCAGCTATCTCGCCGATGGGGTCCTTATCAACGACGGCTCCGGTACGCCGAGCGGCAGCACGACCTACTACGAGTTCATCCTGAACAAATTCGCCCCGGTGTACCGGCCGCAGGACGTCTACATCAATGAGCTGTTCGGCGGGCTCAGCCAGCTCGACGACGGCGTCACCACGGTGCACGACGTCTCGCAGATCAGCCACACGCCGGCGCACTCCGACGCCGCCATTCAGGCGCTGATCGATACCGGGCGGCGCGCCGCCTTCGGCTATTTCGAGAGCGCGGGTAATTTCGGCGCCGGCGTTCCCGGCAACCAATATCCGCAAGACGCGCCGCGCATCCTCAAGCAGTGGTTCTCGCCCGGCAACCTGTCGCGCAACGGCCTCGTCCACATGATCATGGGCGGCGAGGTCTATCTCGGCAATCCGACCACCGACAAGTCCTGGACCATCGGGCGAAATCTTGGTCTGCAGATTGCGGCGCATATCCTCTCGCCGTTCGGCATCCGCCCGATTTTGGACTCGCTCGCCGCCGGAACGGGCGGCAACGGCCACATCGGGATCGGACCGGACAACCTGTTCATCCACATGACCGGCATGTCGGATATGGGCTGGCAGGCGGTGAAAAACAAAGGCGCGCAGGTCTCGATCGCCTTCCCGATCGAGATGAACATGCGGCACGGCATGCCGCCGATCCTCAAGGCGCAGAGTCTCGGCATGGAGCCGTCGCTCTCCGTCGACGTGGAATGCACATTGACGGCGGACTTCTTCACCCAGATGCGCTCCTGCATGAATCTGCAGCGCGCGCTGGTGAACCAGATGATCCTCGATCAGAATACTCCGGCAGAGACCCTCGAACTGGCGGCATCGAATAATTGGGGGATTCCGCCGTCGGCAGCGGCCGTTCCGTGGCCGACGCCACCGGCCAGTCTGCCGGCCCCGCTGACAACGCGGGACGTGCTGCGCTACGCCACCATGAATGGCGCGAAAGCGCTGCGGCTGGACAGCAAAGTCGGCTCGCTGACGCCGGGCAAAGAGGCCGACATCATCATCCTCGACGCCACCAGGCTCAACGTGGCGCCGCTCAATCAGGTGCCGGGCGCCGTCGTATCCTTGATGGACCGCACCAATGTCGAGACGGTGATCGTCGCCGGCAAGGTGCGCAAGTGGAAGGGGCAGTTGCTCGACGTCGATCTGGACAGGCTGCGGCAGCAGCTCACGGCCTCGCGCGATTATGTCTTCTCTGCTGCGGGTATCCCGCAGAACCTGTTCAGCAGTCAGTAGCGCAAGCAGCATCGGCAGGATATGGGGCGGCTCCGGCCGCCCCAACTTGCCTGCGCGTCACCCCGCCAGCTTGAAAAAGCCGACGTCGATCGAGCCGGTGCGGAAGCCGACTTCGCAGTAGGCGAGATAATATTCCCACATGCGGCGGAAGCGCTCGTTGAAGCCGAGCGGCTCGAGCTTCGGCCAGGCGCGGAGGAACCGGCTGCGCCATTCGCGCAGGGTCCGCACATAGCTGTCGCCGAACGATTCGTGGTGCACGAGTTTCAGGCCGGCCCGCGCCGCCTCGCGTTCGATGATGGAGAGTGTCGGCAGCACGCCGCCCGGGAAAATGTAGCGCTGGATGAAATCGGGGCACGTGCGGTAGGCGGCGAAGCGGCGCTCGTCGATGGTGATGGCCTGCAACAGCGCCACGCCGCCGTTGGCGAGGCAGCCGCGGATTTTCCCAAAATAATTCGGCCAATAGCGCTCGCCGACCGCTTCGATCATCTCGATCGAGGCGATGCGGTCGAACTGCCCGGCGACGTCGCGGTAGTCCTGCAGACGCAATTCGGCGCGGCCACGTTCGACGTCGCCCGCCAGGCGCGTTTGCGCGTAAGCGAGCTGTTCCGTCGACAGCGTGATGCCGAAGACGCTTGAGCCGTAATGCCGGATGAGCCGCTCGGCGAACGCGCCCCAGCCGCAGCCGATCTCCAGCACGCGCTCGCCGCCGTCGAGCTCGAGCAGCGCCGCGGCGCGATCGAGCTTGGCCTCTTGCGCTCGCTCCAGCGTGTCGCAGTTGACGTAAAGCGCCGACGAGTAATTCATGCCGGCATCGAGCCAGGGGCGGAAGAACTCGTTGCCGAGATCGTAATGCGCCGCGATATTGCGCTGGCTGCCGCGCCGCGTGTTGTGGCGCAGCCAGTGCGCAAACCGATTGCGCATGAGGCCGAGCCGGCCGACCGCCGCCGTCACGGTCAAAGCGGATTCGTTCTGCATGTAGAATTCCAGCAGCTGGCCGAGCTCGGGCGTCGACCAGTCGCCGTCGAGATAGCCGTCGGCAAAACCGTGATCGCCGTCGAGCAGCATGCGGCGCAAACCGCGCCAGCGATGCACCGTCATGATCGCGTCCGGTCCCGGAATATCGCCGTGGCGCTCGATGATTTCACCGTTCGGCAAGGTGAGCTGCAATCGCCCGGCCGGCATTATGGGGATCGCGCGATCCACCAGGCGGCCACCGATGCTCCGGCGCTTGGCCGCCGGAGGTTCGGAAATCGGTGGGCGCGAGACAGTCACGGCGGCTAACCCTGGGCGTTCACGACAGTCACCGGTGCGTCGGGCGGACGGGGCCGCGGCCGTAGCCGGAATCCTTTCAGCACCATGCGCAGTGCGTGCCAATGAATGGCGCCGATGACCTTGAGCGTGAGCAGCGGATGGGTGGCAAGCAGGCGCAGCAGCGTGGCGTCGGTCATTGCGAGGCGATCCCCGCTCAGCGCCGCGGCCAGCAGCAGGCCGTCCTGGTCGGCGGCGCGGATCGCCACTGCGATGCGCTCTTCCGGCACTGCAACGCGAAACCGGTAATTCATGTCCATGTCCATAAACGGCGAGACATAGAAACGCTTGCGGCAACGTTGATCGATGACCGTCCCCTCAGTGCGATCGACAGGAATCAAGTAGGCGTGCCGCTCGCGAAAAGTATTGTGGACTTCGTAGAGGAGGGCCGCAAGCGAGCCGTCGCGTTGATAACAGAAATAGACGCTCAAGGGATTGAAGCCATAGCCGAAAATCCGCGGCATGCAGAACAGCCGGATGGCGCCGCCATCGGGCTCAAGGCCTGCGGCCCGCAAATGGCTCTCAACCTGGTCGCGTAGCGGCCGGCCGCTGCCATCGCCGTGGTCGGCGTCGAAAAAGCTCAAGGCGTTGAAGCGATTGTGCGAGAACAAGCGCAAGCGTGCCGGCAGCCGGTCGATCTCATCGAGGTCGAGCAGCATCCAGAACACGCGGTAGCGCAGCCGGTGCGGCCGCGGCCGCACGCGGCGGTGGGTCACGGTGCCGGCGTATAAAGTGGAGCGAAGCCTCATGCGGCAAGCTCCTCCGCGGCGGGCAGCGTGGCGCGGTCGAGCCCGATGCGGCCGGATTCGTTGGCGACGCGCCATGGCCGCCGCACGCCGCCCAGTTCCTCGGCGACGGCGAGGCCGGCCTGCAGGCCGTCTTCATGGAATCCGGCGCCGAAATACGCGCCGCAGAACCAGGTGTTGCGGCGGCCTTGCAGGGACCACAGCTGCCGTTGCGCCGTGATCGCCGCCGAATCGAACAACGGATGGTCGTAGATCTCGCGGTGCCAGGCGTGGCGCGGCTCGCGTTGCGGATTGAGCGTGACGAACAACAACGTGTCGTGCGGGATGCATTGCAGCGCGTTCATCCAATAGGTCACCGTCGGGCAGTCTGCGTCGCTATCGCCGATGTGATTCCAGCTCGACCACACCGCGCGCCGCCGCGGCATCAGCCGGTGGTCGGAGTGCAGTACCGCCGTGTTGCGGCTATAGCGGAAAGCGCCGAGGACGCGACGTTCTTGCGGCGTCGGATCGTCGAGCATCGCCAAGGCCTGGTCGGCGTGCGCAGCGATCACGACGTCGTCGAAGGTTTCGACATTGCCGTGGCAATCGCGGATTGTGACGAAGTCCTCGCCTCTGTGCACGGCGGTGACGCCGGCCGCGAGACGGATGCGGTCGGCGTAAGCTTGCGTCAGGCGCTCGACATAGGCGCGGCTGCCGCCGAGCACGGTGCGCCATGGCGGCCGGTTGCGCAGGCGCAGGAGGCCGTGGCTGTCCTGGAAACGGATGAAGGCCGCGGCCGGATAATTGAGGATCGTCGCCGCCGGCGCCGACCAGATCGACGCCGCCATCGGCAGCAAATGATCGCGCCGGAACGCCAGGCCATAGGCGCCTGCATCCAGATAATCGCCGAGCGTGGTGTGGAATTCCTCGAGCAGCGCGAGGTCGCGCGGCGCTTCGCGATAGAAACGTTGCAGGTCGCGCAGCATCGACCAGAAGCGCGGCCGGAACAGGTTGCGCTTTTCGGCAAACAGCCCGGCCAGATTGGTGCCGGAATATTCCAGGTCGCCGTTGCCGAGCGACACCGCAAACGACATGTCGGACAGCTGCGTCGGCACGTTGAGGTGCTCGAACAGCGCCGTCAGGTTGGGATAGGTCGCTTCGTTGTAGACGATGAAACCGGTATCGACCGGGATGGCGCCTTTCGCGCCTTCGACCATAACGGTGTTAGAATGGCCGCCGACGCGACGGTCGCTTTCATAGACCGTCACCTTGTGCTTTTGGCTGAGCAGCCAGGCCGCCGACATGCCGGCAATGCCGGTGCCGATGACCGCTATGTTCTTTGGAATGGCAAAATTGCCGTGCATCGTTCGCCCCTCGGCCGGGTTCGCCGGCCATGCCCGTTGTTCCTCACCTCACCGCACGGCGCGGTTACGCTTGGCCCGAGGCGTTAGATCACCGGCCGCTGGATCACCGGCGCTGGCCGCAATCGGATGGCCGGCGACTGATCCAAGGACGCGCGCCGGTCGTACCCGCGGGCATGCATGTGGAGAGCGCAGCACTTTGGCCCAGATTTACCTGGCCTTACGCCGGACCGATCCAGCGCGGAGCCGCCATGCTGCGTGATGGGCGGGCCGCGGCCGGAAACGATGCGGCGGACTGGATCAGGGCGATTGCGGAGAAAGAGGACCGCGCCGCGTTCGCGTCGCTGTTCGAGTTCTATGCGCCGCGGATCAAGGCCATGCTGATGCGGCTCGGCGCGGCGGCCGATTCGGCCGAAGACTTCGCGCAGGAGACGTTGCTCACGGTATGGCGCAAGGCCGCTTATTTCGACCCGGCGCGCGCCAGCGCCTCGGCCTGGATCTACACCATCGCCCGCAATCTGCGCATCGACCGGCTGCGCGGCGACAACCGGGCAAAACTTTATGCGCCCTATGAGATGGTCGAGCCGGAGGGGCCGGAAAATCCCGACAGCGCGCTCAACGCCGCGGAGCGCGATGCACGCGTGCGCGTCGCGCTCAAGGAGCTGTCGCAGGAACAAGTTCGCGTTTTGCAGCTTTCGTTCTTCGAAGGCCGCGCCCATGGCGATATCGCCGCGCTGCTCGATCTGCCGCTGGGCACGGTCAAGTCGCGCGTCCGCCTTGCCATGGCGCGCTTGCGCAATCTGTTAGGTGACCTGCAATGACCATCATCCATCATCCAAGCGACGCCACTTTGGCGGCTTTCGCTTCCGGCACGCTCGATGAGGCCCGCGGCGTTGTGGTCGCTGCCCATCTGGCGCTGTGCGCGCAATGCCGCAATGGCGTGCATGCCTTCGAGCAGGCCGGCGGCGCCTTGCTGGACGACGTCGAGCCAGCGGTACTATCGGCCGGCGCCTTGCAGCGCGCCATGGCCGCGCTTGGGCCACTCGACATCATTTCGCCCGCGATTCACCAAGACGCCGCGGGCGATCTGCCGGCGCCGCTGTCGCACTATGCGGTGGGGCCGTGGCGCTGGATCGGGCGCGGCGTGCAATGGCGGCCGGTCGAGGTGGCGTCGGACGCGGGCGTGCGCGTCTTTATGCTCAAAGCCGCGCCCGGAACGAAATTGCCGCGGCACCGCCACACCGGCACGGAATGGACCTGCGTGTTCGAGGGCGCCTTCACCCACGCTCTCGGCCGCTACGGCTCAGGCGATTTCGACGAAGCCGACGAGAGCGTCGAGCATGATCCGGTGGTCGACGCGGAGCATGGCTGCGTTTGTCTGGTGGCGCTGCAAGGCCATATCGAGCTGCAAAGCTGGCTGGGGCGCCTCATTCAACCGTTCGTGCGCATCTGAGCGGGGCGGCCATGACGATCGCGGCCGACATAAAGTTGTTCGACAAAAGCCTTGCATTCAATGAAGGTCTTGTAGTCAACGAAAGCCTTGGCCGTCGCATCTTGCCGCGCCGCATCGCGTTCACCGCCTCCATCGCCTATGCGAAAGGCGCGCGGCATACGCTCGACGTGTGCCGGCCCAAATCCGCGACGGCGGCGCCGGTCATCGTCTTCTTCTATGGCGGCGGCTGGCGCAGCGGCAGCAAGCGGACCTACCGCTATGTGGCCAAGGCGCTGGCGCGGCGCGGCTATGTGGCCGTGCTGCCGGACTATCGCATCTATCCGCAAGCGCGCTATCCGGATTTTCTCGACGACGGCGCGCAGGCGGTGCGCTGGGTGAAGGACAACGCCGAACGCTTCGGCGGCGATCCGCAAAAAATCTTCCTGATGGGTCACTCGGCCGGCGCCCATATCGCCGCCATGCTGGCGATCGACGCAACGTGGCTGCAAAAGGTCGGGCTCGCGCCCGGCCGCGATATTGCCGGTCTGATCGGCATCTCCGGTCCGTACGATTTCCTGCCGCTCAAGGATGAAACCCTGAAGATCATTTTTGGCGGCGCCAACCGGCCGGAAACGCAGCCGATCTCCCACGTCACGCCGGGCGCGCCGCCGGCGCTATTGTTGACCGGCGGCAAGGACGATGTGGTCGGTGCCGGCAATTCCACTCGTCTCGCTGAACGTCTGCGCGCCGCGGGCAACGACGCGACGGCGGTGATCTATCCGCGCACCGGGCACTACATCATCGTCGCTGCGATCGCGCCCATCATCTGGTCGCTGGTCCCGATTCTGCGTGACACCGATGCCTTCATCGCCAAGACGCTGAAGTCCCGCGCGCAGGCCGGCGAGTCCGCGCCATGACCGCGCTGACTTTCCTGACAATCATCATTGCCGTCAGCGCTAGCCTTGCGGCGATCATGACCGGCGCCTGGCTCGCCTGGCGCAGCACGCGCAATTCCGGCTGGATCGACACCACCTGGACTTTTGGGCTGGGCGCGGTCGGTTGCGCTGGCGCCTTCACGCCATCTTTGCTGACCGGGGGCGTGACGACCCGGCAGGTGCTGGTGGCGGTTCTGGTTGCGGTCTGGTCGCTCCGCCTCGGCCTGCACATCGCGCAGCGGACGATCGGCATCAAAGACGATCCACGCTACGGCAAGATGATCGCGGAATGGGGCGCCGACTCTTCGCGGCAAATGTTCTTCCTGGCGCAGAAGCAGGCCCTGGTCAGCATTCCGCTGGCGCTGTCGATGGTGCTCGCGGCGTGGAATCCGTGGCCGGCCTTGCGCCAGCAAGACGCGCTCGGCGTGCTGGTCCTGATCGCGGCCATCGCCGGCGAGGGTTTGTCGGATGCGCAGCTTCGCCGTTTCCGCGCCGATCCGGCCAACCGCAACCGGATTTGCGACGCCGGCCTATGGGGCTGGTCGCGGCATCCGAATTATTTCTTCGAATGGCTCGGCTGGCTCGCTTATCCGCTGCTCGCCGTCGATCTCGGCGGCGCCTACCTGTGGGGCTGGGCCGCGCTCCTCGGGCCTGTCTGCATGTATTGGCTCCTGGTGCACGTCTCCGGCATTCCGCCGCTGGAGGCGCACATGCTGGAGCGCCGGCGCGACGAATTCCGCGCCTACCAGGCGCGCACCAACGCATTCTTCCCGGCACCGCCGCGGACCACATAAGGGAGCTGCCCAATGCGCTTGGTGCAAACATGAGCTTCGTGCAAGCGATGACCGGTTTTGGCGAAACCGTGCCGCTGCCCGACGTGGTGACGCGGGCGGCGATCAAATTGTTGGTCGGGCGGACGCAGCGGCAGCTGTCGCAAGCAGGGAGCGACGCCGACCGGCGCTTTGCGCGCGACATGGCGCCGTTTCCGATCGCGGTCAACACCACCGAGGCCAATGCGCAGCATTACGAGATCCCGGCCGAGTTCTTCGCTCTCGTGCTCGGCCCGCAGCGCAAATACTCGTCGTGTCTTTACGATAATGGCGTCGACACGCTCGCCGCCGCGGAAGAGCGCGCGCTGCAAGTGAGCGCCGATCACGCCGCGCTTGCCGATGGCCAGCGCATTCTCGAGCTCGGCTGCGGCTGGGGCTCGCTGTCGCTGTGGATGGCACGGTGCTATCCGGCGGCGCGGATCACGTCGGTGTCCAACTCGCATTCGCAGCGAGAATTCATCGCCGGCCGGGCCAAGGCCGAAAACCTTGGCAATCTCACCGTGGTCACCGCCGACATGAACGCGTTCCAGCCCCAAGACCGTTTCGACCGCGTGGTCTCGGTGGAAATGTTCGAGCACATGGCCAATTGGCAGCCGCTATTGCAGCGTGTGCGCGATTGTTTGGAAGTGGACGGCCGCATGTTCATGCACGTCTTCGCCAACCGGCACGCCTCGTACCGCTTCGCCGCCGACGACAAGAAAGACTGGATCGCGCAGCATTATTTCACCGGCGGCATCATGCCGAGCCGCAACCTCATCCGGCAGTTTCCCGATTGTTTTGCGGTGGACGCCGAATGGTGGTGGAACGGCCGTCACTATCAGCGCACGGCGCAACATTGGCTGGAGAATTTCGACCGCAACGCCGACGCGGTGTTCGAAGTCCTCAAGCGCGCCTACGGCCGCGACGCAAAACTGTGGCGGCGGCGCTGGCGGCTGTTTTTCCTCGCCACCATGGGACTGTTCGGCCACGGCGCCGGCGAGGAATGGGGCGTCAGCCACTACCGGCTGACGCCGGTACGCTAAAGAAAAAGCTCAGCGCGCGATCAGGCGCACCGCGAAATAGCCGACGGTGGCGGCGATGCTGGAGGCGAGCGCGCCGTAGCCGATATCGACCACGGTGATTTGCAGCGTCCAATTGCGTAACGTCGCGTAGTTGGTCAGGTCGTAGGTCGCGTAGGCGAGCGCGCCGAACAGCAAGGCGAGCGCCGCCGCGGCAAGCGGCGATTGCGCGCGCAGTCCCGGCAGCACGGCGAAGACCACGATGCCGATCGGATACATCAGATAAAACGCGATCGCCGGCACCACGCGCAGGCTTTGCGCCAAAATATCGCCGAGCGCCGGGCGATACAGCGCCGCCGCCATGGTGGTCAGCCACACCGCGTCGGTCGTGCCGAACACGATCAGGACGGCAACATAGGCAATGACGTAGGTCATCGATCGCTCTCCCCGGCAATTCAAGGACGCCGGACCGGCTACGTCCGGCGGCAGGCCTCGGATCACCGCGGCCGGAAAAATTATCCGCAACGACGGCTGCCGGGCGGCGCAATTTTCTGGCGCTATCGAGGCAACCGATTGGGATCACAACGGTTATTGTTAGTCTTACCGCTTATGATTGTGGGGACAATGGTTTGGAGAATAAGCCATGGCCAAAAGCCAACGAAAATATTCGCCGAAAGCGAGCCACGACGTCGAACTCGAAATGCGCCGCTATAAGCGCGGCACCGCCAAAAGCGGCAAGGCCGGCGGCAAGGTGAAAAGCCGCAAGCAGGCGATTGCTATCGGGCTGTCGATCGCGAGGAAGAAGGGTGAGAAGGTGCCGAAGCAGAAATAGCCGCAATCAATTTGTCTTTGCCGTCGCGCTGATAGCGCGCGCTACAGCATCCCCGGCCGGAACAGGCTCTTCCGGCTGACGATCTTGCCCGACACCATGAATACGCCGTCGCCGGTATAGTGCAGGGTCTGCGGGTACTTCGGCCGGCGCGCCACGTGGGCTTTGACCACTTCGAAGATGAAGAAGTTGTATTGATCGACCAGCCGGTCGTCCTTCAGCTTGCATTCGAAATTGGCATGGCATTCGGCAATGAGCGGCGCGCCGACCTCCTCCGCGGTTTCCGCGGTCAGGCGGAATTTCTTGAATTTGTCGACGGAGGCGCCCGAGCAATTGCCGATGCCGACGACCTTGTTGGTGAGTGCCGTGGTCGGCACGTTGATCACGCATTCGCGACTGCGGCGAATGAGATCAAAGCTGTGATTGCCGCCGGCGATGACGCAGCCGATGAGTGACGGCACGAATTCCAGCACCGTGTGCCAGCCCATGGTCATGATGTTCTTTTCACCACGCCACGCCGACGACACCAGCACGATCGGGCCGGGCTCGAGATAGCGCCGGATATTTGCAACCGGAAAGTCGCTTTTGCTCTTCGCCATTGGCGCCGCCGGTCAATTTCCGCTGCGCGGAGAGAGGCGAGCGCTCAGTTGCGCTTGGCCGTGACGGTTGCCGTATCGGTCTTCGGCACGACGTCGTTCATGCGCAGCAGAATGTCCTGGACCGGATTGTCGGTCCAGGCATGGGTGACGAAATCGCGGTGCGACACGTCGCCGGCGGGCAGGAACGTCACCATGCCTTGCAGATGATTGCGGCGCAGCTCGGAGCCGTACGGCACCGCGCGCTCGTTGAGCTCGTGCTCCAGATCGGCGTTGTGATGCGCGGTATGCGGCGTGTAGGAGCTGACGAAGAAGGTCGAGCGGTGGTCGGCGATCCAGTCGGCGAACTGGTCGATGCCGGCGTAGAGCGCGTCGAGCAGCACCAGGCCGCGGATGCGCGCCTCCGCGCCGCCGCGCGAGAGCACCGAGAGCGTCGGGCCAAAACCGCCGCTATAGGCGACGATTACGATCGGCATATTGGCGAACGCCGCGGCGCTGCGCTGGTCGCCGTAGAGCGACGCGAGCTTCTTTGCCGTCTCGTCGAGGAAATGCTTGAAGCCGTCCGGCTCCCAGAATTTTCCGGCGCTGGAATCGGCGGCGTCGAAGGCGAATTGCGGCGCCACCAGCACGGCGTTGAGGCCGGCGGCGGAAATCTGATCCGGCAGGCGCTGGCGGTCGCGTACGTCGCGCTCCAACGTGGCGCCATGGCCGTGGAAGAACACCACCATGACGGCGGGGCGGTTGGGATCGAATCCTTGGGGAATGTGCAGCAGCACCCGGTCGTCGCCGAACGTTTTCGATTCCAGGAACATGCGGCCGCGGAAATTGACATGGCCGCGCTGGCCCGCCTGGCCGGCATCGAGGAATTGCCGGTTCGAGCCGGGCACCGCGCCGTGATAGGGGAACGGCGCGGTCTCGAAGTCGACGAGGCTGGTCTTTGCCTCGATGTTGCCGAGCGGTACGTGCGGTACCGCCGGCACCAGGTTGGGCGCAGACGCGAGCATCATCTGCGTTGGTTTTTCAATGGAAGGCGTGGGCTTTTCAATGGAAGCGGTGTGGACCGGGTCAGCAGAAGCGGTGCGCACCGGCGCCGGGGCCGGGGCGACAGCGACGGCACGAGCCTTCGCCGGCGTTGCCGGTTGGCGCGGCACATCGGCGGTTCGCCTGGGCTCGAAATAACTCCAGTCCCGCGCAATGATGCTGGAGGCCGACTCGCGGACTGTGGGGGCGACGGCAGTCGGCCGCGGCAGCGGTGCGCTCGGCGCATAGGTCGACATGGCGAAGGGATCGCTTTTGGCGACCGACGTATCGGGGCGCGCGGTCTCGGCGTAGATCGAGTTCGAGCCGATCAGGCCGGAGGCGCGGAATTCGCGGTAGAGCGCAAGGCCCCAGCCGGTGACGGCGACCAACAACAGCACCGACGAAATCAGAAGCAGATTCTGCTCGAGCAGGCCGCGCAATGCGCCGGCGCGCGAGACAGGTTTGCGTGTAACGAGGACGCGGCGCGGCGGAGCCTTGCGCGGAGCGACCGGCTCGACGCGGCGCCGCAGCTCCGAATCGAGCGGAACGTGGCGCGCAATATGCGCGCCGCCCGCGCCGGTAACCGGCCGGCGGACAGCCTGCGATTGTGAAACTCGACCCCGTTCTGCCAAGGTATCCCCACCCGACGGCCCAACTGTCGGCGAGGACTTTGGCCCTATTTGGGCGGCCTCGGCCGGGCGGGCCGGTCGTCGACCCCGAAAGAACCGAAGAATCCGCGCAATCCGTCGGGCCGGGGAGGCGGGTTTGCCGCGGTTTGGGACCGTTTTCGGTGTGGTTTCGGCGATTCACCCGTGGCGGACGCACTGTCCGACCCCGTGGTTAACAACTGGTTAATTTCGGCCTCGCTCGGCCCCGGTGCTGTCCGTGTCGCCAGCAAGAGGTTCGACTCGTTCTTGCGCCACAGATAGCCGATGCCGAAGTCGAGCGGGGCGGCCTTGCGGAACAGCTCCGCCATGTCCGGCTGATAAGCGTTGGGGAAGATGCCCAGCGGGTGCAGATAATGGCCGAACGGCTGCAAGCGCCATTGCTTCGCATCGAAAAAGGCGAGCGGAACGCCGCTGTCGTCCTGGAGAATGGTGGCACTGCGGTCGATCAGGAATCGACGCACCCGGGTAAAGCCGCCGCTGTGCAGCAGATAGGATGCGCTCTTGATGAAGCTGTCGGCGACACCGAGCTTGGCGCAGAACTGCAGAAAACCCGAGCTCTTGACGCCGCCGTCGGACAGATCGGTGCTGAAATAATACAGCGTCTGCCGCGGCCCGCTGCCGTCGGAGAAGACGATCTTCACGCCCTTGGCGGCGCTCTGCGTCGCCGCCCGCTGCTTGGTGCCGGGCTCCTCCGGCGCAACGACATTGCCTTGGGCATCGACATTGACCAGGCTGACCTCGTGGACGGTCTTGCCGGTGCGGGCCAGGAAAACATAAAGGATCGGCAGCGTGCCGTAGACCGGCCCCGCGGTCAGCTGCGTCTTCATGTTCTTGGTGATGAAGAAGCTCAGGTTGAGGATCGAGCCGAGCGAGCCCTCGATATTGCGCAAGCTTGAGTCGACGGTGCCGCGCGGCAGACTGGTCAATTGCGGCACGGCGCCGACCGGTTCGAGGCCGCTCAACACATAGGTCGAGGCCGACGGGAAAAACGAGGTGGCGTAGAGGAAATCCGGGCCGCTGAACATGTACAGCATGGTGTCGTGCTGTGACGTCAGGTGCTCTTTGGAAAAGGCGCGCACCTTCGCCAGCGTGGTGGCGTCCTCGCGGGTGAAGATCGAATCGAAGAATCGCGCGTGCTGCGCCCAGCCCGGGTCTTTGGCCAGGGCCGCGAGCGGGGAGTCCGGCGCCGGCGGCAGGCCGGCGAGGAACCGCGCGGTGTCGTTGGCTGTCGCGGTCTCGGCGCTGCGCGCAGGTGCAATGGCCAGCGCCAGGAAAACGGCGAACAGCGCGGCGGCGAAGAGCCTAGGCACGGTCGAGAGCATCGGCCTTGAGGGGGATTGTACTATCGGAATCGGACGGCGGCACATTCGAGATGAGTTTCGACGCATAATAGATCACAAGCCCCGCCGCCATCAGCCCCAGGCCGCCAAGCGACTGCAGCGGCCGATTCACGACAAGATAGTACATTATGAACAAGGTCAAAGAGAGGAAAACCAGAGGCGTGATCGGGTAACCCCAGGCGCGGTACGGCCGCACCAGTTCGGGGTGGGTGATCCGCATCTTGATCAGGCCCAAGACCGCGAAAAACGAGCAGAACGTCAGGCTGAACTGGATGAAATCGAGCACCGCCTCAAAACTTTGGGTCAGCAGCAGGAGGTCCGCGACCAGGACCTGAAAGACGATTGCGGTCGCCGGCACGCCGGTCTTCGACTTGCGCGCGAACAAGCGCAGCGCCGGCATGTCCTCGCCCATGGTCATGGTCACCCGCGGCCCGATCCACATCATGGCGCTGATGGAAGACACCAGGCCGAGGCTGATCAGGCCGCCGACAAAACGCGCCCCGAGCGGGCCGAAGATGTGCCGGCCCGCCACCATGGCGACGTCGAGCTGGCCGGCCATTTCGGGCAGCGGCGTGGTCGCCAGCATGACGGCATTGAGCGCGACATAGAGCACGATGACGACGGCGGTGCCGATGAGCAGCGCGCGCGGCAGGTTGCGTCCCGGGTCGCGCACTTCGCCGACGATATAGGTGGCCGCGTTCCAACCGGAATAGGAATACATCACGAACACCAGGCTGATGGCGAACGGCGCGCTCACGACGGCGGCGAGGTCGCCGGAATGCGGCGCAAACGAAATCGGTTGCGCATCGCCGATGGCAAAGCCGGCGACGATGAAGATGACGATGGGGGCGAGCTTGAAAATGGTCCAGGCGTTATGGAAGGCGCCGGCGACCTGCACGCCGCACAGATGCACCAGCGCCAGCACCCAGGTCAGCCCCAGCCCGAGCAGCAGCGGCGGCGCGTTCGGCGCTAGCGCCTTGAAATAAACCCCGAACGCCATGGCGGCGAGCGCGATCGGCGCGGCAAAGCCGACGGTCGCCGACAGCCAGCCGGCGACGAAGCCGAAGGCGGGATGATAGATGCGGCGCAGGAAATTGTACTCGCCGCTCGAGCGCGGCAGCATGGTGGCGAGCTCGGCGTAACAGAGCGCGCCGCACAGCGCCACCGCGCCGCCGACGATCCACAACAGCAACAGCGCGAAGCCGGATTTGATGTCGCCGACCTGAAATCCGAGGCTGGTAAAGACGCCGATGCCGACCATGTCGGCGATGACGATCGCCGTCGCCGTCGCCCCTGACACCAGGCCGGCTGGCGCGCGATTTGCAATAGATTGATTCATGCAGCCTTGGTCCGGATTCGTCCTACAGGTCGCACAAATAGGGGAAATTCAACAGGGTTTTGCGCGCACTAACGTTTAAATGGCAAATCGCTTGACCAGCGCGACCCGGTTTCGCTACCGAATTGATCGCGCTGATGCCGGCCGGGGGCTGAGGCGGCGGCGGCCATGACTTTGTAGGTGTGGGCCGTGCGGAGGGGCTGTCCGATGGTATTTCGGTCCGGAGCGGGATCGGGGATCGGCACGTGCGGCCGGTGGCGCCGCGCGTTTGGCGCAGCATCGGCGCTGGGCGCCGCCTGCCTGATTCTGAGCCTGATAGCACCGCTTGCCGCGACGCCGTGCCGGGCCGCCGCCGCGGCGGGTGACGAGGCATCGAGCAAGATCAAGATCGCATTCGCCGGCGATTCCATCGTCGACAATTACTGGTCCGGCATCGAGCGCATCGTCGATGCCAATCCGTGCCTGAAGAATACCGTCGAGCTCGGCCGCTTTGCCAAGAACGGCACCGGCTTGACCCGCGGCGACAGGGTCTACTGGCCGCGCGAGATCAGGCGCATCGACGACGCCTTCAAGCCAACCCTGTCGGTGCTGTCGATCGGGTTGAACGACCAGCAATTCATCGTCGACGGCAACGGTGCGCGCACCGCCTGGGGCGCGCCGGACTGGACCGACAAGTATCGCCACGAGCTCAACGCGTTCCTCAAAGCCGCCGTCGCCACCAAGGCGATCGTGCTCATGGTCGGCATGCCGGCAATGCGCGAAGCGCGCGACAACGCCGACATCGACGGCAAGAACGCCATGTTCGCCGAAGCCATCGCCGCGCTCGGCGATCCCAACCTGCATTACGTCGCGCCGTGGCGGCTGCACGCCGCGGGCACCGAGACGTTTGCCTCCTACGGTCCGGACAAGAGCGGCAGGCTGGTACAGATCCGCACCCCGGACGGCCAGCACTTCACCGTCGCCGGCGAGGATTTGGCCGCCGACTATCTATTTCCCAAGATCGTCGAAGCGCTCAGCGCGGCGGGGAAAAATCTCGACCAATGCCTGACTAAACAGTCGAAGGACGAGCAGTAGTGGTATCATCCTGATCCGCCGCGACTCACAGCGTACCGCAGATGCTGTTCCCCACCATCGAATTTGCGGTCTTCTTCGCCGTCGTCTTTCCGATCACCTGGCTCCTCAACGCGCACAACACCTGGAAGAAGGTCTTCCTGGTGGCGGCGAGCTATTATTTTTACGCGGCCTGGCGTCCGGAATTCACGCTGCTGTTGCTGGTGAGCTCGGTGTTCAACTATGGCGCGGCACTGCTGATCGACCATTTCAAGTATCGCGCCCAGCGTCTCACCGTGCTGTGGATCGCGGTCGCCGCCAATCTCGGCCTGCTCGGCTATTTCAAATACTACAATTTCTTCGCCGCTTCCCTGATGAACGCCTTTGGCGCGATCGGCATGAAGGTCGATATCGGCTTTATCGAAGTGGCGCTGCCGATCGCGATCTCCTTTCTCACGTTCCACGCGCTGTCCTACATCATCGACGTCTACCGGCGCGTGCTCGCACCGACCACGTCGCTCATCGACGTTATGTTTTACATCGGCTTCTTCCCGCATCTGATCGCCGGCCCGATCGTGCGCGCCAACAAATTTTTGGCGCAAACCGTCGGCCCGCGCGACCCGGCCAATATCAGGCTCGGCCAAAGCGTGTTCCTCATCCTCGGCGGGCTGTTCAAGAAGGTGATCATCGCCAATTACCTCTCGACCGGGTTCGTCGACGGCGTATTCCGCGATCCCACGGCGAATTCAAGCCTTGATCTCATCTTCGGCATGTATGGCTATGCGCTGGTGATCTATTGCGACTTCAGCGCCTATACCGACATCGCCATCGGCATTGCGAACTTGCTCGGCTACGAGTTTCCGCAAAACTTCAATTATCCGTACCGGGCGACCTCGGTGCAGGATTTCTGGCGGCGCTGGCACATGTCGCTGTCGAGCTGGCTGCGCGATTATCTGTATATTCCGCTCGGCGGCAGCAAGTTCGGCACGTTTGCGACTTACCGCAACATCATGATCACCATGGCGCTCGGCGGGTTGTGGCACGGCGCCAGTTGGGCGTTCCTGATCTGGGGCTGCCTGCACGGCGCGGCGCTGGTGATCGAGCGCATGCTCGGCGTCACCGGCGAGCACACCAAGCGTGGGACGTTTGCCACCGCGCTCGGCTGGTTGGTGACGACACAGTTCGTCTGCCTGGCCTGGGTGTTCTTCCGCGCGCCCTCGACCGACGCCTGGCTCGGCTATTTCGCGACCATGTTTAGTGGGCGGAGCTGGTCCACCAGCGTGACGCCATTCGTCGCCGCGATCTTCGCGCTCGGCGCGCTGTCGCACATATTACCGCCGCGCTGGTTCGAGACGCTGGAAAAGCGCTACGATGAAGCGCCGCTACTGGTGAAAGTGCTGGTGCCGTTCGTCGTCATCTACCTGATCTCCGTCGCGGCGCCGGCCGGCATCGCGCCGTTCATCTATTTCCAGTTCTGAGGATCGCTGCGATGAAGCAAGTCAACCAATCCGAGTTCGAGCGGGGGCACTCCGCAAATCCTCTGCGCACCGCGGCGATCGTCATCTATGCGACGCTGGCGCTCCTCGCGGTCACCATCCCGCAGAGCGTGGAGAACTGGCTCGCCGATATGAACGGCAACCGGGTGGAGGACACCGCCTTGCGCGGTGCCGAGGTTTTGCGAAACCTGTCGGAGCGGGCCGGCGTTGCGGGGGTGTACCAGCGTGCCAGGGACATTTTCCTCGCGATTTCCGGCGCGGAGCCCAATTAGGCCCTATTTTGCTGCTATTTCCCGCCGGCGAATACGAAAAATGGCCGTGGTTTAATCGTTCTTTGACCATATTGATCAAGAGATTAGCGGTGGGGTCGGAGTTGGAAGCGGGACGAATGTTGCGTTCGAAGTGGGTGTTGGTTGGGCTGATTGCGCTGGCGCTGCCGCCGGCGGCACCGTTGTTCGCCGGCGGCACTTATGTGCTCGGCGACAGCATCGGCGACGGCTTGGCCACCACGATGGGTTTTAACAATCTCGCCCAGATCGGCATCCACATCCGCGGCCCCAAGGCGCTGGCGCAGATCGCGCGGACGCCGCCTGGCTCGACGGCCTACATCTTCCTCGGCACCAACGACGCCGAAGGCAGCCTGAAAAATATCGACAAGAGCATCGACGATATTCTCGACGCTGCCGCGCAACGCCAGCTCACGGTGATCTGGGTTGGGCCGCATTGCGTACGTAAAGCCTGGGACAAGCAGGCCAGCGAGCTCGACGGGATTTTGCGCAGCCATCTCGCCAAGGCCCAAGCCGCCAAGGCATCGGTCAAATATATCGACACGCGGGATGCGACCATCTGCTCGGGAAAATTCCAAGAGCCCGACGGCGTGCATCTCACCGCGAAAGGCTATCGTTACATGTGGGCGATGATCGACGGCGCGGGCGGCACGCCGACCACGGCCGTCGCCAGCGCGCCGCAAAAGCCGAGCGACGCCCAAAAGCCGGATAACGCCCAAAAATCGAACGACACAAACCTCACAACGGCTTCGCTTTTGCCGCGGCCGGCGCCGGCACGCGTCGACCATCGCCTGGTCATGGAAATCCACGTTCCCGGCACGCCGTCGGAGCCGCTGGTGTGGACCCGGAGTCAGAATTAGCGTAACGCCGAGCGTTACCGCGGCGCGTGGTATTGTAATCGCGTGCGAAGACGGCCGCAGATTTGCAGGCCGTAATTTTTTGGATCGGATTGATGGCTCGTACGCAACGGGACCGCTTGTCGTTCGCCGCCATGCTGGCCGGCGGCGCTTGCGTTGTCGTGGTCGCTGGCGTGCTGATCGCGGTGCTGCGTTCGCCGGCGGTGCCGCGGCCGCGCGGCTTGATCACGGTGGTCGAGCAGGTGGCGCCGGAAACGACCCACCCGCCGCAGGACAGCCGTGACGATGCGCGCATTCCGTCAGCGGCCGAGCCTGTGCCGCAGGCGCCCCCGACGCCCCCGACGCACGTTGCCAGCGTGCCGCCGCCGGCCGCGGACAGCGGTGCCGCCGCGCCCGCCGCAACGACCCCGCAGCCTGTCGTGGACGTCAGTACGGTGCCGCTGAAGTCGAGCACCAGCGCGCCCGGAAATTCCGCTCCAAAAGCCCAAGGCCAACGCGGCCTCGTCATCCTGCAGATCGGCGACAGCCACACGGCAGCGGATTATTTCACCGCCGAGCTGCGGCAAAAGCTGCAAGCGCGTTACGGCAACGGCGGCGTCGGCTATCTCGACGCCGGCAAGCCGCATATCGGCGTGCGCTCCGGCGCCATGAAAGTCACCGCGTCGCCGGGTTGGACCTATCACGCGATTCAGCGCTCCGACAATATCGCCGAGTTCTGGCTGTCGGGCTTCAATGCGGTGGCGAGCGCGTCCGGCGAAGCGCTGACGTTTGCTTCCGATACGCCGGTGCCGTTCGACTCGATCGAGATCGAGGCGCTGCGCCAGCCCGGCGGCGGTTCGATCGACATCAGCCTCGACGGCGCGATCAAAAGCAGCGCCGATCTCAACGGCACTGCCGTCGAGCCGGTGGTGTTGCGGCTGCGGCCGGACGGCGCGCCGAGCGACCGCGTCCGCCAGATCGAAATCCGCAGCCGCGGCGCCGGTGTCGTCAGCATCGCCAGCATCGGCATCTACCAGAAGCAATCCGGCGTCTCGTACAACAATATCGGCTATCCCGGCGCCACCATCGATCTCGTCAACAAATTCGACGAGAAACTGATGGCGGACGCCTTGCGCCGCCTCGATCCGCAAATCGTCGTGTTGGTGTTCGGCACCAACGAGGCCTCGAAACCCAATCTCGACGCGGGGCGCTACGAGCGCAGTTACGAGAAGGCGATCGCGCGGATCAAGGCGGCGCTGCCGAACGCCCAAATCGTGCTGGTCGGGCCACCCGACGGCGCCGAGCGGCCGCCGCATTGTTTGGGCAAAGGCCCGGCCGATGCTGCCTGCCATCCGGCGCCGCCGAGCGACGGTGCCTTGTACACGGAGCCAGCGGATTGCGACTGGCACACCATCGCGCATCTCGACCTGGTGCGCGACATCGAACGCAAGATCGCCGAGCGCCACGGTTTTGTCTATTGGAACTGGGCGACGATCAATCCCAACCAGTGCGCCGCGCACCAGCTGGTCGCGGCTTCGCCGCCGCTGATGACGCCGGACCATGTGCATTTCACGCCCGCCGGCTACGTCAAGGGCGCCGACCTTTTTCTCGATGCCTTGATCCCGGTGATCGAGAAGCTGCAAGTGCGGCCGAACATCGCCAGCAACTGACTGGCAATAACGCCGGATCGCTTCAGGCGCGCCAGAACGGCTTGCTCGCCTCATTCATGGCGTCGCATCGCGTGATGCCGATGTCGCGCAGCAACGGGTCGCTCATGCCTGCCAGCATCTGCCGCTCGTAGGCGCGGCGGCGCCAGGTGCTGATGAGATCGAGCAGCGCCGCAAGGCGGCGGCCTTCGTGCGCATGCAAGCGCGCTTGTTGGCTGATTTGTGCTGCCGTCATGGCAGTCTCCTGTTGTTGTTGTTTCTTTGCCTGCCGCATCGATATCAGGGCGCGACGACGTAAAACGCCCCGATATCTGGAAGGCTTGTATCTAAAAGGCTTGGCAAGGCGCGCGCGATGAAGGCGGCTTCCGCGATCGCCACAGCGACGTAGAGCCCCGCCGCGATCAAGAGGGCCGGATCGGCGAAGGAGCGGGAAGTGCGCCGCGGAGCCGGCGTCGCCGCGCTCGGTGCGGGCATGGTCCGGATGGTCATGGTGGCTTCTCCTTTCGGGCGCACGGTGCGCCCGAGAGTGGATTTAAAGCTTCGGGCGTTTCCGAATAATCAGCCCTGTGGTAATGTTATTCATCACTATCTGTGATGGATAAGACCATGCCGGACCTGCGCGCGCTTGCGATCTTCGTCAACGTGGCCGAGCGCCTCTCCTTCGTGCGCGCCGCCACCGAGCTCGGCATCACTCAATCCGGCGTCAGCAACGCCATCAGCCGGCTCGAGAACGAGATCGGCACGCCGCTCTTGGCCCGCACCACGCGCCGGGTCAGCCTGACCGAGCACGGCGCCGCCTATTTCGAGCGTTGCCGGGCGGCCTTGGCTGAGCTGGAGGAGGCCGAGCTGGTGCTCAAGAACGCCCAGCTCGGGCCGTCCGGCAATCTGCACATCGACGTGCCGGTGGTGTTCGGTCGCCTCAAAGTGGCGCCGCTCTTGGGCGCGTTCCAGGCGCGCTATCCCGATATCAGTGTGCGCATGACCTTCAACGATCGCAATGTCGATTTCATCGACGAGGGCATCGACGCCAGCGTCCGCTTCGGCGTCTTGCAGGATTCCAGCCTGATTGCCCGGCGGCTCTCTAGCGCCAAGCTCAGCGTCGTCGGCGCCCCGGCCTATTTCGCCAAATTCGGCCGGCCGAAGCGCGTCGAGGATCTGGGCCGGCACAATTGCCTGGCGTTCACTTTCCGCGAGACGAGGCAAGCCCGGGCATGGCGCTTCAGCCGAGGCGGCGTTGAAACTGCGATCAACCCGAAGGGCAATATCAGCCTCAGCGACGGTGTCGCCGTCTGCGACGCCGCCTGCGCCGGCCGCGGCCTGGCGCAACTGCAGGATTTTTTCATCGACGAGCCGATCGCCCGCGGCCAGCTTGTTTCCATCCTGGACAAGTTCGCACCGGCGCCGCAGCCGATCTGGGTGGTCTATCCGCAGGCCCGGCACCTGTCGCCGAAGGTCCGTGTCTTCGTCGATTTCATGGTAGAGCAATTCAAGCCGCGCGCCGGAGCATGATGGCGAAGCGTCGCAGTCGATTTTCTAAAATCCAACGCCGGCCGGCACCGCCGAATTTTCGCGCTGACCGCACGGTTTCGCGCAAACACAATCAAGAGTATGCGTGGGAAAGATCGTTAAGAATTTATTGGTAGTACTCCGTATTGTTCAGCCGGGGCGGCTTAAAAAACGATCTGCATATGAAAATCGCGCTTCGTCGTTTGCCGACGTTGGTTGCATTTCGTTGGCTCGATCTGTGGCTGATCGCAATCCTGGCTGTCGGGAGTTTCGGCGCAATTTTGCGCATTGGCTTGCTACCGGCCAACCCCGGCGCCGGAGTCGCAGTGATCTATGCGCCATGGACGACGGCAGATCAGACAATGGTTCGAGCAGTCAGCGCCGGCGCGCGATTTGTGCGGTTTGGCGGCTTTGATTTTATTGCAATCGTCATACCGGAAGCGCCGGATTACGTTGAAAACGTGCTCGCCGGTTCGGCGCTCCTCGCGGTCGACCCACAAGTTCTTGCGGGCTGTCTGCCCGCCTCGCTTCTGAAAAAGGCTGATGCGCTATGAGCGATCTGCGATCGTTCCAACTGACAGTCGCAAAGGTATTGACGTGGCTCGGTATCGTGCACGTGCCGGTGCTGGCCGCGATCTGCGCCGTGCTGGGGCGCAACGTCGCGACGAATGCGCTTGCCTGCGCACTTCTCGCGGTCATCCCCATCGCGCTGACTTACGCCGGACGGTCGATCACGACGATAGCCTTTGGCATTGCCATTACGCTGGTCGGCCAGACCTCGCTGTTGGTGCTCGCATTCAGCGGCCATCCGTGGCAGGTCGAAATGCATTTCTACTATTTCGCGGTTCTGGCGATGCTGTCGGGGTTCTGTGACTGGCGCGTGCTGGCGCTGGCGGCCGGCCTGGTGAGCCTGCATCACCTGAGCCTCAACTTCATTTTGCCGGATGCCATCTATCCGGGCGGCGACAACCCATGGCGGGTCAGCGTTCATGCCGTCGTTGTCGTCATCGAGGTGGCGATGTTGACGTTCATCGGCCATACGATTCGCGAGGCTTTCGCGACAGCGGCGCAGGCGCGGCAACGCGCCGAAGAGGCGGCCGCGGAACTGCAACGGATCGGCGGCCAGCGCCAGGACGACCTCGTTGCCACCAACAAGCGCGCCGACGTGATGGGCAGGCTTCTAGCGACCTTCAAAGCCGAGATGGCGAGTTCGATCAATGTCCTCAACGACGCGGCCTTCGAGCTCGAGCAAAGTGCCGATTCGCTCGGCGCCACCGCCGACCGCGCCAAGACTCAGGTCGCAACAGCGTCGTCGGCCTCGGGGGAAACGACGGCCAAGGTCGCGACCGTCACCGAAGCCGGCAAGGAATTGGCCAAGACCATTTCCGAGATCAGCGCGACCGTGACGCAATCCTCGCGGCTTGCCAGCGACACGGTCAGCCGCGCCGATACCGCGCATCAGACAATTGCCGAGCTGACGACCGCGGCCAGCGAAATCGGCGACATGACCGGCCTCATCAACCGCATTGCGGCCCAGACCAATCTGCTCGCCTTGAATGCGACCATCGAAGCGGCGCGCGCCGGAGCGGCCGGCAAGGGATTCGCGATCGTGGCCCAGGAGGTGAAGGCTCTTGCCGCGGAGACCGCCAGGGCGACCGAGGATATCGCCAGGAAGACCGCGGGCATTCAAAGCACGACGGAACGCTCGGCGGCGGCCATCGAGGCGATCCTGACCATGGTTCGCGAATTGGACCTGCTGTCCGCACAGGTCGCAGGCGCGATCGAGCAGCAGGCCTCGGCAACGCGAGAGATCGCACACAATGTCGACGCGGCGGCCATCGGCGTCGGCAATGTCGCCGCTTCTATCGGCGACATCGAAGCCATGGCCGATCAAACCTCTCATGCAACAGTTGGGCTGCGGCATTCGGCGGTCGAGCTCGCGGCCCAGACCAAGGCCATCCGGGAGCGGATCGTCAGCTTCGCGGACGATGTGCGCGCGGCGCAGGCGTAACGGCCGCTAACGCGCTCCGCCGATCAGCACCATCGAGATCGCCGGCACGTAGGTGATCACCAACAGCGCCAAAAAGTTCACCACCACGAACGGCAGCACGCCGCGGTAGATCATGGCCATCGGCACGTTGAAGATGGCGCGGGCGGCGAACAGGTTGAGGCCGAACGGCGGCAGATAGAGCCCGATGCTCAGGTTCACCGCCATGATGATGCCGAAGTGCAGCGCATTGACGCCGGCGGCTTCGACGACGGGGAGGAGGAGCGGCGTGAGGATGAGGATCGCGGCCGGCGGCTCGAGGAAGCTGCCGGCGACCAGCAGGCCGGCATTGACGAACAATAGCGTCTGCCAGTGCGGCAGCTGCATGGCGGTGATGGCGCCGATCAGACTCCCCGGAATGCCGCTCGTGGTCATCAGCCAGGAATAGACGCCGGCGCCGGTGACGATGATCAAAATCTGCGCGATCAGATAGATCGAGCTGACGATCACCTGCCACAGCCCGGCGAGATCGATCTCGCGATAGATCACCATGGCGACGAACAGCGAATAGACCACGGCGACGCCGGCGGCCTCGGTCGGCGTGAACACGCCGCCATAGATGCCGCCGAAGATCACCACGATGGTGCCGATCGCCCAGCTCGCGTCCTTGGTCGAGGCCCAAATGTTCTTCCAGCGTGCCGGCGACGACAGCGGCACCATTTTTATACGCGCGTAGATCAGCACGTAGATCGCGTCGACGATGCCGATTAAAAGGCTCGGCAGAATGCCGGCGGTGAACAGCTTTATCGCCGAGACCTGCGCCGTCATGGCGTAAAGGATCATCGAGATCGACGGCGGGATGATCACCGCGACCGCGCCCGACGAGGTGATCAGCGCCACGGCGAAGCGCTCGGTGTAGCCGTGCTTGGTCAGCGACGGAAAAAGCAGCCGCCCGATGGCGACCACGGTGCCGACGGTGGTATGCGCCATGGCGCCGAACAATTCCGACGACGCCACCGTGGTCACGGCGAGCGAGCCGCGCACGCCGCCGACGATGGAGACCACCCAAGTGACGACGCGGTTGGCGATGCCGCCGCGGCCCATGATCTCGCCGGCCAAGACGAAGAACGGCACGGCCAGCAGTGGAAAATTGTCGAGGCTGCCGAACATGTAGGTCTGGATCGCCTGCGCCGGCACATGCGCGACGAACAGGATCGCGGCCGTCGAGGTCAGGATCAGCACGACGAAAATCGGCAGGCCCAAGATCAGCAGGATGGCCGGCAGGATGAAATAAACGAACGCCGCCGCCATTTTCAGCGCTCGACTTCGCGGCTCGAGATCACGTCGTCGTGGCGCACGCCGTGCACGAAGAGCCGCACGCCGATGAGCAGCGCCATCAGCACAAGCCCGAGCGGCACCACGGCCTGCGGAATGACCATCGGGAAATTCGCCGTCTCGCTTCTTTGATCGAGCTCGGCCAGCATGGTCATCACCGGCCAGGCAAAGATCGCCAGCATGACGCAGGTCGCGACGGTGACCAGGTCGGAGAAAATCTCGAAGAAATTGCGCGCCCGCGGCGGCAACAGCGAGACGATAACGTCCATGCGGATATGACGGCCGAGCCAGCCGACCGGCCCGATGCCGAGGAACACCGCGCCGATCATCAGGAACAGCATCATCTCCTCGGCCCACGGGATCGATACCGAGAGGAAATAGCGGCCGATGATATTGGCAAAATTGATGGCGACGCTTGCCACCAGCATGGCGCCTGCGACGAGGCGCAGCACTGTCATCAGCGCATGAGCGCTGCGTCTAAGAGTTTCCTTCGCGCTCATGCACCGCTCCCGTCACCCTGAGGTGCTCGGCGCGCAGCGCCGGGCCTCGAAGGGCGACGGCCCCGGCGCCTCGGCCGTATCCTTCGAGGGCCGCTTCGCGGCCACCTCAGGATGACGGATCACCTAATTCTTCGCCGCCGCGGCGCGCACCATTTGCAGCATGTCGTGCACCGCCGGCTGGTCCTTGGTCGCCTCGTCGGCGACAGGGCCAAGCAGCGTCTTCATCTTGGCGAGGTCGTCGCCGGAGAACTTGTACACGGTGCCGCCGAGGGCTGCCCATTGCTGCTCCAACTGCTTGTTGAAGTCGAACTCCCACGCCTGCGTCTTGGCTTGCACCGGCGCGCCGGACTCGACGACGATCTTTTGCAGGTCGGGCGGCAAGGTATCGAGCCACGCCTTGCTGACGACGACGATCGAGTTGATGAAGGTGTCGTTGGTGACCGTGATGGTCTTGAGCAGATCGTTCATCTTAAACGCGACGAACACCGAAAGCCCCGAGATGGTGCCGTCGATGGTGCCCTGGTCGAGTGCCGGCACCACTTCGGACAGCGGCATGCCGACGCCGGTGGCGCCGAGCTTTGCCATCTTCTGCCGTTCGAGCTCGGTGCCGTTGATGCGCAGCTTCTTGCCCGAAAAATCGGCCAGCGTCAGGATCGCTTTCTTGGCGCCGTAATTGGAAGCACCGAGCCCCAAAGTGGCGATGCCGACCATGCGCTTCGGCGTCACCAGATCGAGCATTGCTTTTTCGATCGCCGGATCGTGGATGGTGGCCGCCGCGTTGACGTCGCTGGAAAACAGCATCGGCGCAGAGAACACCCCAAAGCGCGAATCGATGCCGACGAAGAAATCGACTGGGCCGGCATAGCCCTGGATGTTGCCGAGCTGCACGCCTTCGATCTCGCGCGGGATCGGGCCGAGCTGGCTCGCCGGATAGACCTGCACCTCGATGCGGCCGCTGGAGGCTTTCTCGACTTCTTCCTTGTAGAACTTGAGGAACTGATGCTGCCCCTCGTTCATGGTGGCGCAGCCCATTTTCATGACGAAATCGGCCGCCTCAGCCGGCGTGGTTGGCGCGAGACACGCGAGCACAAGGCCTGTGAGTGAAAAACACGCGGCCGCAGTGGTGAAAAGCTTTTGGGTCATTGTCCCCACCCCGATGGTTGTGCGCCGGCTTGCGCTTATTGTGACGGCTTGCCAGTCCGGTAAGTCCGGCGACTATAATGTGCCAACCGCCCTTGCCAAGGGCTGAGGGGACGTTTCGCTTCGACATGACGCACGCGCTGAAGAAGGACGCCATATCGTTCGCGTCGAACGTCGTGATCGGTGTGGCGTCGACCGCGCCCGCGTACTCGCTCGCCGCCGCGCTGCCAGCGCTGGTAGCTGCGGCAAAGTTCGGCGTGCCGGCGATCCTGATCACAGCTTTCGTGCCGATGCTGTTCATCGCGGTTGCCTATTATCATCTCAACCGCGCCGATCCCGATTGCGGCACCACGTTCTCCTGGGCGACGCGCGCCATCGGGCCGTATGCCGGCTGGATGGGCGGCTGGGTCATTCTCGCCACCGATATTCTGGTCATGCCGGGCCTCGCCCAGATCGCCGGCACTTATTCGTGCCACCTGTTCGGCTTCGATCAGCCCTCGGTGTTCGCGGTGACCGCGATCGGTGTCGTCTTTATCGTGGCGATGACCGCAATCTGCTACCGCGGCATCGAGCTCTCTGCGCACACGCAAAAAGTTTTGCTGGCCGCCGAGGTCGTCATCCTCCTCATCTTCGCCGCGGTCGCATTGGAGAAAGTCTATTCGGGCCACGCCGACGGCACGCGCATCGCGCTCAGCTGGTTCGATCCGTTCACCGTCGACAACGCGAGCGATTTCACCCAGGCCATGCTGGTCGCGGTATTCATCTATTGGGGCTGGGACACCGGCGCCACGGTGAACGAAGAGACCGTGGATCCGCGCACCGCGCCGGCACGCGCCGCCATCCTCTCGACCGTCCTGCTGGTCGGCCTCTACGTGATTGTCGCCGTCGCCGCGGTGGCCTTTGCCGAGCCCGGGCTCGAAAAATTCAACGGCGACGATTTCCTCGCCCCGCTGGCGACCGACGTGCTCGGCTCCGGCATCGGCAAGCTGTTGATCTTCGCGGTGCTGACCTCGGCGGCGGCCTGCACCCAGACCACGATCCTGCCGGCGGCGCGCACCGCGATCTCCATGGCGCGCATGGGCGCACTGCCGCAACAATTCGGCTCAATCCACCCGCGCTACCTGACGCCGAGCTTTGCCACGCTGGTGATGGGCGCGGTCTCGATCGCCTGGTATCTCGGCCTGGTGTTCATCTCCGACAACAACGTGCTGACGGATTCCGTCACCGCGACCGCGATCGGCATCGCCTTCTATTACGGGCTGACCGGCGTCGCCTGCGTGGTTTATTACCGCCACGAGCATTCGAAGGGCGTGAAGAACTTTTTGTTTTACGGCGTGCTGCCGGCGCTCGGCGCCCTCATCATGCTGGCGCTGCTCATCGCCGCCTGCATCAATTACAGCGATCCGAGCCAGGGCAAAACCGCGATCCACGGCATCGGCGCGCCGCTGGTGTTCGGGGTAGGGGCGATCGTTCTCGGCGTGAGCCTGATGGTGCTGATGCAATTCGCGCAGCCGGATTTCTTCCGGCGCAAGCGGGAGGTTTTCAAGCCGGAGCAGGTAGCGGCGGAGACGGCGCCTCTTGCGCGCACGTGAAGCAATAAGAGCTCTGTATCAGAGTCACCGCCTCGCCGGCCATCGCGGCGCCGGCGGCCTCCAACGCGTCGTCGGAAACTTCATAAGTAAGGATTTTTTCATCGGTCCGTTGGGGATTCATGACAGTGCCCACTCAGAATCGCCGTAAGCTCAGTCGCCCGCGCTTACAATTCCAATTCGGCCAGCATACTGCGAATGAACGAGGCCGCAAACCGCGTTGCGTCGCGAGAGCGCCGTCACTTTCCGCCCCCGCGATAGCGGGGGAGGGGGACCACTGGAGCTCGCGTAGCGAGCGAACCGTGGTGGAGGGGGCGCGTGACTCGTCGTTTCGTTGCCGTCGCAAGGCCATCATCGTCGGCGCCGAACTTTCCTTAAAGCGCTGACGTCACGTCGAGTCCCGCGCCCCCTCCACCGCCCTTCGGGCGGTCCCCCTCCCCCGCTATCGCGGGGGCGGATGAAGCGCGGTATCTCGCGTTGCCGGTATGCATTACAGTTACCGCACGAGGATAAAAACGGGGAGGGCATCCGGTGGCGCAGGAAATCGGTAGCGTGGCGCAGGCTGAGCCGAGCGGCGCCGAGGGGTTTTGGCCGAAGGGTTGGTGGGCGATCGTCGACTACAAGATCGGCATCGTGCCGCTGCCGGTTTTTGTCGTCCTCATCGGCGTGATCGGCGGCTTCGCCGCCACCGGCACGGTGCCGTCCGATATTTTGATGGCGATCGTACTACTGTCGATGGGCGGCTTTACCTGCGCCGAATTGGGTAAGCGCATCCCGATCATCCGCAATGTCGGCGCGGCGGCGATCTTTGCCACCTTCATTCCCTCGTATCTGGCCTTCCATCATCTGTTGCCGGCCTCGATCCTGACCTCGGTGACGCAGTTCACCAAGGATTCCAACTTTCTCTATCTGTTCATCGCCTGCATCATCGTCGGCAGCATTTTGGGCATGGACCGCGGCGTTCTGATCAAGGGCTTTCTGAAAATATTCGTGCCGCTGGCCTGCGCGTCGGTGGTCGGCGGCATCGTCGGCACTGTCGTCGGCACGCTGTTGGGGCTCGGCGCCTACCACACGTTCTTCTTCGTCGTCGTGCCGATCATGGCCGGCGGCGTCGGCGAAGGCGCGATCCCGTTGTCGATCGGCTATGCGCAGATCCTGCACCAGGCGCAAGGCGATCTGTTCGCGCAAGTTCTACCGCCGGTGATGCTCGGCAGCCTCACCGCGATCCTGCTGGCGGGCACGCTCAATTTCGTCGGCAAGAAATATCCGCATCTCACCGGGGAAGGGCGCCTGCAACCCGGCGAGCATGACGAGCTCGAATTCGAGGAGGACCACGACGAGAGCTATGTCGACGTGACCACCATCGCCGCCGCCGTCGTCACCGCGGTGACGCTTTATCTGATCGGCGCGCTGACGCAGCGGCTGTTCGGTTTTCCGGCGCCGGTGGCGATGCTGGTCATCGCGGTGCTGTTGAAACTCGCGCGCGCCGTCTCGCCGTCGCTGCAGCTCGGCGCCTTTCATGTCTACAAGTTCTTCTCGACGGCGGTGACCTATCCGCTGCTGTTCGCCATCGGCGTATCGCTGACGCCCTGGGACAAGCTGGTGGCCGCATTCACCGTGCCCTATCTGATCACCATCGTTTCGACCGTAGTGTCGATCATCACCACGGGATTTTTTGTCGGCGCCTGGCTGAAGATGTATCCGATCGACACCGCCATCGTCACCGCCTGCCACAGCGGGCAAGGCGGCACCGGCGACGTCGCCATCCTCACCGCGGGCAACCGGATGCAGCTGATGCCCTTCGCCCAGATCGCCACCCGCATCGGCGGCGCGGCGACAGTGACTTTGGTGCTGATTATCTTGTCGCAGATCGGTTAGCCGGGGAGGGCGGCCAGGAGCTCTTCTCTACGCTTCAGATCAAGGGGCGCAGCGGAATTTCCTCGTCGAAATATTGCCCGACCCGCTCCAGCACGCGCGGATTGGTCAAGGTCAGCGAGCCGTTCATGCGTGCGAACATGCCCATTTTGCGCAGCCGCGCCAGCGTCTTGTTGGTGTGCACCAGCGACAGCCCGAGCGCGTCGGCGATGTGCTGTTGCGTCAACGGAAACAGGAAGGTGTCATCGACCACGAGCCCCAGCGCCTTGGTGCGTTTGTAGAGCATAACGATCAGCGCCGCGGTGCGCTCCATCGCGGTGCGCCGGCCGGCGCTGGTCAAGTTCTCGTCGACGTGGCTCTCTTCGCGCGCGCCGAGCCAGGCGACGTCGAAGGCGAGCGCCGGCATTTCGCCGAACAACGCCCAGACTTTGCGGCGCGGCAGCAGGCAGAGCTGCACTTCGGTGAGCGCCTCGATGCCGTGCTGCGCGGCGTCGAACATGGCCGCTTGCAGGCCGACGAGGTCGCCGGGCAGGAGAAAATTCAAAATCTGGCGGCGGCCGTCGGGCAGCATTTTGAAGCGGAACGCCCAGCCGGAATAGAGCGTGTAGATTTCCGGGCAGTCCTCGCCGGCGCGGATGATCTCAGCGCCCGGCGGAAGCACGAGATGGTCGCGCTTGATGTCGTTGATCGCGCCCAACTCGTTTGGGGTGATGGGCTTGAACAGGCCGCAGGCCCGTAATGAGCAGTCAAAACAGCTCACCTGCATGACGAAAATGCCTCGAGTTAATCTTCTTCGAGTCGGGAATTTCTTGCCGTGCGATAGCTATAAAATTCGTACCGCCGGTAAAAGTTCCATTGCAATGTTCACGTCCGAAAGGCTCGCGGCCAAGCTGCACGGAGTGCCGGACAACCACGCCAGGTCGCTTCGCCGCAGCGCGCCGAATGGCCGTTGTCCGCCCCGCGGCGATCCTTTAACGTCCGTGCCGGCCAGAGCATGATCCCGAAAAGTGGATGCCGGTTTTCGGAAAAGATCATGCTCCACTAAATTGGCACTCTAGGCCGGCAAAGCGACAACAAAAAGGCCTGCGCCAGGGAGAACGACATGCGCTTTACAACCCATAAATCCTTGCTGCGTGCGGCTGCCGCCGCCGGCATTTTTGCCGCGGCTTGCGCGCTGCCGCCGGGTGCCGCCCGCGCCGAAGACAAGCCGCCAATCGTGATGAAGATTTCGCTCGCGGCGCTCAACGAGGCGCTGCACCAGTTCGCCAAGGACTATGCCGCCCTGATCGACAAGGAATCCGGCGGCCGGATCAAGACCGAAATCTATCCGGCGAGCCAACTCGGCTCGATCCCGCGGCAGATCGAAGGCACGCAGTTCGGCGCCATTCAATGCGTGGTCACGCCGCCGGAATTCTACTCCGGCATCGACGAGCGCTATGAGGTGATGGCGGCGCCCGGCCTGGTCGACACGCTGGCCCAGGCGCAGCGCCTCACCGCCGACCCGCAAGTGCGCCAACTGCTGCTCGGGCTGGGCGCCGACAAGGGTTTGCACGGGGTCGGCCTGTTCGTCTCGCAGCCGTCGTCCATCATCGCCAAAGCCGCGATCCGTCATCTCGCCGACTTCAAGGGTAAGAAGGTCAGGGTCTTCGCGTCGCAGTTCCAAAGCGAAGCCTTCGGCCGCCTCGGCCTCACGCCGGTGGCGATGACATTGGGCGACGTGCTGCCGGCGCTGCAGCAGGGCGCCATCGACGGCGCTATCGCCGGCACCGTCATCTATAACGCCATGCATTATCAGGACGCCGCAAAATACGTCACCAATATCGGCCAGCCGGTGATCTTCGGCCTCGCCGCTGTCAGCAAGAAATGGTACGACGGCCTGCCGGCGGATTTGCAACAGGTCATCGACAAGGCCGCCGTCGAGGCGATGGCCGAAGTCGATCCGCAGACCGTGGAGATCGATGCGCGCGCCGACAAAGGTTGGGTGGCGAGCGGCGGCGAATTGATCGACCTGCCGCCCGACGAGCAGGCCTCGATGCTCAAGACCATGGCCAGCGTCGCCGCCGACGTGTCGAAGACCAAGCCCACGCTCAGCGCGGCCTATCAGATCGTGGCCGAAGCGGCGCAGCGAGTGAAGAAGTAAATTGCTGGCGCAGCGCCGGCGTCGGCACTATCGGACGGCATTGGGGGACGACATGGCATTCACTGTGCTTGGATTAACGGCGCGCGGAATCGTCGCCGCGGCATTGAGCTTGTCGGTGGTCATGGCGCTCATGGCGCTTGGCGCCGGTGATGCCACCGCGCAGGACAAAACCTATGTGATGAAGATCGGCACGCCGACCGTCAACGACACGCCGGAGAACTTCGTCAGGCTGTTTGGGCCGATGGTCGAAAAGGATTCCGGCGGCCGCATCAAGATCGAGCTTTATTCCGCCTCAAAACTCGGACCGATGGCGCGCGAGATCGAGGGCCTGCAATTCGGCTCGATTGAATGCGCGATTATTCCGCCGGAGTTCTTCGTCGGCGTCGACGAGCGCTTCGAACTGCCGGCGACGCCGGGGCTCGTCGATTCGCTCGCCCATGGCCAGCGGCTGTCGGCGCAAGCCGACTTCAACAAGCTGATGCTCGGTCTCGGCGCCGACAAGGGGTTGCACGGCATTGCCATCGTCATGGCGTTGCCATCGTCGCTGATTTCCAAGGCGCCGATCCGCCATCTCGCCGACATGAGCGGCAAGAAAATCCGCGTCACGGCCTCGAAGCTGCAGCTCGAAGCATTCGGCCGGCTCGGTGCCTCGCCGGTCGCGCTCTCGACCGGCGACATCCTGCCGGCGCTGCAGCAGGGCACCATCGACGGCTCGATCTCCGGCATCACCGTCTACAATGCCATGCACTTCCAGGACGCGGCGAAATACGTCACCGAGATCGGCCAGCCGGCGATTTTCCTGATCATCGAAACCAGCAAGCGCTGGTTCGAGGCGCTGCCCAAGGATTTGCAGGAGATCGTCGATCGCGACGCCGCTCTAGCCGCGGCCGCGCTGAGCCCGGCGACGGCGACGCTCTACGACAACGCCCGCAAATCGTGGACCGGCAATGGCGGCGAGCTGATCGGCTTCCCGGCAGACGAACAAGCCGCCATGATGAAAACCTTCGCCGGCGTCGGCGAGGATGTTGCCAAGGCCAAGCCGCAATTGTACGAGGCTTACAAGGTGGTGACCGAGGCCGCGAAGCGGACGCGATAAAACAAGATAAAATAAACGGTTGGTCGACCGGCGCCCGCGTTTGTTTGGGCGCCGAGGAAAGTCGCAAGCGCCGATAGCACGTTAGGCTCGATTGGGGATCGATATGGTGCTCATGGGACGTGGGAATGCGACACGGGCATCGGCTGTCGTTGCCATCGCCGCTGCGTTGAGCTTGACGTCCGGCGCGCGCGCCGCCGACGACAAGCCCATCGTCATGAAGATCGCGCTGGCGACGCTCGACGACGTTCTGCATCAATACGCCAAGAACTACGCCGCCGCGGTCGAGAAGGATTCCGGCGGCCGCATCAAGGCCGAAATCTATCCGGCGAGCCAGTTGGGCTCGATCCAGCGCCAGGCCGAAGGCGTGCAATTCGGCGCCATCCAATGCCAGATCGTCGCGCCGGAGTTTTTGGTCGGCATCGACGAGCGTTTCGAAGTGCTGGCAGCGCCCGGCCTGGTGACGTCGATGGCGCAGGGCCAGCGCCTTGCCGCCGATCCGGCGGTGCGCCAGCTGATGCTTGGGCTCGGCGCCGACAAAGGGCTGCATGGCGCCGCGCTGTTGATGTCGACGCCGTCTTCGGTCATCGCCAAAGTGCCGCTCCGGCATCTGGCCGACTTCAAGGGCAAGAAGGTCCGCATCTTTGCCTCGGAATTCGAGGCCGTGGCGATGAAACGGCTCGGCGCTACGCCCAAACCGATGACGTTGGCTGAAGTGCTGCCGGCGCTGCACGACAACTCGATCGACGCCGCCATTTCCGCGCTCACCATTTTCGGGCCGATGCACTTCAAGACTGCCGCGAAATACGTCACCGAGATCGGCCAGCCGGCGATCTTCGGCGTCGTCGAGATCAGCAAGAAATGGTACGATTCGTTGCCCGCCGACCTGCAGCAAATTCTCGACAAGGACGCGTTAGCCGAGTCGGTTGCGATCAATCCGCAGGCGATTGCGATCGACGACGGCGCCCGCAAGGCCTGGCTGGCGAGCGGCGGCGAATTGATCAGCCTGCCGGACGACGAACAGTCGTCGCTGCTTAAAATCGTTGCAGGCGTCGGCGACGAGGTGTCGAACGCCAAGCCGGAATTGAGTGCCGCCTATAAAGTCGTCACCGAGGCGGCCCAACGTCTGCGATAAGTCAGATTCCCGTTGTCGCGGGGAGGGCGATCATCTAACGTCGCGGCCGGACGCAAAGAGGTGGAGAACCCGGTTTTGGGGATCGGGCGCGGCAGTCCGTCACGAAGAAAAAATCCGCCATCGGCGCAATATCAATGCCATCCGGGCGTTCTTTTGGGGAAGAAGCCTGCGGTATTGCGATAGGTCTGTTGCAGCCTAGGCCGGGTCAGAGGGAGTAGAAAATGCAATCTGGGAATCCTGCAATTTGTGCGCGTGCGGTGGGAGCCGTGAGCGCTTCGGTCTTGTCGCTTTTGCTGACGCTCGGCGCCGCCCAGGCGCAAGACAAGACTTATGTCATGAAGGTCACGCTGCCGACCATCAACGACGCGCCGCATCAAGCCGCCAAAGACTTCGCCGCGATGGTCGAGAAGGATTCCGGCGGCCGCATCAAGTCGGAGGTCTATCCGGCGAGCCAGCTCGGCTCGATCCCGCGCCAGATCGAAGGCACCCAATTCGGCGCGATCCAGGTCGTGGAGGTTCCGCCCGAATTTATTGTCGGCGTCGATGAGCGTTTCGAGGTGATGGCCACGCCGGGCCTGGCCGATTCGCTCGAGCACGGCCAGCGCATCGCCGCCGATCCCGCGGTGCGCAAACTGATGTTGGGGCTTGGCGCCAACAAGGGGCTGCATGGCGTCGGGCTGTTCTTAGCCCAGCCGTCCTGCGTCATTTCGAAGACGCCGATCCGGCATCTCGCCGATTTCAAAGGCAAGAAAATCCGCATCTTCGCTTCGCAGTTCCAAACCGTGGCATTCGATCGGCTCGGCGCCACGCCGGTGGCGATGACCTTGGGTGACGTGCTGCCGGCGCTGCAGCAAGGCGCCATCGACGGCGCCATCGCCGGCATCGGGCCCTTTGTGCATTTGCATTTCGGCGACGCGGCAAAGTATGTCACCGATACCAATCAGCCGGCGATCTTCCTGGTCTTCGAGGTCAGCCAGAAATGGTACGACTCGCTGCCCAAGGATCTGCAGGAGATCGTCGACCGTGCCGGCGCCACGGTGTCGAAGTCGATCGAGCCCGTGGCGTTGAAAATGTATCAAGAGCAGCGCAAGGCCTGGACCGACGCCGGCGGCGAGCTGATCAGCCTGCCGCGCGACGAGCAGGCGGAGATGATGCGTATGTTCTCGAGCGTCGGCGACGACGTTTCCAAGACCAAGCCCGCCGTGCGCGAGGCCTATGAAATCGTCATCGACGCGGCGAAGCGAACGCGGCAAGCGCCGAGTCAATGATCTGAAGCAGGCTGCGATCGGGCAGATCCGACCATGATGGACGGTTTGGTCAAAGGCGTGCGCTGGCTGCTGCTGGTCACCCGCACGGCATCGGGAATCTGCCTGCTCGCCAGCGTGGCGATCAATTTCGTCAACATCATCGGCCGCTATTTCTTCAGCGTATCGATCCCGTGGGCGGAAGAGATCATGCTCTTCCTCATGGTCGGCTGCGTGTTCACCGGCTGCTGCGCCGTCGCCTGGGAGGGACGGCAGATCCGCATGGACGTCGTCGTCACCATGCTGCCGGCGAAAGTGCGCGATTTCCTCGCGCTGTTTTCCGAGCTGGTGATGATCGCGACCGCGGCCGCGGTCACAGCCTTCGCCTGGCCGGTGATCACGCAACTCGCGGCATTCGACGAGCGCAGCCAGGCGGCGGACTTTCCGCTGGTCATCCCGCAGGCAATGATCCCGATCGGCTACAGTTTGATGGCGCTTCTCGTCGCGGTGCGGCTGATGCAACGTCCGTCGCGCGCCTCCGGCGCCGACGCGTCGCATTAGGGGCGGCGGCGATGGCCTATTTCGTCTACTTCGGGCTGCCGGTCATCCTGCTGATCATCGGATTTCCGATTTTCCTGATCCTGCTGGTGACCTCGATCGTCGCGGTATTGACGGTTGCCGACGTGCCGACCGAAGCGATCCAGACCTACATGTTCGGCAGCCTCGATAATTTTCCCCTCCTCGCCGTGCCGTTCTTCGTGCTCGCCGGCGAGATCATGGCGCAAGGCGGCATCGCGAAGCGCGTCATCGCGATGGTGATGGCGATCGTCGGCGGCATGCGCGGCTCGCTGGCGGTGACGACAGTGGCGGCCTCCGAGCTGTTCGGCGCCATGTCGCATACGGCGGTCGGCACCGTGGTGGCGATGGGCCGCATGATCTATCCGGCCCTCAAGGAGGGCGGCTACAACGACCGCTTCTCCGTCGGGCTCATTGCCTCGTCGGGTGCGATTGCGGTCGTCATTCCACCGTCGATCGCGATGATCCTTTACGCCATTTCGGCGGAGCAATCGGCGGTGCTGTTGTTTACGGCGGGCATTTTGCCGAGCCTTCTGATCGGCCTCATCGATGCCGCCTATGTGATGGGCTACGCCAGGTGGAAGGGCGTGCCGCTCGGCCCGCGCGCCAATTGGGCGACGATCTGGAAAACCAGCAAGGACGCGAGCTGGGCGGTCGGCTCGCTCGCCGTGATCTTCGGCGGTATCTATGGCGGCGTTTTCACGCCGACCGAGGCGGCCGGTGTCGCGGTGGTCTATTCGCTTCTGGTGACGATCTTCGTCTATCGCGAAGTCGATCTCGCCGGTCTGTGGCGGATCCTGATGGCGTCGGCCTATCTGATCTCGCAGATCCTGCTCATCGTGACGTCGGCTGGCATCTATTCGTGGCTGCTGACGACCAGCGGCATCCCGCAGCAGATCGTCGCGTCGATCAGCGCCTGGGACATGCCGCGTTGGGAGCTCTTGCTCATTCTCAATATGGGATTGCTGCTGGCCGGCAGTTTTCTCGAGCCGCCGGCAGCGATCCTCATCCTGACGCCGCTGTTGCTGCCGATCGTGCGCAACGTGGGCGTCAATCCGATTCATTTTGGCATCATCGTGGCGGTCAATCTCAGTCTCGGCATGTACACGCCGCCGTTCGGGCTCAATCTGTTCTCGTCGCAGGCGATCTTCAACGCGCCGCTCAGCCGCATTTATCTCGGCGTGTTGCCGTTCCTGGTGGTCAATTTTATTGCCTTGATGATTATTACTTATATTCCGGAAATCTCATTGGTCCTTGTGAAGCATTAGTGTCAAATCGCGGGCAAGTTCCATCCGCGATTTTCGGAACCAACATTCCTGTAATTCGTTGAAACTTTGCGGGGCTATCCCGCGATCAGGAGACGTTTCCAATGTCCAACAATCCCAATCAAGGCGGCCAGCAAGGCGGCCAAGGTGACCAGCATGGCGGTCAACAGGGCGGCCAGAACAAGCCCGATCAGCAGAAACCCGGCCAGCAGCAGCAGGAACCGGGCCGTCAAGGCGGCCAGCAAGGCGGCCAACAGAAGCCCGGACAGCAGGGCGGCCAGCGCTAACTGCGTTTTAGCGTTCGATCTAAAGGTCCCCCGGCTCTGGCTGGGGGACTTTTTTCATGGCTTTTCATTGTTATGTCGGCGTCGGAATTGCGCTAGAAAGTCACGACGCGCTATTCGCCGGCCGGGGCGACGACATGAAACTTTTCAGATGCCAATTCTGCGGGCAGTTGCTCTACTTCGACAACACCAGATGCGAGAAATGCGGCCGCCGTTTGGGCTACATTCCCAGCGCCGAAATATTATCCGCGCTCGAGCCCGAAGGCGACGCTTGGCGCGCCCGCGCGACCAAGGGCAAGCTCTATCGCTTCTGCGCCAACGCCGAGTTCGGCGTCTGCAACTGGTTGGTCGATGCCAATAGCGCCGATGCGTTTTGTGTCGCATGCCGGCATAACCGCATGGTTCCCGATACGTCGATCGCGAGTAATGTCGCAGCGTGGCGCAAGATCGAAATCGCCAAACACAATCTGTTCTACACGCTGCTTAAGCTCAAACTGCCGCTGTACGGCCGCGCCGATCAGGACGAAGCCAACCGCGAGCACCTGACTTTCGATTTTCTGGCGTCTCCGGCCGTGCCGGGCGCGAAAAACGTCATGACCGGTCACGACGACGGCCTGATCACGGTAGCGCTCGAAGAGGCCGACGACGCCGAGCGCGAAAATCGCCGCACCTCGATGCACGAGCCCTATCGCACGCTGGCAGGCCACTTTCGCCACGAGGTCGGACATTATTATTGGGACGTCCTGGTACGCGACGGCGGCCAGTTGGAGGCCTACCGTTCGGTGTTCGGCGACGAGCGGGCGGATTACGGGCAGGCGTTGCAGAACTACTACGCCGCGGGCGCGCCGGCGAACTGGCAGGACAATTTCGTCAGCGCTTATGCGACGGCGCATCCCTGGGAAGATTTTGCCGAAACCTGGGCGCATTATCTGCACATCGTCGATACACTTGAGATGGCGCGAGCCTTCGGCATGCATGTCAATCCGCCGCTGGCCAAAGAAGGAGAATTGGAGGCCGAGGTCGACTTCCAGCCCTATCGCGCGCCCGACGTGCCAACCTTGGTCGACACCTGGATCCCGCTGAGCAACGCGCTCAACGCGCTCAACCGCACCATGGGTCAGCCGGACATCTATCCCTTCATTCTATCGCCGGCGGTCGTCAAGAAGCTTGGCGCGATACACGATCTCATTCACGGCGACGGGATTGCGGTAACGTAGGATTTAGTGAAGCATGGGATTTGAGTGAAGCATGATTTTTTCGGAAAACCGGTTTCCGCTTTTTCGGATCATGCTCGGGCGCAGAATTTCAGTTCGCCGACCAAACACCGACCGTCTTGTCGTCACTGCCGGAGGCGAGGCGGCCGCCGTCGGGCGAGAACGCCAGCGCCCGGACGCCGCCTTTATGTCCGGTGAGCGCGCGCAGGAGCTGTCCGCTGTCGGTGTCCCAGGCGACGATGGTGCCGTTGCTGCCGCCGGCGAGGATGCGCTTGCCGTCGGTGGAGAATGTCACCGAGTCCACCATGTCCGACTCGGTGGCGAGCTTGCGGATCAACTGGCCGGTCATCGCGTTCCAGACGAAGACCGCATTGCCGCTGCCCGCCGCGACGAGCCGCTTGCCGTCCGGCGACACCGCAACCGACAGCAGCGGTCCGGCATGGTCGGTGAGCGTCATCACGAGCTGCCAGGTCGCGGTGTCCCAAATCCGCACCGTGCCGTCCTTGCCCGCGGAAACGACCGCCTTGCCGTTCGGAAAGAACGCCACGGCCGTGACCACGTCGGTGTGGCCGCGCAAGATGCGCAACAGCTCGCCGGTCTCGTCGTTCCAGACTTTGACGGTGGAATCGGCGCTGCCGGAGACGACGCGTGTGCCGTCGGCCGACACCGCGATCGACCACACCTGCGGCGGCACTTCCCACGAATAAGTTTGGTCGGCGCGCAGCGTGCGGATCGTTTGGCCGGAATCGGCATCCCAGACCACGATGGCGCGATCGAAACTGCCGGAGATGATGCGCTTGCCGTTCGGCGTGAACGCGACCGATAGCACCGCGTCCGAATCGCCCGTGAGCGTGCGCAACAATTGTCCGCTGCCGGCGTCCCAGAGTTTTATCGACTTGTCGTAGCTTGCCGAGATCAGCGTCTGCCCGCTGGGCGAAAAGGCGACCGAGGTCACGGCGCCGCTATGTCCCGACAGTGTGAGCAGGCGCTGGCCCAGGCTCCCGGAGCCGCCCGAAAAGCCGAACACCAGCACGACGAGCGCCAGGACCGCGACCGCGCCGGCGATTCCCAGCCGGAGCATGCGGCCCTGCTGGCTTGCCGGCCACGCCATGTCGCGCCAGTCGCCCGCCGCAGTCGCGGCCGACAGGAATGAAACGGGTTTTGCGGCGCTTTCGGCTTTGGCGGCGGCATCGGCCGCCGGCGCCGCGGCGCGGCTGCCGGTGTCTTTCCTGCGTGCCGCGTCGGTTGCCCCAGCGGCAGCCTGGCGCTCGGCCGTGCTCGGCTTTGGCGGCGCCGTCGGCGCTTTGGTTTCGCGGCTCGGCGGCGACTTCGGCGCCTGCTCGAGAATCGCATCCATGGAGCGGATGAGCCGGTCCATGTGGTAGTCGAAGTCCTGGCCGGTATCGACCTTGACGGCGTTGCGAAAGGCAAAATCCTTCAAGCTCGGCGGCAACAGATCGGAGCTCGGCATCTTGGTTGAGCCGATCAGCACCGGGATGAGCGGCACGCGGCGGCGCAGCGCCGTCTCGACTTCGACGCGAACCGGATCGGTTTCTTCCTGGATGCGGTCGGCGCTGCCGTCGGACGCCATGCCGAGCCACTGCGGCCCGACGATGGCCAGGAGAATATGGGTCTTGAGCAGGGTCTGGTTGATATGGACGCGAAAATCAATGCCCGGTGGAATATCGTCGATGTCGCGGAAGATCGCGTCCTTGCCGTAATGGGCGATCAGCCGGTCGAAAATCCGGCCGGTCATCGCCTCGGAATCCGCACGGCGGTAGGAAATGGCGATCTTGGGCATCAGAGCCGGTCCTGCCGGGTATCAAGCATCCTGACCTCTGAAGTCACCCATTGCGGTCGCCGCGCCGGCGCGCCCGGCAAGCCTATAGCATGTCCCGACGCCGGACGCGGCGAGACATGAAAGACGTCGTTACCGGCCATGGCCTTAGCTTAAGAACATGGCGTTAGCTTAAGAACATGGCGCTAGCCTAAGAATATGCCGCCGGTCTGAGAATTGAGATCGCGCCCGGCCCTTGCCTAGGCTGATTGCCAAAATTTAAGCTGTGCCCTAGGCCGATTGCCAAAATTTAAGCTGTGCGACGCCCAACCCTCAGGTCCCAGATTCCGGCGGTTTTCTTTTTGTGTCAATGCCTTGCCGGACGCCCTGGCAGGCTGTCCGATTGATTGCTAAAAGTCGATTCATCGGGCAGTATCCGCCGCGTAAACGGGAAAAGGGCTGCGATCGGTTCGGAGCGGGAGACGGCAATGCACGGGATCGGCAAATCCTCGATGTGGACGGCGGCGGGTTTTGCATTTGTATCCGGCCTTTTGCTGCTGCAGCCGACCCAAGCCTCGGCCCAATTCAATATCGAAGGCCTGATCCGTGGCGCCATCCAGCAGCAGGGCTGCTGCTATGGCGGCGGCAACTATCATTATCGGTCGGGCTCGGGTTCGAACCGCACCGTCAAGAGTCACAAGGATGATGACGCCGCCCCGGTCGACAAGAGCAAGGAAAAAGACGCCACCCAGGTGGAGTCGGCGAACAATAACGGCCCCGGCGGACGGCAACAGCCGGCCGGTCCGGCGCAGAGTCCATCGCGATCGGTGGAATCCGATGCCTCGACGAAGCAGACCAGCTCGCGCGGCAACGACGACCAGCCGGCTTTCTCGCCGTCGCGCTAGAGCATGATCCCGAAAAAGCCTGTCCTCGGACTTGATCCGAGGATGGGAACCGGTTTTCGGATAAGATCATGCTCAAACAAACATGATCTAAAAAGTTATTGTTTGACGGTGGCGAGGCGGTCGAGCGCGCGTTGCGCTTCGACGCTGCCGTTGCGGACGGCCTTGGCGTATTGATCGATCGCGTTCTGATTGCTTTGGTCGACGCCGAGGCCTTTCTCATACATGAAGCCGAGCCGGAATTGGGCGTCGGCAAAATTCAAGTCGCTGGCCTTGCCGTACCAGGTCATGGCCTGCTTGTAGTCGCGATCGACGCCGCGGCCGAAGAAATACATGTCGCCGAGATTTTTCTCCGCCTTGGCAAAATTCTGGTCGGCCGCTTTCTGGTACCAGTCGACCGCCTGCTTGGCGTCCTGCGTGACGCCGCCGGTGCCGGTCGCATAGAGGATGCCGAGAAGGTTTTGCGCCTCGGCATAGCCGTGCTCAGCGGCGCCGCGATAAAGCTGCAAGGCCTTGGCCGGGTCTTTATCGGTGCCGAGGCCTTTCTCGTACATGTAGCCGAGCCGGTATTGCGCGTCGGGCCAATCCTGCTGCGAGGCTTTCAGATACCAGGACAAGGCGTCGAGATAGCTTTGCGACAAGCCGCCGCGGCCGAAGAAATACAGGTCGCCGAGATTGGTTTGTGCCTTGGGCAGGCCCTGGTTGGCGGCTTTGCGATACCATTCGAGGGCTTTGGTATCGTCGCGCGTGAGACCGTCCTCGCCTTGCGCGTATTTGACGCCGAGCTGGTTCTGCGCCGCCGGATCGCCGCGATTGGCCGCAGCGACGATGTCGGCGAGCGGGCCGGATAGCGCGGCAGCGTCGGTCGGGCTCGGCGCACTCGCCGGCGGCGTCGCCGCGCCCGATCCCGGCTGAGTTTTCGGCGACAGCGCCGTCGGGATGACGGGCGGCGGCGTCACGGCCGGTTTCGCGATCACCACTGACGGCGGCGGCGATGACGAATGAAACGACAGGGCGCCGATGACGGCGAGCGCCACCACGGCGGCGGCGCCGCCGCCATAGACTGCAGCGCGCAATTCCGGCGCCAGCCCGGGAACGTTCGGCAGCCTGTCGAAGACTGAGCGCCGCGGCGGCGCGATCTGGATCGGATTGGCCGGCGTCTCGATCAGGCGGGTGTCGTTGTGCAGGATTTTCGGCGCGTCCATGCGCATCGCCGAGGCGCCGAGCGCATCGCTGAACGCGCGCGTCGAAGGAAAGCGCTGGTCCGGCTTCTTCGACAGCGCCTTCATGATTGCCGCGTCGACCCGTGAATCGAGCCCGGGGACGCGCGAGATCAGGCGATCGGGCTTTTGATTGATCTGCGCCTGCATCAGGTCGTATTCGCTGTTCGCGGAAAACGGCGGCGTGCCGGTGAGCATTTCGTAGAGCACGATGGCGAGGCTGTAGAGATCGCAAGCCTCGTCGCCTTCCTCGCCGCGCAACTGCTCCGGCGCCATGTAGGCGAGCGTGCCGACGATGCTGCCGCTGCGGGTGAGCCGCTGCGTGCCGCGGACGCGGGCGATGCCGAAATCCATGATTTTCAGCACGCCGTTTTCCGCCACCATCAGGTTCGACGGTTTGATGTCGCGGTGGATCACGCCCATGCTGTGCGCGTAAGCCAAGCCGTCGGCGGCCTGCGAAATGATGGCGAGGCTTTCGCGCACGTCGAGCGGCGCGTTGCGCTTGGCCAATATGTCGTCGAGCGTGTGGCCGCGCACCAGCTCCATGATCATGTAGAGGTTCTTGCCGTCCGGGATGAGCGAGTAGAGCGTGGTGATGTTCGGATGATTGAGCCTGGCAAGGCTCGTCGCCTCGGCGCGAAACCGGTCGACGAAATTGGTGTCGCTGAGCAACTCCGGCCGCAGCGACTTCATCGCCACTTCACGCTGCAACACGGTGTCGAACGCGGCGTGAACCTGCCCGATGCCGCCTTCGCCGAGCAGGTCGTGGATCTCGTACTGGCCGATCGTTTGCGTCATCGCGGCAGCGGGCTCGAACTGGGATTCTGATTGGCGCCGATCGGCAGCTTGATGCGCCGCGTGGTCGGTTCGACGCGTTTCGGCGTGGCGCCTGTGGTGACGCTGAAGACGCCGAGCGAGGCGTTGTCGTGGCCGCCGGCGGCCAGGGCCGCTTCGATCAAGGCATCGCAGGCCTCCTGCGGCGGCAGGCGAGAGGCGACTTCGGCGATCTTGCCGTCCGGGACCATGTTGCTGACGCCGTCGGAGCAAAGGATCAGCACGTCGCCCGATTGCAGCGGCAGGCCCTTGGCGCCGATCATCGGCTTGATGTTGGCGGTGGTGCCGAGCGCCTGCAGGATGACGTTGTGCATCGGGCTCTGGTCGGCCTCAGCTTGGGTGATGGTGCCTTCGCTGACCAGCTTGGCGACCAGGGTCTGGTCCTCGCTGAGCTGGATCAGGTGGCGATCGCGCAGCAGATAGGCGCGGCTGTCGCCGATATGGGCGAGCCAGGCTTGGCTGTCGCGGAAGGCCAGCACGGTGCAGGTCGTGCCCATGCCGCGGCATTCCGGATGCTCTTGCGCATATTCGATGATCGCGCGATTGGCCGCCGCAAACGCGCTGGCCAGCACCTGCGGGATCGGGCCGTCGAGGTCGTAGTACAGGCGGCGCACCACGTCGGCGGCAAGCGCGCTCGCCACTTCGCCGGCGGCGTGGCCGCCCATGCCGTCGGCGACCAAAGCCAGGCTGCCGCGATTGGTGTCGTCATCGTGCGGCGTCACCCACGCCACTGAGTCTTCGTTGAGGGTGCGCACCAGCCCCGTATCGGTGCGCATGGCGCCGATGATTTCCATGCCGGCCGGTGCTTGAACCATGTTTGGACTCGGTTACGCGTATTTTTGATTTTTGCCGACAGGCACAGACAGCTTGTTCGTCGAAGAGTTGCCGGGACTATGGCGAGGCGTTGCGTTGTGGTTGCAAGAGCTCGCGCACATAGGACACCGGTACCGCGAACGACACGTGCTGCGCGGTGGTAGAGACCAGCGACAACAGCGCGATCACCTTGCCGGTGGAATCCAGCACCGGTCCGCCGCTGTGGCCGGGCCCGGCGAAAATGTCGAGCTGATAGGTGTCGCCGGTGGTGCCGTAGGTCGTCACCCCGCCGCCCTGATCCTTGCGGTCCTTCCTGGTCGGCATCTTGGCGACGATGCCTTCGGTCACGGTCGGCTCGGGGATGTAGATGGCGCGTTCGCGGACCCGGCCGCCCTCGCTCGATTGCTGCACGGCGATGGTTTCCTGCGATACGCCCGGATAGCCGAGCAGCGCGATCCTCTGGCCGATCTGAACGCTGTTGTCGTCGGCGAGATCGAGCTTGCTCAGCGATTGCGTCGAGTCGACTTTGATCTCGGCGACGTCGGCGTCGATCGAGGTGCGCAGCAGGTTGGCGTTGATGCCGATCCGGGTGCCGGGGAACTGCACCGTCAGCACTTCGTTGCGGCCGAAGAAATCGCGCACGCTGTTGGTGATCGGGTAGGGGCGGCCACTCTCGAACAGATAGCCGCCGCTCTCCGGGACCCAATCGGTCAGCGAGCGAACCTGATTGACGTTGCGTTCGGTATCGTGCCGGTCCTGCCGGATGCCGTAAACCGAGCCGCGGGTCCAGTTGTAGTACGGGAAGTCCTCGTATTCGGAAGTCCAGCCGGCGGCGACGTGCTTGTTGGTGAGAATAAAACCCTGGTCGCTGATGACGAAGCCGGAGCCGCTGTGATCCTTGCCGACCGGTTTGTAGAAATTGGTCTTGTCGTTATCGAGCGTGAGCCAGCGCACCAGCTTGCCGTCATCGAGACGGACATAAGCCGGCAGCCATTCGTCGCCGACCTTGGTCATTTTCTGAAAAATCGGCCGATTGCTGTCGCGATCGTAGAGTTGCCACTGGTTGTGGATGTAAACGGTGGCGTCGCCGAGCCGTTTGATGTCCGCCGGCGTCAGCCCGATGGTTTTCGAAAGCGCGTCCGCGGCTTCGGTTCGGATCGCTTCGGTGCGCGCGGCTTGCGAGGCCACCTGTTGCTGCAACTGGGTGGCGACGTTCTGGCCGTGCCACCAGATCGCGCCGCCGCCGATGATCGCCAGCACCAGAACCGCGGCAAGCGCGGCGATCCAGATTTGGCGCGTGCTGCGCCGCTCGTCGGTCAGCATGCGCAGGATGGTGGCTTTGCCGACCGGCGTTCGCGCCGGCGTCGATGACATCGTGCCGGTAGTCGCGACGCCGCGTTCCTGGGTCTCGGGAACGGCGCTGCGTTCCGCCGTCGCGGCCTCCGCGTTGGTCGCGGCGACGACGCGGGTCGCGGCGGCGTCGAGCGCGCCCATGGCGCGGGTGCGCGACGGCAGCGATGCCGGGCGCGGCTGAACGTCGAAGGTGAATTTCGGCCCGCCTGAGCCGAGCTCGACGACGTCGTCGGGCAAGAGCTCGACCTCGCCGCCGATGCGCTCGCCGTTGAGCATCGTGCCGTTGCTCGAGTTAAGATCGGCGATGCGGAAATAAAGCTCTTTGTCGTTCTTGATGCGGATGACGGCGTGGCGGCGGCTGACTTCGTCGTCGCGCGCCACGTCGTAGGCGACGGTGGATTTGGGATCGCGGCCGAGCGTGATTTCCTGCAAGCCGGCAAGGTCGAACTGGTCGATCTGGTTGACCTTGGATCCGCTGAGATGGCGGATCACAATTCGTGTCCCGGATTCCGTCATGGAAGTTCCCTCAAAACGCCCGCGTGCCCGTCACGACATTACTTGAAACGAGGCAATTTTCAACGGCAATGAGGGTTCCGCAGCGGCGCCATCCGCTGGGATTCACAAGCGCATTCAGCCTGTTAAAGCGGCAGCCGGCGGCTCGGGCGGCAAGGTCGTGCTACTTGCAGGAGAATCCCCCGGCAAGCTCCTTGGGCATGTCGACCATGACGTCGTGGCCGGCGCTTCAGCGATCGCGCAGCCGGTCCATCAGCACTTTGTCCTGGCCGCCGTCGATCTCGATCATGGTGCCGTTGATGAAGAAGGCAAGGTCCGACGCTAGATAAGTGACGAGATTGGCGACCTCTTCACATTCGGCGATGCGGCCGAGCGGGATGCTGGACGGTGCCGCCTTGTCGGCTTCCTCGAACGGCAAATTCATGTCGCGCGCCATCGCCTTGACCAGGCCGGCCCAGCGCTCGGTGCGCACCGGGCCGGGATTGACGGCGACGAAGCTGATATTGTCGCGGCCGTATTGGCTGGCGAGCGACAGCGTCAAATTCTGTCCCGCCGCATTGGCGGCGCCGGGCGCGATCTCCCAATAGGAGACTTTCACCCCATCATTGCCGATCAGGTTGACGACGCGGCCTTTCTTCTGCTGCCGCATGATCGGCAGCACGTGCTTCATGCAGCGCACATAGCCCATGAATTTGAGCTGCAGCGATTGCGCCCAATCCTCCTCGGTCAAATGTTCGAGCACGCCGCCGGGCGACGAGCCGGCATTGTTGACCAGGATGTCGATCCGTCCCAGCGCGGCGTGCGCCTTCTTGATGAAGTTTTCCGCATCCGCAGGCTTGGTGAGATCGGCCGGGATGGCAAAGATCTTGCGGCCGGTCGCTTTGGCGATTTCCGCCGCGGTTGCTTCGAGCGGCTCTTTGCGGCGGGCGCAGATCGCCACGTCCACGCCCTCGCGGGCAAAAGCCAATGTGATCGCCTTGCCGATGCCTTCGCTGGCGCCGGTGACGATCGCCTTTTTCCCGGTCATTGCCAGGTCCATCGCAGCGTCTCCCCTGCATCGGCGCGCCGACGGGCCGCGCGTTCCCGCCATTATCGTCCACCTTGGCCCTGATCGCTACCGCCCCCGAGGCGAAACCGCGGCCTGCGCCGGCCGCGTGATATCTTCGGCCATTGATTCGCGACGCAGGATGAAGGGCCGCCGTGAGCGATCGTTCGAAAAACTTGCCGAAATCGCGCGTCGAAAAGCTCGATCGCGTGCTGGCGCGCGATCCCGATGCCTTCACGGCCCGTTTCGAGCGCGCCGGCCTGCATCGCGAGCAGGGCGCTTACGAAGCGGCCAAAGCGGATTATCTCGAGCTATTGCGGCGCCGGCCGACCGATTTCGGCGTGTTGAACGATTTCGGCAATCTCGTCCTCAAAGCCGGATACAAGGACGCCGCGCGCTCGCTGTTTGGCGAAGCGGTGCGCCATCATCCCGACAACCCGATGGGCCGGGTCAATCTGGCGACGCTGCTGTTCCTGCTCGACGAGCACGACGAGGCGCGCACCCATTTCGAAGCCGCCTTGCGCGCCGACCCCGATCACATTCATGCCCACCGCGGCATGGGCAACCTGCTGGCCGAGATCGGCGACGCGGCGGGCGCGCGGGCGCATCGCGACAAAGGTTTTAAGAACAATTTCCTGACCACGCTGCCTTATCGCGGCCAGCGGCCGCCGATCCGGGTGCTGCTTCTGGTCTCGGCCGCCGGCGGCAACACGCCGACCGCCTCGCTGCTTGATGAGCAGGTTTTCCAGACGACCGTTTTGGTGAGCGAATATTACGACGGCAAAGTCGCGTTGCCTGCTCACGACGTGGTCTTCAACAGCATCGGCGATGCCGACATCTGCGCCGAAGGCCTCGATGCTGCGTGCGCGGTGCTGCGCCACACCAGCCGGCCGGTGATCAATCATCCGCTTGCGGTTTTCAAAACCGGGCGCGCCGCGAATGCCGAGCGGCTGCGCAATCTGCCCAACGTCATCACGCCGCGCATGGCGACGGTGCTGCGGCGCGCGCTCGTTGGTCCCGACGCGGCTGCCGTCGTTTCCGCCCATGGTTTTGCCTTTCCGCTTCTGCTGCGCGTGCCGGGTTTCCATACCGGCCGCTATTTCACGCGCGTCGAAAATCCCGAAAACCTCGCCGCGGCGGCCAACGCGCTGCCCGGCGACGACGTGTGGCTGATCGAACAACTCGATGCGCGCGACGGCGAGGGGCTGTTTCGCAAGATCCGCGTCATGATCGTCGACCGAAAGCTCTATCCGCTGCATCTGGCGATTTCGCGCGACTGGAAGGTGCATTATTTCCGCGCCGACATGGCCGAGTCGGTGGCAAACCGCTTGCACGATCAAGCTTTCCTCGACGACATGGCGGGCTTCATCGCGCCGCGCGGCATGGCGGCGCTCGAGCGGATCAACGCGGCGCTCGCTCTCGATTACGGCGGCATCGATTTCGCGGTGAACTCGGCAGGCGACATATTGTTCTTCGAAGGCAATGCCACCATGGTCATGGCGCCGCTCGGTTCGGACGAGAAATGGGCCTATCGCCGGCCGGCATTCGACGCCGTGTTTGCCGCCGTGCGTGGGATGCTGCTGGATCGCGCGCGGCGCGACAGCAGGGCATCGGCCTAGACTGTGATCCAATTCAATTGAATCAGATCACAGTCTAGTTTTTTGTTTTGAGCATGATCTTTTCCGAAAACCGGCTTCCACTTTTCGGGATCATGCTCTAGGCATCGGCTCGCGCCGCGATATTTGACGCGGACAAAAAAGCCCGGGACTTCCGTCCCGGGCCGAGATCGAACGACGCTGTGTCCCTCGCGGCCTGTTGTGGCCGCGCGATTGAGATCAGAAGAACTTATAGTTCAGGCCGGCGCGAACGATGTTGTCGGTGATGTGCAACGAGCTCGTCACCGATGCCACTCCGCCGCCCGTGAACGCGGGGCCAAACGCCGGGTTGATGGCGATCCCGTATGTTTGCGTCAGCGTCCCCAGATCGACGAAGAGGTATTCGAGCTTCGCCGACCAGCCGCCGCCAAGCCTGGTCTCTGCACCGGCGCCCACGGTCCAGCCCGTGCGGGTGGCGGAAAAGCTCGCCCCGCTCGGCAGAAACGGTCCGGGTTGCAGCGCGCCGGGAAAAATCGTCGGGTTGGCGAAACCGTTGAAGGCGTAGTTATCCTTGACGGTTCCCCAGGCAAAGCCGCCGGTCACATACCATAATGTGTCACTGACGAGCGTGCCCGCGCGCGCGCGTGCCGTACCAAGGCTCGTCAGCTTTTCCTGCGAGGTCGAACACCAGCCGAAGCCATCCCCGCCGGCGCCGAAGAGGGCAAGACCGACGGGTGGCGTGCAACTGGTTGAGGTCGCCTTCTGCGACGTCCATTGCCAATCGGCCTCGAGGCCGAGGACATAGGACGACGACACTTGCCAATTGTAGCCAAGTTGCCCGCCCGCGAGCCAGCCCTTCGGGGCCTGCTGCGCGGTGCTGCTCAGGAGTCCGTTCGTACCAAGAGCCGTCGAGGTGAAAGTCGCGTTCTGTGTTGCCGTATCCGAACCAAAACTGCCGCCGGCATTTACACCGATGTAGAATCCAGTCCACGACGGCGCGACATGCGCAATAGGCGGCGCCTTCATGGGAAGGTCGGCGGCAATCGCAGGCCCGGCAAGCAAAGCAACAGACGCGACCGCACCTAATAACAGCATTCTCATGGTGGCCCCCAATGAGTGATTCGACATTTCGGTTTCTACGCTGCCGTGCGCGTTCGGCTGTTACGACGCAGAAACACCGCGAACAGAATCGCGGCGCGCGATTAGTTGTTGTGGTCACGCAGTCCTTAATGCTTCGTTAACCACGTCACGCCCAAAATGTGGGCGGCAGTATTCTGTCCAAACAAATAGCAATGCCGAGACGGTGACGCGGTCAAATACGCGCGCCATGAGGGAAAGCCGATGAACAGCAATCAACTGCGCATTGCATGCGTTGTCATTGCCGGCATGGCAGGCGGTGTTGCGCTCGCCGAGGACGGCGTCACCGACAAGGCTATCGTGTTCGGCCAGGTCGCGGCGCTATCAGGTCCGGCCCAGGATTTGGGCCAGGGCATGCGCCAGGGGATTTTGGCGGCGTTCGAGGACGCCAATCGCGGCGGCGGAATCGCCGGCCGTACGCTGGCGCTGAAATCCCGCGACGACGGTTACGAGCCGGAAAAGACCGTCGAAGCCACCAAGGCTATTCTCGGCGAAGACAAAATCTTCGCGCTCATCGGCGCGGTCGGCACGCCGACATCGAAGGCGAGCCAGCCGATCGCCACCGACCTCGGCGTGCCGTTCATCGGCCCGTTCACCGGCGCCGAATTTTTGCGCAATCCGTATAACCGTTACGTCGTCAACGTGCGCAGCTCCTATTTCGAGGAGACCGAAGCCTGGATCGAGCACCTGACCAAGGATCTGGGCATCTCCAAGATCGCCGTCCTCTACCAGGACGACGCGTTCGGCCTCGCCGGCCTCGAAGGCGTGCAGCGGGCGATGGCGAAGCGCAACATGACGCTCGCCGCATCCGGCTCGTTCAAGCGCAACACCGTCGCGGTGAAATCGGCGCTGCTCGATATCATGAAAGCGGAGCCGGAAGCGGTGGTGACGGTCGCGCCGTACAAGCCGGTCGCGGAATTCATCAAGCTGGCGCACCGGGTGCAGCTCAACGCGGTGTTCGTCGCCATCTCCTTCGTCGGGTCGGATTCGCTGGCGAAGGAGCTCGGCAAGGACGGCGCCGGCGTCATCGTCAGCCAGGTCGTGCCGTCGCCGTGGGACGACTCGCTGCCGGTAGTGGCGTCCTATCAACATGCGCTGACCGCGGCCGATGCGACCGCAAAACCCGGCTTCGTTTCGCTGGAAGGCTACGTCGTCGGCCGCCTCGTGGTCGACGCGCTCAAGCGCATCAAGGGCGAGCCGACGCGCGAAGGCCTGCTCGACGCCATCGGCGCGGCGCCGTTCAACATGGGCGGCGTCACGCTTTCTTACGGGCCGGCCAAGAACCAAGGCTCGGATCAGGTGTTCTTCACCATCCTGCAGGCGGACGGCACGTTCAAGCCGGTGACGCGGCTCGCCAAGATGGCGGGGCAGTGAAGTGACCGACGGCGTTGGCGGCTGGCTCACCGTGCTGTCCCGGCTCAATACGATCCGCTCGCGCCTTTATCTGGCGTTCGGCCTTGCCGCCGGCATGACCGTGGTCGGCTCGCTGTTCGCGCTTTACGCCTCGGCCAATATCAGCGCGACCATGACGGAAATCGTCTCGCGCAGCATGCCGGCGACCGTGGAATCGCTCCGCCTCGCCGAAGAGGCGAGCACGCTGGTCGCCTCCGCGCCGCGCCTGATGACGGCGTCGGACGACAACCGCCGCGACGAGATTGCCCGCGATATCGCCGCGCAATCGCAGATACTCAGCGAGCGGATCGGACGGCTGCGCCAGCTCGATGCCGGCCAGAACGACCAGATCGAAGTGGCGCGCGCCGCCATGGTCGAGCGGCTCGACGCGCTCAACCAGGCGGTCACCGAGCGCATCAAGATTACCGCGCAGCGGCGTGCGCTTGCGCTTTCGGTCAGGAAAGTCCACGAAGATATTCTCGAAGCGATCACGCCGGCCATCGACGACGCCAATTTCGACCTGATGACGCGGAATCAGGCGACGGCAAGCAACGCCGCCTTGAATCAGTCGATCGAGGCGCTGCGTCGGCTCCTGGAAATCCAGTCCGGCATCAATCTTTTGTCCGGGCTGTTGATCGAATCCTCAATGGTAACGGACGTTGCCAACCTGGCGCCGATGCGCGACCCCATCGCGTCGGCGCAGCGCGGCATCGAAGGCAACCTGAAAGCGCTGCCGCAGACCGAGCAGACCAAGAAGATCGCAGCGCTTTATCAAAAGCTCGCGACGGTCGCCGGCAGCAACGGCATTGTCACCCAGCGCACCAACGAGCTCAACCGCGAGCAGGATGCCAAACAGGTCTATGCCGCGGCAACGGCGGAGGCGGCGCGCTTGCGCACGGCCGTCGAGGGCTCGATCGAGCGGCAGGGCACATTCGCGCAAACACTGTCGGGCCGCGCCATTTCACAAATCTTTGTCGGCCGCATCCTTCTCATCATATTGAGCATCGCGGCGCTGGCGGCGGCCGGCCTGATCGCTTGGCTTTATGTTGGACGCAGTATCGTCGGCCGTTTGACGCTGTTGAGCAGCGCGATGCGTCGTATTGCCGACGGCGAGTCAGATGTGCCGGTCCCGGTCGGCGGCCGGGACGAGATTGCCGGCATGGCGAAGGCGCTATTGGTGTTCCGCCAGGCCATCGCCGAAGTCAGCGTCGCGCGCCAGCGTGAGGCCGACCGGGCCGAGGACTCCGAGCAGCGCCGGCAGCGGGTCGAAGCGGCGACGCAAAGTTTCGAGCGCGCGGTCAACGACGTCATCCAGGCGCTCGACGGCGCCTCGACGTCTATGGACGGCTGCGCCCACATCATGGCCGATGCCGCCGATCACAATAAGACGCGCGCCGCGGCGGCTGCGACCGCGTCCGAGGAAGCGACCACCAACGTCAGCAACGTCGCCATGGCGGCCGAGGAAATCGCCCAGTCGGTCGAGCAGATCTCGACCCAGGCAGCGCGATCGGCGCACATTGCCCGGCAGGCTTCCGACGAGACCAAGGCGATCATCGCCACGGTGGAACAGCTGGTCGCCTCGGTGGGCCAGATCAACAATGTCAGCAACCTGATCCGCGACGTCGCCGCGCAGACCAATCTGTTGGCGCTCAATGCCACCATCGAGGCGGCGCGCGCCGGTGACGCGGGCCGCGGCTTCGCCGTCGTGGCGCAAGAGGTCAAGAGTCTCGCCGGGCAAACCGAGAAGGCCACCGGCGACATCACCCAGCAAATCTCGTCCATAGAAGTGACGACGTCGCAGGTGGTTCAGGCCATGAAGGCGATTGCCGGCACCATCGCGCAGCTTGATGAAAATGCCAGCGACATTTCCGTTGCGGTGCAGCAGCAGGATGCTGTCAGCAAGGAAATCGCCCGCAGTGCCAATGCCGCCGCGGAACGCACCCGCGACGTGTCCATGAGCGTCGTCCAGGTCTCCGATGCCGCGGCCAAGACCGACCAGGTGGCAAGCGCCGTGCTCAATGCCGGCGGCGAGCTCGCGGCGCGCTCCGGCAAGCTGCGCGCCGAGGTCGAGCGCTTTTTGGCGCAAGTCCGCGTCGCGTAAATCGCCGCGTCGCCAAGCCCCGCCCTCAATAGTGCCATGCGGCCTTGGCGTAGAAGGTCCGCGGCTGGCCCACGAAACCGCCGGCGCTTTGCGCGGTGATGAAATAGGTCACGTCGGTGATGTTTTTCACGCCGATCTGCGCATCCCAGTTGTTGGCGTAGTAGCCGAACATCGCGTCGGCGACGGTCGAGCTCGGTATCCAAACGGTATTCGCGGTGCTGCCGTAGGTGGCGCCGTTATAGGACACGCCGGCGCCGACCCGGAAGCCTTTGATTCCGGCGATGGCGAAGTCGTAGGTCGACCAGATATTGTAGATGTGCGCCGGCACGCCGACCGGCCAGTTGCCGACTTGAGCCGGCGTCAGCGGCACCGCCGTCAATCTTGCGGTTTGCGAGATCATGTTGGCGAGCACCGTCCATTGCGGCGTGATCAGCATTTGCAGGTCGGCGTCGAAGCCGTAGCTCTTCTGCGCGTTGAACGCGACCGTTATCGGTGTGGTCGCGGTGTTCTCGGTGAAGACGTTGGTACGCTGGATATCGAACGCCGCCGCGGTCAGGATGATCCTGTTGTCGGGCGTGGAAAACTTTATGCCGGCTTCATATTCGAGCCCGGATTCGGGCGCGACGATTCCTTGCGAGGTCGCCTCCGAGTTGAAGTTCGTCAGGTAGCTTTTCGACACGCCGGCGAACGGGGCGACGGTCGGCAGGATCTTGTAGAGCGTGCCGATGCTCCAGCTCGTGGGTTGATCGATGCGCGTTTGCACGGTGCCCGGCTCGAGCGGCGTGCCGTTCTGCTCGAACCGGCCTGGGGCCAGGGGGTTGGTCGATGACGATACGAAGGCCAGAGGAGTCAACTGCTCGTACCAATGGTCCTGGCGCGCACTGAGCCGCACCTTCCATTGCTCGGTGACGTCGATCTGATCGACGGCGTAGGCGCTGACATAAAGCGCGCGCAGATCGTCAATCATGCCGCTGAGTGCGGATGTCCTCATGAAGTTGAGGCCGGCGGTCGAGGTCTCCGGAATGACCGGGGCAAAGATATTGGTGATGTTCGCCAGCGCGGCGGTCGCCCGGTTGTCGTCGATGCTCTGCCATTCGATCTGTGTTCCGGTCAGCAACGTATGGAACACAGAGCCGGTGTGGAATTTCCAGACCGGTTCAAACTGGTAGGTGAAGTCGTCGTCGTGGTCGGTCTGCTCGCGTAGCTGTCGCCCCGTCTGCTGCCACGTACCGCCGATAAATGAGATGGTACCACCGCCAGAATTGCGCAGGATCGAAACGTCGCGATGGGTGTAGGCCAACCGGTTGTTGATGGTGAGATAGTCGGCGAACCACCACGAGTCGGTCAGCGTGCCGCGCTCAAAATCCTGATTGCCGTAGCTGAACGGCGTCGAATACTTGAAGGTATTCGGTACGTTCAATGGCGTGCCAGCCAGGGCGGCGCCGTTGAAATAGACGAGGCCGTAGGGGTCGGGCGTGCGCTCGATGTGGCGATAATCGAGCGCGAAAGTGGTGACGTGGTTGTCCTTGTTCCACTGTAGGACCGGGCGGATTTCGTAATTGGCGCTCTCCAGATTGCGGAAACCGTCGGAATGCTGCAGCAGGCCGTCGACGCGGTAGTTCAGTCCGGGGATGGTGGTCGGGCCGGTGGCATAGGCGCTGGTCGTCCAGCTGCCGAACGAGCCCACTTGCTGGCTCTGCCCGTAGCCGGGCACGGCGGATGGCGCGAAGTGCACGACGTTGACGGTGCCGCCGGGCGGGCCGCTGCCGAACAGCGCCGAGCCCGGACCTTTGAGCACCTCGACACGCTCGACGCCGTTGAGCGAATGCGGAAAACCGTTGGATTGATCGCCGTCCGGAAAATTGTCGCTGTAGAAGCGGGCGTCCATGCCGCGAATGGTGAAGCGGTCGAAGAAGCCGTAGGTCGAGGCGCCGCCGATGTTGACGCCGCTGACGTTGCGGACCGCATCCGCCACGCTGGTGCCGCCTTGCTCGACGATGGTCGCTCGCGGCACGACGACGACGCTTTGCGGCAGATTGGCCAACGGCGTGCCGGTCTTGTCGACAGTCACAACCGTCTGCAGCGGCACCATCGTGCCGTTGGGGCCGGTCCCCGTGTCGGACGCGGCTTGCGCCGGTTCCGTATTGGCCGCGACGGCGCTCGCGCCGGCGGCGCGTGGCGTCCGGGTGACCTTCGGTTTCTGCTTCGGCGCGGTAACGACGATCTCGGGGACCGTGGCGGGGGATGTCGCCGCCGCCAGCTTGATCGCTTGTTTGATTTCCTGCGCGTGGATTTTCAGGACCGCGCCAAGCCCGATTGCAATCGCCAGCGCCGAGACTGCCGCTTCATTGCGAAACCTACGCAGCCGCGACCTGAATTTCTGATCGGCCCCTGACACGAACGCCCCCATTCCCAGTTTAGAACCATGAAAAAGTACATATATTTCAATTAGTTGTAGCGGGGCGAAGAATGGGCTGACAAGACGAAAACGTATTCGCGCAGTCGAAGATAATTATAACAATTCAAAACTGCTGCCGAATTCTTGTTTGTATGTCCTCTAAACGGGAACAGTGCGCGAGAAATTCTTCTTGTTTGCCAATCCTATCGACATCGCAAAAATTGCACCCAAACGCGCAATATGTCCGCGTTCGATGTGTGGCCCGCAAGACACGCATCCGAGTTTTATTTGCAGCGATAAAATTTCTCGACGGAAGTACACCCGGTCGTCGTGCGTCTACGCGGTCGTCAGGCCTTTAGCCGCACGTAGTCGGCGTAGACCGGCTCCCACATCTTGGCCTTGACCGCGGCAGTGAGCGCTTCGTCCGAAACGATAGCCGCAAGCCCGTCGGCTTGCGCCTGCTTGGCGACGGCCATCGCGACGTGGAACGAGAGCTCGCGCGAACGAACCAGCGGCGGCAAGAGGTTCGCCTGCGGATCGTGCTTGGCGGGAGACATTTCGGCAATGGTGCGCGCGGCGGCGAGGAACATGCCGTCGGAAATCCGACGCGCCTCGGCGGCAATGGCGCCGAGTCCGATGCCCGGATAGACGTAGGCATTGTTGGTCTGGTCGATGCGGAAGGTGTGACCGTCGCGCTCGACCGGCGGGAATGGACTACCCGTGCCGATCACGGCGCGGCCTTCGGTCCATTCCATGAGATCGTGCGGTGTCGCTTCGGCGCGTTCGGTCGGATTCGACAGCGGGAAGATCACCGGCCGGCGCACGCGGTCGGCCATGGCGCGGACGACTGCTTCGTGGAACGCGTGCGGCTGGCCCGACGTGCCGATGAGCACGGTCGGGCGCGCATTGGCAACGACGTCGCCAAGGCCGATCCGGTCGGGCGACGCCAAGATCCACGACGACAGCGCGGCGCGCTTTTGCGCGAAGGGTGCTTGAAACGGTTGCAGGCCCGTCATGCTGTCGACCAACAAGCCATCGCGGTCGACCAGATAGAAACGGCTGCGCGCTTCCGGCTCAGGCAGACCGGCATCGACCATCGCCCGCAACAGCAGCGCGCAAATGCCGGTGCCCGCGGAGCCGGCGCCGAACACCGCGACGCGCTGCTCGTGCAGCGGCGTGCCGGTGACATTGATCGCACTCAACAGCGTGCCGACGGCGATCGCGGCGGTGCCCTGGATATCGTCGTTGAAGGTGCACAGACTGTCGCGATAGCGCGCCAGCAGCCGGTTGGCGTTGCCGATGGCGAAATCCTCCCAGTGCAACAGCACATGCGGCCAGCGCTCGCGCACGGCATCGACGAAGGTGGCGATGAAGGCGTCATAGGCGTCGCCGCGCATGCGTTCGTGCTGCCAGCCGATATATTGCGGATCGTCCAAATGCTCGCGGCTGTCGGTACCGACGTCGAGGATGATCGGCAGCGTCGTTGCCGGATGCAGTCCGGCGCAGGCGGTATAGAGCGAGAGCTTGCCGATCGGAATGCCCATGCCGCCGGCGCCCTGGTCGCCGAGGCCTAAAATGCGCTCGCCGTCGCTGACGACGATGGCTTCGACGCCGTCGAAGCGCGGATTGCCGAGGATGCGGCGGATATCGGCCTGATGCGGATAGCTGAGAAACAAGCCGCGGGGTTTTCGGAAAATGCTCGAGAACTGCTGGCAGCCCAGCCCGACCGTCGGTGTATAGACGATCGGCATCATCTCTTCGATGTTGCGCGTCAACAGCGCGTAGAACAGGGTCTCGTTGGTGTCCTGCAAGCCGCGCAGGAAGACGTATTTCTGGATATCGCTGCCGAGCTTGCGGAAGGCGTCGAGCCGGCGTTTGACTTGGTAGTCGAGCGTGGCGACGTGGGGCGGCAATAGGCCGTGCAGCTCGAACGCGTCGCGCTCGGCCTCGGTAAAGGCCGTGCCCTTGTTGAGCAGCGGGTCGTTGAGGAGCTCATAGCCGCTGAGCGCGGTGCGGACCGTCTGCAGAGAGTGATCGTTCATCGGCCCCGTTTCCCAGCCGACGAATACGATACCCGCTCGCGGCGCCTTGCCATAGTGTCGTTACGGGGAAGCCGCGACGGCCCGATGTCGCGCGCGGAATGCCGGCTGAAAATATCGAGCCTGGCTTAGCCCTCGACGTCGGTTTCCGGCCGATCGGTCCCAGCCGACAGCTCTTCGTGCCACTTGCCATTGGCGTCTTCCCACGAGATGGCCCGGGTTTCGCCCGGCACGTGCTGTTCGCGGGCGGCGCGCTCCGCCGCTTTGCGGGCGAGGTCGTGAGACGGGAAGCTCTCGGAGAAGACGCCGTCGACCTTGTAGGCCCAGCCGCCGTCGTGCTCGACGATATGATAGGTGATCTTGGTCATGGTTCACGCCTCATGGATGTGTCGATGATCGCCGCGGTTCGAGCGGCCGGCAAGTGCGTTTCGGTTACCTAAGTCATGCGGTGTGCGGATGGAACTTTCGCAGCGCCCCAAAACCGAGCACGACGAAGATCGCCAGTACGATGACTTGGGCAACGACGAATGGCGGTTCGGTCTGGTGCGGCGCCAGCGCCTCCAGGAAACCGATTTTTTCAAACGCCTGAATGACGCCGACGAAGACATTCAGGTAGATCGCCACCATGGCGGCGATGACGTAGATCCAGCGCCATATGCCGGTGAGGTGCAGGAAATAGAGGGCGATGACGGCGACTGCCAGCACCACCAGCGATATGATGCCGACGCCCTGCGCTGGCGTAAACGTCGTGTTGTGAAAGAAAAATCCGGTGACGCTGGTGAGGATCAAGGCCAAGAGCGCGAGCGCGGTCCAGCCGGGCACGCTCTTTCCCTGCACCATGGCGAAGGCAACGATCACGCCGGCAACGATCCCGACCAGACTGATCAGGACATGGATAACCGTGAATGTGTGGACTGACAGACCTAGGATCATGACGCATCCCTCCGAACGGACATAAATCGCACGGTGATTATAGCGCTACAGGGTTGAGCCTAGCAGGCCTCCATGTCGTTTTCTTGCGGCCTTTAGGTCCATTATTCGTGCGGCCTCAGGCCGTTGGCATTCTCGCGCTTTCGCCGCGCTTCGTAAGCCCGCAAATGCGCATAGGCGATGCGCAGCAAAGGAAAGTCGTTCGGCCCGCCGCCACCGCGCCGGATCAGATCGCCGAGGATATGGTCGGCCTCGGTCGGTGCGCCGCGTTCGACATCGCGCAGCATCGAGGCGGCGAACGTCGAGCCCGCCATGGTCAACATGCCGCGATTGCGCGTCATCGCCGCCTCGCCTGGCTTAAAGCCCCGCGCCGTGGCAATGCCTGCGCATTCATCGAGCAGCGCCAGCGACAGATTCTCCGCGCCGGCGGCGACGATATCGCCAACGGTGGCGCGCATCAGGCAATTGCTGCCTGCCATGGTGGCGATGAGAACCCACTTTTCCCACATCTCCTGCAGGATGGTTTTGCTCAGGCGTGAATCGAAATTGGCGCCGGAGAAGGTCGATGCGATGGCTGCGGCGCGCGGCGAGGTTTCGCCGTTCTGTTCACCGAATGACAGGCCGTGGGTATCGTTAAGATGCAGGACGTGGCCGTCGCCGTCGAGGGTTACGGAAATCACGCATTGACCGCCCAGCACGGCAGCGGCGCCGAAACGTTCGCCGAGATAATCCATATGGCCCATGCCGTTGAGGAACGGCAGGATCGCGGTGTTTGGTCCGACGGCAGGCGCGAAAGAGTCCGCCGCGGACTGCAGATCGTAGGATTTGCAGCTCAGTAGAATTAGATCGAACGGCTCGTGCAGCGCATCTGCGGTGACGGTCGGCGGCGCCGGCAAGCTCGCGTCGCCAAAGCGGCTGCGGATGACGAGGCCGGTTTTGGCAAGCTGCGCCTGGCGCCGCGGCCGCACCAGGAACGTCACGTCGCGGCCGGCTTCAAGCAGCTTGCCGCCAAAATAACCGCCGATCGCGCCGGCGCCGACGACCAGGATACGCATGGCACCTTCAGTTGTTTAATGATCCTGCGCCACGTCGATCAGCGTGCCGTCGGGATCGGCCAATTGAACAGCACCGTGCGGGCATTTCTGCAAGAGCGCCAGCCGCGCGGCGCCTTCGGAATCGAACGGGATCGGTTTCGGCGCCAGCTGGATATTGGTCTTGGCAACCCTATCGCGATTGGCTTCGAAGGCTTTGATATCGGGCACGCGAAAGCCGATGTGATCCATACCGGGCTGCTCGATGCCGGCGCCGTTGAACGAGGAAATCTTCCACGGCACGATCGCCATGGTCATGCGGCCGTCGGTCAAATGATAGCCGCCTTCCTCGGACGGCAGGTTGCGCGCTTCGAGCTCGAACAGGTCGGTGTAGAAATCGGCGAGCCGCTCCGCCTCGCGGGCGCGGATGGCGAAATGGCTGAAGGTGGTTTCCCGCTTCCATTCACCCTTGTTCCAATCGTCCTTGGCATAAACCTCGGCGCGGTTCTCGTGGCCGGGTTGCGACAGGTCGAAATAATTGCCGGCCGGGTCGTGGGCGCTGTAGCTGGCGAACGGCCGGTTGCCCGGACGCTTGACGATCTCGATGTCGGGATATTTTTTCGCGACTTTGCTGCGGACCTTGTCGAGGTCTTCCACTTCGATGCCGAAATGGTCGAGACCGGCCTTGCGGCCGCCGCGCCGCGGAATGATCGTCATGCCGACATAGCCGTCGCCCACCGAAATGGCGCCGATCTCGCGCGCGGTGTCGCCGGACACTTTCAGGCCGAACATGGCGCGATAGAACATGCCGAGCAGCGTGTAGTGGTCGCTGGTGATGGCGAGATGATTGAGCTTGCCGAACATGATGGTTCCTTGCTGTGAATTGCCAAATCAGTCGACGAGACGCGTAAGGCCGGGCACCACGATCTTGTCGGGGGTGATGTCGCTCTTGATGTCGCCGAGCCCCTTCATGGCATTGATCAGGTTCTGCATGCGCGCGCGCGAGATGTCCCTGGTCGGCGAGAAATAATTGATCTTGCGCAAGAAGTCGTAGCTGCGCTCGACCGGCGCGCGCGCCGACTTCATCTCCTTGACCAGGATATCGACCGCCTCGGCGCGATTGGCCGGATCGTCGAACCAGGCGACACTCTTGTCGATGACCGCGAGCAGCTTGACCAGCGTGTCGCGGTGCGCCGCCGCATAAGCGAGCGAGACGTCGGTGCCGGAAAACGGCAGATCGGGCGCATAATCCATGATCAAGCCGACGCTGTGGAAGCCGGCATCCTCGGCGAAGAAGCTGACCGGTGGCGCCAGCAAGGTGGCGTCGGCGGCGCCGGATTTCAGCGCCGCGAAGCGGCCGGCGGTATTGCCGACCACGGTGATGTCATAGTCGCCGTCCTTCAGTCCGTTGGCCTGCATGATGCGCTCGAGATAGACGCGGTTGATGTCGACCAGGCCGCCAATGCAGATGGTCTTGCCTTTGAGATCCTTCACCGTGGCGATGGTCGGCTTGGCCATCATCTCGTAAGCCGAAACCTGGCCGACGATGCGCAGGAGACCGACAGGCGCGCCTTTTTCTACGGCATGAATCGGCTCGACTACACCGACGTCGGCGACGATGTCGAGCGAGCCCGCGGAGAGCTGCTGCACCAGGCCGGACGCGGTCGGCACATAGATGATGTCGAGCGTAATTCCGGCATCGGCGAAGAAGCCTTTCTGGATGCCGATATACCAAGGCCAGCCGACCGCATTGGCGGCGCCGATCATTCCGGTGGAGATGGTCTCGGCAGCCTTGACCGATGGCGCCCCGAGAGCCAGCGCGCAACATAGCGCGCCGATGAATTGCGTCAGTCGCGACGAGGCCATGGCCGTTCCTCCCGAATTTTTATCCGCGATTCTGGTGTCGCGGTGTGCGCCTTACCTTGCCGGTTTCTCCAGCTTGCGACAATGCGGCGGGGCGTCATTCACGCGGCCGGCGAACGGCGCGGCACCAAAAGGTTGCCGGTGAACATTTGCACCACTTCGTCGTTCTGATTGAGCGTCGTGTTCTTCACCCGGATCATGCCGCGATCGGGTTTCGATTTCGACGGCCGCACTTCGAGCACCTCGCTCTTGACGCGCAACTCGTCGCCGGGCCGCACCGGCAGCGACCAGCTTAATTGATCGAAACCGACGCCCAAAATGCCGCCGGCCGGCCTGAATTCGCCGTCGACCATAAGCCGCATCGTCATAGCGGCGGTGTGCCAGCCGCTGGCCGCCAGGCCTTTGAACGGAGATTTTAGCGCCGCGACTTCGTCCAAATGATAGAACTGCGGATCGAATTCCTTGGCGAAAGCGACAATCTCGTCCTTGACGACGCGTTTGCGCCCCGACCAATAAATCTGTCCCACGGCATAATCTTCCAGATATTGTGCTGTCATCTTTTCACCGGCTCTCGTGCAAACCACGCGCCGCCGGCCACCGCCGCGGCGTTGATCAGGCCGAACGTAGCAAGCGCAACCGACAGCGCAATAAAAACCGCCGTGAGATCGCCGGTCCAGCGCAGCGCCAGATAGCCGCCGAGCGCCGCGATGATCAGACGCGCCATGTTGGCGAGGAACGGCCACAACAGGCGCCCGGCGCCTTGCGAGGCAAAATAGAGCGCCATGCCGAGCCCGAACAGGCCATAGGCCGGCCCGACCACGCGCAGATAGCGCGCGCCGGCATCGAGCATCGCCGGCGCGGTGTCGAACAGCGACAGCCAGGCGACCGGAAACGCGGCAGCGCAAAGGCCGATGAGTTCACAGAGCGCAGCGGCGATGGCCGCGCCGATCCAGGCCACGCGGAGCGCGCGGTCACGGCGGCCGGCGCCGATATTGGTGCCGACCATGGCGACCAATGGGCCGCCGAGACCGAACACCAGCGGGATCAAGAGATATTCGAGGCGCGATCCGGTGCCGTAACCGGCGATGGCCGCGGGACCGAATACGCCGACGAGGCCGGTGGCAATGGCGATGGTGAGATTGGTCTGCACCGTGATCAGGGCTGCGACCGCGCCGACGCGTAAAATGTCGGCAAACAGCGGCCAACGCAGACGAATGCCAAAAAAGGAGAGCCGCACGATGCTGCGCCCGGAGCGCAGATAGGCCGCGAGCGCCATGCTGCCGACCGCGTAATAGATCAGCACCGCAACGGCGCCACCGGCAACGCCGAGCCGGGGGAATGGTCCGAAGCCGAAGATCAGGCACGGCGACAGCGGGATCAGCACGACGACGCCGATGACCGTGACCAGCGCCGGCACCGCCATATTGCCAGTGCCGCGAATGACATTGGCGAGCGAGTTGAACAGCCACACCAGGATGGCGCCGGAGAAAACCACGCCGGAATAGCTCAGCGCCGCGTCGAGCGAAGCGCCGCTGCCGCCCATTGCCGCGTAAAGCCATCGCCCGCCGAGCAACAGCACAACCGTGAAGGTGAGGCCGAACAGGAGCGCGATAACCAGCGCATGGACTGCGAGCGCATCGGCATCGGCGCGGCGTCCCCCTCCGAGCGCGCGTGCAATCGCCGACGAAATGCCGCCGCCCATGGCGCCGGCCGACATCATCTGCATCAACATGAGAAGCGGAAACACCAGCGCGACGCCGGCCAGCGGATCGGTGCCGAGCTTGCCGATGAAATAGGTCTCGACCAGGCCGACCGACGTTTGCGCCAGCATCACCAGCACGTTCGGCGCGGCGAGGCGAATGAGCGTCGCGGCGATCGGGCCTTCGATCAGCGCGCGGGTGCGCGGGTCGTATTTGGCCTTTTCCGGAATGGCGGCCGCAGCCCCGGTTAGTTGCGGCTCGGAGGAGGCGAGGCCCACTGACGACATACCGGCGCTCCGTTGCCTGCGGCAGCTCGTTGCCTTGAACGCTGTAACAGATAGGAGTATATACGCCTATATCAAGAAAGCGAGCAAGACGGTTATGCATCCTGGTTCGACCAACCCCGCAGCCTGCAATTGCCTGGCGCTGCGCCAGGCGACCCGCCATGTCACGCAATTCTACGACCAATTCATCAGCCCGCTCGGGCTGCGTGCCACCCAGTATTCGATTCTTGCAAGGCTGCACCGCAAAGGCGCGATGACGATCAATGCGCTGGCCGCCGCGCTGGTGATGGACCGCACCACCTTGGGCCGGAATATCCTGCCGTTGCAGCGCGACGGCCTGATCGCCGTCGGGCCGGGACAATCCGACCGGCGCAGCAAAGAGTTGCGGCTGACACGCGCCGGACAGGAGCGCTTTGCGGCCGCGCAGAAGGGCTGGACTAAGGCCCAGGCGCAATTCGAGCGCACCTACGGCGCAAAACGCGCCAAGGCGCTGCGCACGCTATTGGAAGATGTGACGGCGCGCGACCTGGCTGCCGGGTAAAAAGATTATAGCGCGGCGACCGTTTGCACTTCGAGCAGATAGTCCGGGTCCGCCAGGCGACTGATGATTAGCAGTGTGTTCGGCGGCGAGCCGCCAGGAAACATTTTCGGAAATTCCCGAGTCCGCCAGGCGCGGAACGCAGCCGCGTCCTCGGCGCGCGTCAAATAGCTCGTGAACTGAACGACGTTGTTCCAGTCGGCGCCGACCGCGCGTAGCGCGGTAAGGATATTGGCGTAGACTTGCACGGCTTGTGCCTCGATGTCGCCCTTGCCAACGGTCTTGCCGGACGCATCGCTCGGCACTTGGCCGGCAATGAAGACGACCTGCTGCGTTCGCGCCTGCGCAATATGCGAATAAGTTCCGGGCGGCTTGGCCAGCCCTTCGGGATTGAAGATCTTGATGTCCGCCATGTTGGTCCTCGTGTTTCTGTTTGCGCGTCTCAGGCGTAGCGCGAAAAATCGCGGCCTTCTTTGACCACGAATTCGAGCAGGAACGGCGCGCCTTTCTCGGTGACGGCAACCGCATCCTTGATCGCGCCGACGATGTCGCCGGGCTTTTCCACGCGCGTTGCCGCGACGTTCAGCCCTTCGGCCACTTTCCTGTAATTGCCGCCGACCGTCATGGCGCCGTATTTCTCGTCGGAAATTTTCAAGACATCGCGCTCGGCGCCCATCACGCCGTTATTGAACACGACCGTGAGGATGGCGATGCGGTTGCGCGCGGCAGTCTCGATATCCATGCCGGTCATGCCGAACGAGGCGTCGCCCATCACGTTGATGCAATGCTTCTTCGGCGCGGCGAGTTTTGCGCCCATGGTGATGCCGAGCCCATAGCCCAATTGGGTCGACTTGCCCCAGCCCATATAGGAGCCGGCGGCTGTCGTTTCCCAGAACGGGATCATCTGCTCGCGCGGGCTGCCGGAATCGTGGGTCATGATGACGTTGTCGCGGTCGAGCGTGCGCATCATGTCGCGGATGATTCGGTATTGGTTGAGCGGCATTTCGTCGGAGTTGAGAAATTTCGCCCATTCGTCGAGCCAGGCTTTCTTGCCGGCCGCGACTTCTTCCTTGAGCGAGGCGAGCGCATTGCCGCCGCCCGGGCCCTTTTGCTTGGCGACTTCGGCGATCAGTGCATCGATCACCAAACCGGCGTCGCCGACCACGGCGAGATCGGCGCGATATTCCTTGTTGATGTCGCCGGCGTCGTTGGTCGAATGGATGATGGTCTTGCCCGCCGGCACGGCCGGCCCGAAATTGGTGATAGTGAGGCTCGAGCCGATCGCCATCACGACGTCGGATTTCTTCATGAAATCGGCGAACACTTTTGAGCGCGAACGCGTCGCGCCGCCGAGCGCCAGCGGATGGCTGTCGGGGATGGCGCTCTTACCCGGATTGGTGGCGACCACCGGCGCCGGCAGCAATTCCGCCAGCGCCGCGAGCTTGTCGCCGGCTTCGGCATAGTGCACGCCCTGGCCGGCCCACAGGATCGGGTTCTTGGCTGCGAGCAGCATCTCGACGGCTTTCTTGATGGCATCCGGGTCGGGCGCCGTGCGCTGCACCGGCACCGGCCGGTAATCCAGTTCGCCCTTGAATTGCGCCTCGGCTATTTCGTCCGGCACTTCGATCAGCACCGGACCAGCTTTGCCGGTGCGCATCGCCTGATAAGCGCGCCGCATCAGGTCGGGCAATTCCTGCACGTTGTGCGCCAGCGCCGACCATTTGGTCACCGGCTCATAGACGGCGGCGGCGCGGAACGCCGGGCGCACATATTGCTTGGCCAGCGGCATGCCGCCGGAAATGATCAGCAGCGGCACGTTCTCGGCATAAGCCTGCGCGATGCCCGGAAACGCGTTCTCGATCCCGGGCCCGGCCTGGGCGCCGAACACGCCGTTCTTCTTGCCGCGCTTGATGCGCGAATAGCCGTCGGCGATGCCGACGCCGACGCGCTCCTGCCGGCACAGGATCGGGCGGATGTCGATCGCCGCGCACGGCTCGATCACCTGGTTGCGCGGATAGCAGGAGAAAAATTCGGTGCCTTCGCGCTTGAGAATATCGGCAATGACTTCGGCGCCATTCATGTGCGTTCATCCCTGACTTGTTTTATTGTGCGATCGATGAAATCCTCATCCATTATACCGAAGTCGGAGCGCGAGTATAACCATGGTGCGGCAAGTTTGGCTTGGCGTCGTTCTGGCTTTTGCGTTCGCCGCTGCGCCGGCGCGGGCAGGGGATTTTTGGGGCTGCAGCGATACCGTCTATTGGTGCACGCGCGACGCGATTTATGCGCAATTCAAGCTGATCTCCCGTCTCGAGGCCAATCCGGACGTCGATGAGGGGGTCAAGGGCCCGCTGATCACCGCGGCGCGCGCCGAGATTCATCGCTTGCGCGCAACGATCAGCGAGCCGCCGCCGCATGCGTGGGCGACGATCGGTACGCCGCTGCGCGAGGGGCCGGCGCCGTGTTGTTACGCGCGTAAGCCGCTTTATCTCCGCTGAGCGGGTCGAGGCTCAAAGCGTCTGGATCGGAAGCAGACATGGTCAGTCCGCATGGCTGTTTCGTCTGGTACGAGTTGACGACAATAGACGCGGAGGCCGCCAAGGCCTTCTACGCCGACGTCGTCGGTTGGGGCACACGCGACGCGTCGATGCCCGGCGCGGCCTATACGCTGTTCACCTCCGGCGAGGATCCGGTCGCCGGACTGATGGCTCTGCCGGCCGAGGCGCGAAAAATGGGCGCGCAGCCGCGCTGGACGGGCTATGTCGGCGTCGACGACGTGGATGCCGCGACCGATCGGCTTAGGCGTCTGGGTGGCACCGTGTACGTTCCACCGACGGACGTCCCCGATGTCAGCCGCTTTTCTGTCGTCGCCGATCCGCAAATGGCGACGCTGGCATTGGTCAAGGGGCTGAAATCCGGCCAAGAGCAGCCCGCCGCGCTGAGTTTGCCGGGCCATGTCGGCTGGCATGAACTGTCCGCCGTCAACTGGGAAACGGCGTTCGCGTTTTACGGCGAGCTTTTCGGCTGGCAGAAAGCTCACGCCGAGGTCGGCGGGATCGGCACCTATCAATTATTCTCTGCTGGGGGCCAGACCATCGGCGGCATGTCCAACAAACCTCCGACGGTGCCGATGCCGTTCTGGCTTTATTATTTCAATGTCGGCGACATCGACGCGGCGGCAGAGCGCGTCAAGGCCGGCGGCGGCAAAATTCTTGAGGGCCCGCTCGAAGCGCGAGGCGGCAACCGGATCGTCCGCTGCACGGACCCTCAGGGCGCCATGTTCGCGCTGAGGACGGGCCGCCCCGAGACCATCGGCTATTTCGGGCGTGCCGCCGCGGACGATCCTGCCGCCACGCGTTTGTTTGTACCCAAGAAGGCCGGGCCGAGCGCGTAATCCATCAGACTGTCAACGGAGAGCTTCCGGTTTCGCGCCGCGCCCGAGCGCAAATTGACCGACTGGCCCCTCGACGTGAAAGTCCAGTCCCGTCATTTTCGCGAACAGCTCGATATTGGTGGTCCCGATCGCGCAGCCGCCGAGACCCATATCGGCCGCCATGACGTAAAGCGTTTGTATCAAGACGCCGGCGTCCTTGAGAATGAGCGCATAGGCGATCGAGCTGTATTTCCATGACACCCGCCCGAAGCGCGCGGCAATGGTGATCAGGATTTGTGGCGCGGCGGATACGCCCATGGCGAATTCGGCGCTCTTGAGCAGCGCATCGAGCTGATTGCTTCGGGTCTCTATCGGCACCAGCGCGTGGGCGCCGGCATCGTAGTGATAGAAGCCGCGCGACAGCCCTTCGCATGTGTCGACGGCCAGATAGAGCTCGAGCTCGTAGCTGGCGCCGCCCGAAGGATAGGGCCGCACCGTGTAGCTGAGTTCCGGACTGCCACCGCCGTGGTCGAGCGGCATCTTCAATTCCGATTGGACGCGGGCGGTGCTGTCGAGAAATCGCGCCAGCTCGGCGAGCGTAATCGGCTGCTGGGTGTCAAAATCGCGCGTTGAATGGCGTTCATGCAAAAGCTTCGCGGCTGGCGACAGTGCTGCCGCGGGCGCGGCTGAGACTTCGCGCAGATCGATCTTCTTTCCAGGCCAGGACGGGCGTACGGCCGGCCGTGGAGCGATGGCGTCCGCATAGGGATAGGCCCCGCCCAGCGGATTGGCGTGGCGGCCCTCGGTGCTGCGCGCGTGGAACAGAAGATCGTGAAAATCCCACAGCACGAGGGCGTCGTCGCCCTCCGCTGGCCGCAGGCCATTGTTGTCGGTGCCGGTCTTGAAAAGGATTTGGCAATCGACGAGGAGCGCGAGAAGCTCGAGTCCTGGAAAACCCTCTTGCCGACGGAATTGTTTGATCTGTTGCGGCGTCGCCAGCAGGGCCAGGGCAGCCGCGATCTTCGGATCGCAGATTTTGAACAACGCGCCGGCGCGCGGCGATTCCAAGACCAATTCGTTGGCGCGCCGCCGCATATAGGCGAACCGCGATAGCACCAGCGTGTCGGCATGGTCGAGCTGCGCTATGCGCGGCCAATAGTCCGGTACCTGAGGCTCGATGACGACAAGATTCTCGCCGTCTCGCGGGCGGCCGAGGTGGTACTCCACCAGACCGCGCCCAGCCAATCGACGGACCAGGAGAAGAATTTCCTTGTCGATGTCGCGGCTGCCGGAGGCAAATACGCTCAATGGCAGGCCCGTGCGCAGGTCTTGCGCGCGGTCCGCCGCCTTGGCGCTGAACTTTCCCAAGCCGAGCGCAACGTCATCAAAGCAGGCCGCGATCTCGCCGCTCGCCTGCGCTCGCAGCGTGACGTGGCCCAAAAGCCGGACGGAAAGCGTCGCCGCTGCCGCCCGTCGCTCCGTCTTGCGTCGCGGACTTTTTTGTCGCGGACTCTTTCGTTGCGGAGCGCGCAAGCCGGCCTGACCTCACGTATTGGGATGAAGCGGATTGAGCTCGCTTTCCGGGATCGGCGTATGACGCAATCCAAGTTTTATCGGCACGTCGTAAAGCCGGCCGGGCCCGAAACGGCGATAGAAATGGCGCAGGCCCGGAACGATCACGCGGACCACCGGCGTCTCGATGTCGGGCCGCGTCTGGTCGAGCACGAGGAAATCGAGGCCCGCCCGCTTGGCGACGTCCACGCAGGCAAGCGCCTGCGCGCGGGTGTCGAGACTGCCGAAGTTCCCGTCGAAATCCGGCCGGACCGGCGGCTTGCCGTCCGGGATCAAGTATGGATGGTCCTGCAAGTGAAACGGTCCCGCGCCGTCATTGCTCGATGACCCCGCGTCGCGAAGTCCCAACAGGCCGAGCGACAGAAATTGATTGACCTCGGTCAACGTGCGCAACAGCGCGATGCGCGGATCGAAATGCGAGCCGGAGCCATATTCGACGAACTCCTGGCCGTTTTGTGTCGCGTGTGACATCGCCACATAGCTCGGAATGCCGAGATCGCTGGTGATGTCGAGCACCCACAGCCGGCGCCCGGTTTCGGCAAGCTGGTTTTTCAGATCGCGGACGTATGAGTCGTCGAACTGGCTTAAGTCCAGTTCCGTTCGCCGCGAGCGGTTGTACCACCAGATGGCATACGAATCCCGCTCCACCAGTTCGAGGAAGCCCTGGACGATCGCCTCTTCAAGAGTATTGCCGGCGGCGCAGCCGTTGGAGTCCGCGTGCATATGGCTGTCGAATGCGTCGCTGTGGAAAAAATACAGCATCCCGGTCGGCAGATATTTGAAGCGCTGGTCGCGCAGCGACCACACCGGCGTCCATTCGATCTTGGCCGCAGGATCGAACGGCGGCGGTGTCGGCGTCACGTCCGCTTCGCTCGGCCCCATCTGCGCGTGCCGGTACTGCGCGTCGCTGAACTGGAGGACATCGTTCGGCGCGATGGCCTCACCGGGCGCGAAGTCGGTAAACCGCCGCGCCACCCTGATCTCGTCGCCCCGAAAGATTCCGGAATAGCGTTCGATCGCCTCCATCAGCGCGCTGGCTTCGCCTTGCTCGGCGGTGCTGCCCTTGCCGAAGCTGCCGCCGCTCTTGCCCGAGCGCAGCTCATGGATCGACTTGGCGGGCCCGGAAAAATTATGTGAGGCGTAGAAGTTGGTGTTGAGCGGCAGGTCGACTTCGACCCTTTCAAGCTTCGACACCACGCCGGTGAGCGGGCTCACGTGCTTGCGGTATTTTGCTACCGTGGCCCGCGACGATACGCTGCGGTAGCCGCCGCTGGTCATGACCGGCTTGGCGCCAGCGGTCAGCACGATCGGCACCGGCTCGCGCCGCGGATCGCGCAGCGTCTTAGCTCCACAGGACGGACATTGCGGCCGGCGCGGCACGTAGTGTTTGACGATGGTCGGGCCCGATAGATCGAGGCTGATCAGATGATCGTTCAGCGGCGTGCGGAAATCGCTGGCGATCGCCTTGGCGATCTCGATCGCCGCAAGCTCGATGCCGCTATAGCCGAGCGAGTCCTCGGCGAGCGGCGACACCGCGACGCGACGCGCTTGCCGGCGGTCGAGCATCGCCCTGACCTCGCGGTTCCTTTTCATCCGCTCGGCGAGACAGCTCCAGCACGGGCCTTTGCCCGGGCTGAACACCGGCCCGACCAGGGGAAAAACGCCGGATGGCTGAACCAACAGCCACGGCGTGCGGTCGGACAGATGTTGCCGGTTCAATGGCTCAAGTTGCCCTTCGAGATAATCGTTGACCAGGACGACCGTGAGGTTGGCGGAGCGATCGACGACGCGAACGCCGAGCTTACGCAACGCCGCGCCAAGTTGCTTGGCGCCCTTGGCATCGACCGCTTGAATGCGCAGGCGGCATTTCTGCAGATTTTTCGCCGCCATTTCCAACGGAATGCCCAGTGTCGCCCAATAGCCGGCGGCGGCATCGACGGAAGTTTGCCGTTTCGGCACGATGTAGTGGCGATCGATCAACCGCTTGATGGCCTGGTCGACCACGTCGGCCGGAAATTTTTTGGTCAGCTCGCGGACGATCTGGCCAAAACTTTTTCCCGCAGCGATTAAGTCCGCGACGATGCAAAACAGCTCGCCGTGCAGAAAGAATTTGCGGTCCTCGGAATAGAAGCACACCGCATCGGGCGGCAGCACATAAACGGAAAAATTCGGCGCGAATTGCGGAACGTCTTTGGCGTTGAACCGTGTCGTGCTGTGAGCTTGATCGCCTGCCACCACGCCGGCGTGCATGCCGCTAGGTTTATTGCCGCCGGTGTGGGTCGCCATTGCGAGGCAGATGCTCTCGGATTGTGGAAACGCTGTGGTCTAGCTCGCAAACCCGCGCTTGTCGACGTAGTTAGCAGCTCCCGCGGCCAGCGTCATAACCAACGCAAAATGGGCCGGGTCAAGCATGACCCGGCCATAACAACTTATGTCTTTCGACGTGGTCGGAACGTGATCCCGCCTTAGCAGGCGCGGCAACGTCCATTTGACCAGCAGCAACCGCCGCAACCGCCGCAGCCGCCGCAGCCGCGCCAAGCGCATCCGCCGCATCTGCCGCAGCCGCCGCATCGCCACCAGGCCAATTGCTGGCCGGACTGCGACTTCGCGATGCCTTCCTTGTCGAAGACATAGAATGTGGCAAGGCTGACGTCGGAGAGCTCTTCCTCACCGAGGAAGATTTCTTGACGCGGAGAGGTATTCTGGGACGGTAAATCTGCTGCAGGCGCGCTCGTTGATGCGGACGCTCCTCCAATCAGCGAAAAGGACACCCCGGCGATTCCCAATACCGGGAGGGCCTTCTTCAGACGCTTTTGCTTCGTAGATTGCTTCTTTTGCGCCATCGTAGAGACCTCCACTAGATTGCAAATAGTGCTCGACGCGTCAGCGGTAGCATTTTTTGTTCGCATTGCCTAGGGCGCCAAGCGAAACCGCGCTGCGGCTTATTCGGCCGGTTCCGCGCCGTACAACCCTGGCAATAGCCGCTGCCGTTGCCGCAACGACCATTGGCCGAGCCGGTCCATATAGAGATAGAGCACCGGCGTGGTGTAGAGCGTTAGCAATTGGCTAATGATAAGCCCGCCCATGATCGAGATGCCGAGCGGCCGGCGAATCTCGCCGCCGTTGCCGAAGCTGAGCGCCAGCGGCACCGCGCCGAGGATCGCCGCCATGGTGGTCATCATGATCGGGCGGAAGCGCAACAGGCAGGCTTGGAAAATCGCGTCGCGCGCGCCGAGATTGTGCACCCGTTTCTCGTGAATGGCGAAGTCGATCATCATGATGGCGTTTTTCTTGACGATGCCGACGAGCAGGATCACGCCGATGGTGCCGATAATGTCGAATTGCGTGTGGAACAGCATCAGCGCCAGCAGCGCGCCGACGCCGGCCGACGGCAAGGTCGAGAGGATCGTGATCGGGTGAATGTAACTCTCGTAGAGCACGCCGAGCAGGATGTAGACCGCGGCAATGGCGGCGGCGATCAGGACCGGCTCGTTGCTCAGCGAGTCGGCGAACACCTGCGCGGTGCCGGCCAGGCTGCCGTGGATCGAAGCCGGCATATGGATTTGATTGATGGCTTCGTTGATCTCCGCCGCCGCCTCGCCGAGCGACGCGCCCTGCTGCAAATTGAACGAAATGGTGGAGGAGGCGAACAAGCCCTGGTGATTGACCGAGAGCGGTGTGTTGCCCGGCTGATAGTGCGCCACGGCGGCGAGCGGAATCATGGTCTCCTTGGTGGTCGAGACCGCGGCGCCGGACGACGTGCTGCTCTTGCCGGCCGTGGCCAGTGAATTGATGGCGGCATTGCGCGCCGAGTTGTTGTTGGCATTGGCCGCGGCCGTCGCGGTCGCCGACGTGGCGGAAGCCGTCTTGGGCGCGGCTGCGGCCGCTACCGTTCCGGCCGGAGAATTCGACAGCGCCGTACCCGAGGCGCCGCCACCCGACGTCGCAATATAGATGTCATTGAGAGAAGCCGGATATTGCGTGTAGCGCGGGTCGATTTCCATGACGACGTGGTACTGATTGATCGCGCTGTAGATCACCGACACCTGACGCTGGCCGAAGGCGTCGTAAAGCGTGCTGTCGATTTGCGACACGGTGACCCCCAGCCGCGAGGCGGTGTCGCGATCGATGACGAGATCGGTTTCCAGGCCTTTTTGCTGCTGATCGGAGTTCACGTCGGTGAGCACCGCGCTGTGTTCGAGTGCCGTAACCAGTTTTGGCGTCCAGGTGAACAGGTCGTCGGTGCTGTCGGATTGCAATGTGTATTGATACGCCGAATTGCTTTGCCGGCCGCCGGAACGGATATCCTGGACCGCGGTCAGGAACAGGCGGCCGCCGGGAACCGTGGCAAGCTGCGGGCGCAACCGCGCGGTGATCTCATCGACCGGCGGCCGCTGCGTGATCGGCTTTAGCGAAACGAATACCGAACCGGTATTGATCTGGCCGCCGCCGCCGCCGGAGCCGACCCCGGTAAATCCGACGACGTGGTCCACGGCCGGATCGCTCTGCACGATATCGATCATCTGCCGCAGCTTTTGGGTCATGGCCTGGAACGACACGCTTTGATCGGCCTGCAGCGAGCCGACGAGGCGGCCGGTGTCCTGGGTCGGAAACAGGCCCTTGGGCACGAGGGTGAACAGCACGACGTTCAAGCAGACCGCCCCGAACAGGATCAGCATGACGAGGCCGCCGTGGCGCAGCGCCCAGGCCAGCGAGCGTTCATAGCCGCCAAGCACGCGGTCAAACACGGTGCGACGGCGCGGCGCGTCGTCCATCACGCGCGGCTTCAGCCACAGCGCGCACATCATCGGCGTGGTGGTGAGCGAGATTGCCAGCGAGATGAGGATGGCGATCGACAACGTGATGGTGAATTCGCGAAACAGCCGGCCCAGAATGCCGCCCATCAGCAGGATCGGAATGAACACCGCAATCAGCGATAGACTGATCGACAGCACGGTGAAGCCGACCTCCTGCGCCCCGCGCAGCGCCGCTTGCATCCGCGGCATGCCTGCTTCGAGGTGGCGCGAAATGTTCTCGAGCACGACGATGGCATCGTCGACCACGAAGCCGGTGGCGATGGTGAGCGCCATCAACGACAAAATGTCGAGACTGTAGCCCAACAGATACATGCCGCCGAACGTGCCGAGGATGGAAATCGGCACGGCGATGCCCGGAATGAGCGTGGCGCGGAAATTGCGCAGGAAGACGAAGACGACGAGCGTGACCAATGAAATCGCGATCAGGAGCGTCAGCTCCGTATCGCGCAACGAGTCGCGGATGGTGGTGCTGCGATCGATGGCGACGGTGACGTTGACGTCGGCCGGCATGGCGGCCTGCAGATGCGGCAGCGCCTCCTTCACGCTATCGATGGCTTCGATGATATTGGCGCCCGGCTGGCGGAAGACGATGACCAGCACCGACGGCTGGCCGTTGGACAGGCCGAGATTGCGTACGTCCTCGACGGAATCGGCAACCGTCGCGACGTCCGACAATTGCACCGCGGCGCCGTTGCGGTAGGCGACGATCAGCGGCACGTAATCGGCGGCCTTGGTGGACTGATCGTTGGTATAGATCTGATAGCGCTGGTCGCCGTCATCGATCGTGCCCTTCGGGCTGTTGGCATTTGCCGAGGCCAGCGCCGCGCGCACGTCTTCAAGCCCGATGCCGTATTTGAACAGCGCCTTCGGATTGAGCTCGACGCGCACCGCCGGCAGCGCCGAGCCGCCGATGATGACCTGGCCGACGCCTGAGATCTGCGACAGCCGCTGCTGGAAGACGTTGCTGGCGGCGTCGTACATCTGGCCCTGGCTGAGCGTCTTCGAGGTCATCGCCAGGATGAGGATCGGCGCATCGGCCGGGTTGACCTTGCGGTAGGTCGGATTGCTTTTCAGGTTCGCCGGCAGGTCGGCGCGCGCGGCGACGATGGCGGCCTGCACGTCGCGCGCGGCGCCGTCGATGTCGCGGTTGAGCTCGAATTGCAGCGTGACGCGCGCCTGGCCGATGCCGCTTTGCGAGGTCATCTCAGTGACGCCGGCGATCTGGCCGAGATGGCGTTCGAGGGGGCTCGCGACGCTGGTCGCCACCGTCTCCGGGCTCGCTCCGGGCAATTGCGCGCTGACCGAGATGGTCGGGAAATCGACTTGCGGCAGCGGCGCCACCGGCAATTTCGAGAACGCCAGCGCGCCGGCCAAGGCGATGCCCAGCGTCAGCAGCGTGGTTGCCACCGGTCGCGCAATGAATGGCGCGGAAATATTCATGTCTCCGGCCCGCCGCGGTCCCTGCGGTGCGCTTGGCCACGCCCGGTGAAACGCACCGCCAGCCGGTCAAAATAGAGATAGATCACCGGCGTGGTGAACAAGGTGAGCACCTGACTGAAGATCAGGCCGCCGACGATGGCGAGGCCGAGCGGTTGGCGCAGTTCCGATCCGGTGCCTTGGCCCAGCATCAGCGGCAGCGCGCCGAGAATCGCCGCCATGGTGGTCATCATGATCGGCCGGAAGCGCAGCAGGCAGGCCTGGTAGATGGCGTCGCGCGGCGCTTGCCCTTCGACACGTTCCGCTTCCAGGGCGAAGTCGATCATCATGATGGCGTTTTTCTTGACGATGCCGATCAAGAGGATGATGCCGATGATGGCGATGACGTCGAGGTCGTAGCCGAGCAGCATCAACGACAACAGCGCGCCGACGCCGGCCGAGGGCAATGTCGAAAGAATAGTGATCGGGTGAACGAAGCTCTCGTAGAGCACGCCCAGCACGATATACATCGCCACCACCGCGGCGATGATCAGGAAAAGCTCGTTGCTCAGCGACGACTGGAACGCGGCCGCGGTGCCTTGGAACGCGGTGATGAAGCTGTCCGGCAGGCCGACTTTGGCTTCCTCCTGCTGGATGGCCGTGACGGCGGTGCCGAGCGAGACGCCGGGCGCGGTGTTGAACGACACCGTGGTGGCGGGGAATTGGCCGAAATGGGTGATCACCAGCGGGCCGGTTTGCTGCTCGATATGCGAGAAGGCCGAAAGCGGCACCTGCCCGTTGGTCGAAGACGACGACGACGGCAGGTAGATCGAGGACAGCCCGGTCAGCGATTTCTGCAGCGCCGGGTCGAGCTCGAGGATGACGCGGTACTGGTTCGACTGGGTATAGATGGTCGAAACGATGCGCTGCCCGAACGCGTCGTACAGCGCGTTGTCGACGGTGGCCGGCGTGATGCCGAAGCGGCTCGCGGTGGCGCGGTCGATGACCAGATTGACCGTCAGGCCTTGTTGCTGGAGATCGCTGGCGACGTCGGTGATTTGCGGCAATTGGCTCAGCTGCGCCACCAGCTTCGGCACCCAGGTGGCGAATTCCGTGGCGTTGGCGTCTTCGAGCACGAAATTGTACGGCGCGCGGTTGATGGTGGAATCGATGGTCAAATCCTGCGCCGGCTGCATGTAGAGCGTGATGCCGACGACGCCGGAGACTTCGCTCTGGATCCTGCGGATGATCGCGCTGGCGTTGAGGTTTCTGTCGTCGTGCGCCTTGAGCGTGATCAGGAAGCGGCCAGAGTTGAGCGTCTGATTGGTGCCGTCGACGCCGATGAACGAGGTCAATCCCTCGACGTCCGGATCCTTCAATATCTCCGCGGCGAGCTTGGCCTGAAGCTCTGCCATAGCCGGGTAGGAGATGCTCTGCGAGGCTTGCGTAATCGCCTGGATCATCCCGGTGTCCTGCACCGGGAAGAAGCCCTTGGGGATCAGCACGTAGAGAACGATCGTGAGCGCCAGCGTCAGCACTGCAACGAGCAAAGTCAGCGGCTGCCGGTCCAGCACCCAATTCAGCGCCCGGCCGTATTGGGCAATCACCGCATTGAAAGCGCGCTCCGCGGTGACGTCGAAGTAGCTGCGCTCGGATTCCGGGCGGTGGCGGATCAGCTTGGCGCACATCATCGGCACCAGCGTCAGCGAGACGACGGCGGAGATGATGATCGTGACCGCAAGCGTGATGGCGAATTCATGGAACAGCCGGCCGACCACCGCGCCCATGAACAGCAAGGGAATCAGCACCGCGATCAGCGAGATGGTCAGCGAAATGATGGTGAAGCCGATCTGCTCGGAGCCGCGCAGCGCCGCCTCGAGCGGCGCCATGCCGGCTTCGACGTAGCGCGCGATGTTCTCGATCATGACGATGGCGTCATCGACGACGAAGCCGGTGGCAATCGTCAGCGCCATCAGCGACAGATTGTCGAGGCTGAAGCCGAGCAGGTACATCATGCCGAACGTGCCAACGAGCGACAGCGGCACCGACAGGCTCGGGATGATAGTGCCCGGCAGCGTGCGCAAAAATATGAAAATCACGATCACGACCAGGACCACGGCGAGCCCCAGCTCGAATTCGACGTCGGAGACCGAGGCGCGGATGGTCACCGTGCGATCGCTCATGGCGTTGACTTCGATGGCGGCGGGAAGCCCGGCCATGATTTGCGGCAAGAGCGCCTGGATGCGATCGACGACCTGAATGATGTTGGCGCCCGGCTGGCGCTGCACGCTGAGGATGATCGCCGGCGTGGTGTTGGCCCAGGCGCCGAGCTTGGTGTTCTCCGGACCGTTGACGATGGTGGCGACGTCGGACAGCCGCACCGGACCGCCGTTGCGGTAGGCGACAATGAGATTGCGGTATTGATCGGCGCTGCTGAGCTGGTCGTTGGCGTTGATGGTCGAGGCCTGCGCCGGGCCGTCGAAATTGCCCTTCGGCGTATTGACGTTCTGGTTGCCGATCGAGGTGCGAATGTCGTCGATGTTGATGCCGTAGGCCGCGAGCGCCTGCGGATTGACCTGTAGCCGCACCGCCGGCCGTTGCCCGCCGCTGACGCTGACCAGGCCGACGCCGGTCAGTTGCGAGATTTTTTGCGCCAGCCGCGTCTCGCTCAAATCCTCGAGATCGGTCAGCGCCATGGTCTTCGACGTCACCGCGATCGTCAGAATCGGCGCATCAGCCGGATTGACCTTGGCGTAGATCGGCGGCGCCGGCAGGTCCGACGGCAACAGATTGCCCGAGGCGTTGATCGCGGCCTGGACTTCCTGCTCGGCGATGTCGAGGCTGAGATCGAGGCTGAATTGCAGCGTGATCACCGAGGCGCCGGCGGAGCTTGCCGACGTCATCTGGTTCAGTCCCGGCATCTGGCCGAACTGCCGCTCCAGCGGCGCCGTGACCGACGATGTCATCACTTCAGGACTGGCGCCGGGATAGAGCGTGCGCACCTGGATGGTCGGATAGTCGACCTCAGGCAGCGTCGACAGCGGCAGGAAGGTGTAAGCCACCATGCCCGACAGCATGATCGCCGCCATCAGGAGCGAGGTGCCGACCGGACGCAGAATGAAGGGTTCGGAGACGTTCATCGCACCGTTTTATTGTCGCGCCTGCGCGCTGCCCGCCGCCGGCGCTTGCTATTGGTTGTTGCGCGGGGTCTGCGAACGCTGGCCGTTCGGATTTTGCCCCCCGCCGCGGCGTCCTTGAGATCCCGCTGCCGGAGCACCGGCGCCTCCCAGCGGCTTGCCGTCGAGGGTGGAAACGTTGACGTGCAAGCCTTCGCGCAACCGGTCGGCGCCGTCGACTACCACATGATCGCCGGCCGCTAGCCCCGTGTTGACGGCGGTCATGCTGCCGTCAGTGGGGCCGATGGTGATCGGCTGCACGGAAACAGTGTTGTCGGATTTGACCACGTAGACATACGAGCCCTGCTGCCCGTTCGGCGAGCCGCGCTGGATCGCCACGGTCGGCACCGTGACGACGTTGGTCAAAGTCCGGACCAGGAGCTGCGCGTTGACGAACTGGTTCGGAAACAGCGCGCCGTCCGCATTGTCGAACTGGGCGCGGATCTTCACGGTGCCCGTGGTGGTGTCGATCTGACTGTCGACGGCCGACACTTTGCCGATCGCTAGCTGTTTGACGTTGGCGCGATCGAAAGCCGTGACTTGGAGCGCGGTGCCGGCACTATATTGCGGCATGATGTCGGGAAGGTAGTCCTCGGCAACCGTGAAGATCACCGTGATCGGCTGCATCTGGGTGACGACGGCGATGCTGCTTGAGCTCGACGTCTGCACGTAATTGCCCGGATCGACCAGGCGCAGCCCGATGCGGCCGGTCACCGGCGAGACGATGTGGCAATAGGCGATGTTGAGCGCCTGTGCATCGACCAGCGCCTGATCGACCTTCACCGTCCCCTTATATTGCTCGACCAGATATTCCTGATCGTCGGCCTGCTGGCGTGCGATCGAATTCTGCGCCAGCAGCCCCTGATAGCGCTTGAGGTCCGTTTGCGCCTGCGCCAGCAGCCCTTGATCGTGCGCCAGTTGGCCTTCGGCTTGGGCCTTGGCGATTTCATAGGGGCGCGCATCGACTTGCGCCAGGAAGTCGCCCTTGTTGACCAATTGCCCTTCGGTGAAGGCGACGTCGTTCAATTGGCCGCTGATCTGGGTTTGCACGGTGACGGTGGCGAGCGGGGTCACGGTGCCGAGCGCGTTGACCATGACGCGGATATTGCCGGGCGCGATCGTCGCCGCGCCGACCGACTGCAGCCCGCCCGCGGCAAAGCGCGGATTGGCCGGCGGCGGCGCGCGGTAGGTGCGGACGATCACATAGGCCGCGATGACGAGGCCGATGGCAACGGCGAGGCCGAGACCGATGCGCAGTTTTGAATAAGGCCGGCTGATGACACCCGGTTCGGGCGTCGTCCGGCGAAGATTGGGCGCCAGTTCGTCGTCGCTTGGGCGTGTGCGTTCGTCCATCTTGGCGTTCAATATCCCGGCATTTTCCGCATAGTAATGGGCGCCAACATCGCCCGCCTAATGAAAATTCGCTAATGCGCCCGATGGTTCGGCAGACAGCGGCCAGGGCGGCCGAGCGCGCTATGCTCGAATTTCGGGTTCCAAGCCACGCTGGGACGAGATTTGGTCATTGAATCAATAATTTGGGCGAAGTGCGCCGGGCCTTGGATTAACCCTGGCTGATCGCCGGAGGGTGGTCACTGCGTCACTTGCGGCGTGCTTTGCGGGTTGCGCGACGTCGTATCGGAGGGCGCCGCTTCGAGCGCGGGCGGCGTCGATTCGAGTTTCGGCAACAGCGAGAAGCCTTTCATCAACTGCACTTGCGTCGGCAGCAACGTCGTGTCCCAGCCGCCGCCGAGCGCCACGATCAGGCTGACGCTGGCGAGAAACAGATTTTGCCGAACCGCCAGCAGGGTTTCCTCATTGTTGAGCAAGTTCGTCTCCGCCGTCACGACGGTGGTGAGGTCGACAATGCCGGCCCGGTATTGATTGGTGAAGACGCGGACCGCCTCGCGCGCATTCTTGACCGCCTGCTGGTCCACGGCGAGTTGCTTGGTGAAGATGCGGATCGCGGCAAGCTCGTCCTCGACCTGCTGAAACGCGGTCAGCACGGTCTGCCGATAGGTGGCGACGCTCTGCAAATAGGCGGCGCGGGCGGCATCGACCTGCGCGCCGGTCAGACCGCCGTTGAATAGCGTTTGCGTGGCGGCCGCACCGATCTGTTGGATCGAGCGCGCGGCGGTAAATGGCAGGGGAATGGGACCGACGAACTGGACCATGCTCGAGAGCGACACGTCAGGAAAATAGGCGGCTTCGGCGACGCCAATCATGGCGTTGTTATCCTGCATGGTGCGCTCGGCGGCCGCGATATCGGGACGCCGTTCAAGCAGCGCCGAGGGAACTGCGACCGGGATGCCCGGAATTCTGTTGCCGAGCAGGCGTGGTCCGATCGTCAGCTCGGCGGGTGGCCTGCCGATCAGGACCGCGATGGCATGCTCGAATTGGGCCCGCTGCACGCCGACGCTCAGCTCTTGTGCCTCGATGGCCAGAACTTGCGATTGCGCCAGCGCCACGTCGGCGCTGGTCGTTCCGGTCGTGGCGCTTGGACCATAGCCGGCGTTAAATTTGTTCAGCGTGATCTGGTAGGTTTCGCGGAACTGGGCCGCAGTTCGGTGTAAGAGGTCGCGTAATGAATCGGCGGCGAGCAGGTTGAAATAGGCGGTGGCCAGCTGGGCCTGCGCCGATAGCTTGGCATTGTCGAGATCGGCCGCGCTCGCCTGCGCCGCCGACGTGTCGGCTTCGATGGTGCGGCGGACCTTGCCCCAGACGTCGAGGTCCCAGTTGCCGCTGATCGGTGCGGAATATTGCGTTGTGTATCGCGTGCCGAGGCCAAAGCCGACGGCGCTGCCGCCGGTCGTGCCGGCGAGCGCTCCGGTCCGCGTGCGGGTGACGCCATAGGCGGCGGTCGCCGTCGGAAACAGCGCGGATTGTGCCTGAGCTATGATGGCGCGCGACTGCTCGTAAGCAGCGGCCGCTGCCGCAACCGTCTGATTGGATATCTCGACTTCGCGCAGCAGCGCGTCGAGCCTGGAATCTCTATAGGGCGCCCACCAATTGCCGCGCGCGAGGTCGTCGCTCGGCGTCGCGCGCTTCCAGCCCTTGAGCTCCTTGTAGGTCGTCGGAACCGGCGCCGGCTCGCGCAAATAATCAGGGCCTACGGTGCAGCCCGGCAGCAACAGCGCGAGGAGCAATGCCCATGCGCAGCCATATCTGAGCAACACGGCTCTGCGTAACGCCGCGACGCGCCGCACCCAGCCGTCCTGACGCAATCCAGCATGGGCCAACGCATACACTGCCGCAAACCCGCCGCTGCAGAACCCCAACCAGGAACACGGCCAACCTGGGAACGATGCTCACGCCCGCCGGCGCGTGCCAGCGGGCATGGCTGTGCTCCTACGATCCGGCCCCTAGCGATCACGTTAACCATAACCATGCCCGACGCATGGTCAACGCCGCAGCCTCTTTGCCAACAGGCTCCGATCCGATCTGCGGCACGTGTGATATTCAAGCGACAGTGCGCGCGCCGCGATGGATCAATATCGGCCCCGTTGCTTGAAGCGTCGCGCCGCCCGCCGCCGCCGCGCGAATTTGCCGCTCGTTTTTTTGCTCGCGCGTCCGGCGCGCGTGCAATTTCATTGCCGATGAAGCCGCTGCCGCGCCACCATTGCCGCGTTTTGTTCGTGCGATCGTGATCGCACGTGAAAAAAAATTTAAGCCGTGGAGGCCTAGCGCGCCTGCTAGATTACCCACATGTCAGCCAGTGCGTGAAATGCACTACGGTGTGTGCATTGCAGCATCCCGAGCTTCTCCGCCGGAACGGACCGGGCGATCTGGCGTTGGTTTCCGCATTTGGCCCCGACGAGGACGTCGTATCATGTGGAAAATCGCAACAAGCGCAGCCGCAATAGGCCTTTCTCTTTGTTTGGCGACTGTTGCTGACGCCAGAGGCGGCGGCGGTTTCGGGGGTGGGGGCGGACATGTCGGCGGCGGTGGAGGCGGCGGTCACTTCGGTGGCGGCGGTGGCGGTGCTCACTTTGGTGGCGGTGGCGGCGGAGCTCATTTTGGCGGCGGCGGCGCCATGCGTATGGGCGGTGGCGGCGGCGCTATGCGTATGGGTGGCGGCGCGGTGCATATGGGCGGTGGGCATTTCACTGCCCGCGCGGCTCCACATTTCAGCGGCGGCAGGATCAATGCCGGGCGCTTGAGTTCGCGTACGGCGGCCTCGCATATCGGTCATCCGGGCCGATCGGCATTCCAATCCGCGATCCACGGCCAAGGCGCGCACGGACTCAATCATGTTGCTAACCCGGCGGCTGCTCGCGCCGGCCTAGCTGGAGCGCACTTGGCTCACGCCAACGCGTTCGCCGGCCGGGCGTCATTTGCCGCGAACCGGCATTTCGCGGGCGCCGGCGCTTTCCATCCGTTCTGGAACCATGGCTGGCATTGGCACAACCATCTCGGTTGGGTCGGTCCGCTGTTCTGGCCCTTTGCCTATGGCGATTTCTTCTATTACGCGCTGTGGCCCGGCGACTATTACGATGTCGATCCGTTCTGGGTCTATGGCTATGGCGACATCTACGAAGGCATTTTCTCGCCTTACGTCTACGACGAGTACGTGCAAGGCCCGGGCGCGCCGGCGCGGATGACCGCGCTGACCCAGAGCATGGCGCAGCGCTGCGGCGACGAAGCCGCCGAAGTCACCGGATGGCCGATCAATCAGATCAGCGACGCGGTGCAACCCAACCCGCAGCAAACCGTGCTGCTCGACAATCTCGGCAACGCCGTCGTCAAAGCCAGCGACGTGATCAAATCCCATTGCCCGACCACCGTATCGTTCACCCCGACCGGGCGCCTCGACACCATGCAGCAGCGGCTGCAGGGATTGGTCGCGGCCGTCAACCTCGTGAGCGACCCGCTGGGCAAATTCTATGACTCGCTCGACGACGAGCAGAAGGCCCGCTTCAACAGAATCAAGCCGGCGACGGACAAGAGTGCTGCGTCAAACGCACCGGCTGCCACTGCGACGACGCCGAAATCCGACTGCGATGCATCCGTCATGGCGTGGCCGACCGAGCAGATCGATCAGGCGGTGCAGCCGAACGATGCGCAACGCGCCAAGCTCGACGCCTTGAAGTCGGCCGCCGCGAACGGCGCGGACGTCATCAAGGCGGCTTGTCCGAGCGAGACGCCGAGCACGCCGCCGGCGAGGCTCGCCGCGGCCGGCAAGCACCTGCAAGCCATGTTGCAGGCGGTCGATGCCATCCGCCCGCCGCTGCACGACTTCTACAATTCGCTGAGCGACAATCAGAAGGCGCGCTTCAACACCATGGGCAAGCAGCTGTTCGCGCAGGCTCCGTAGGGTGGGTTAGCGCCGAGGCGCGTAACCCACCATTCGGCGCGCGCGGTGGGTTACGCCGCGGCGCGGCTAACCCACCCTACAATTAATGAAACAGCTTCGGAAACTTCGCCCGCAGCTTCGTCCGCAAGCCGGCGCTGACATCGACCACCGGCGGAAACGTGCCCTTGAGCTTCATGTCATAAGGAATGCAGGCGTCGATCAGGATGCGGTTGTTGAAATTGCCGGGGAGGAAAAGCGGATCGCGCTTCGACGCCCACGCCTTTTGCACCAGATCGATATCGACCTTGGGATCGAACCGCGTGCACATCGCCCACAGCACGGCATCGAGATCGCCGGCGTCGATGTCGTCATCGACCACGACTGTCCATTTGCCCGCATAGGCGCCGCCCTGGCAGGCGCAGGCGACGTGCAGCGCTTGCCGCGCATGGCCGGGATAGCGCTGGCGCAGCTGGATTGCGGTGAACCGCGTCGCCGGGCCGGCCTCGTGATTCCACACGCCGAGCACGTCGGGCACGCCACAGGCATCGAGCGCGCGCCAGATTTGCGCCGCGCCGGCGATGCCCTTGAGCAGCCCGGTTTCGTCGACCGGCTTGTGCTGCGGCGCGCAGGTCAGGATCGGATCGTTGCGGTGCAGGATGGTTTTGACGTTGACGTAGGGCCGGTCCTGGGTGTCGTCGGAATAGTAGCCCATCCATTCGCCGAACGGGCCTTCCGGCCTGGTCTGGCCGGGCACGGTCTCGCCTTCGATGGCGATCTCGCAATCGGCCGGGATCGGGAATCCGGTGTAAGGCCCGCGCACCACGTCGATCGGCTCGTCGCGCAAGCCGCCGGCGATATCGAGCTCGCTCACTTCCGGCAGCGGGCTCGACGACAGCATGAACAGCAACGGGTCCTGGCCGCACAGGATCACCACCTTCATCGGCTCGCCGCGGGCGAAATATTTGTCGCGGTGGATGCGGCCGTGTTTACCCTCGGTGATCTGGCAGCCGACGGTCTTGCCGTCATAGACCTGGCTGCGATAGGCGCCGAGATTGAACCAGCCGGCGTCGGGATCCTTGGTCATGACGCAGCAGGCGGTGCCGATGAAGCGCGCCTTGTCGGCCTCGTGATGGCGCGGCACCGGGAATTTCAGCACGTCGATTAAGTCGCCCTCGATGACGTTCTCGAAAATCGGCCCGTCATTAACGAAGCGCGGCGGCAGCGGTTTTAGATCCTGCATGCGTGCGTGGTAGCGCTGCACGATGTCGACCTTGCGCTCGTAATCGAGCGGCAGGCCGAGCGTCAGGGCGATGCGCTTGATCGAGGACAATTGCCCGTACAGCGTGCGATAGCCCTTGGCGTAACCCGGCACGTCGTCGAACAGGATCGCCGGCGCCTGGCCGCGGCTTTTTTCCGTCAGCATATGGGTGACGGCGCCCATCTCGACGTCCCAATCGGCGCCGGAGACGCGTTCGAGCTCGCCGAGTTTGTCCACCGTATCGAGCCAGCCGCGCAAGCCGCGATAATTTTGGCGTTGTCCCGCCGCAGCGCCTGCGCTCGCCATGCTTGTCTCCAACTATCTCAACCGGCTGAAAACCGGGTATGAATGCCGGTCCCGAACGTGTCAAGCTGACGCGGTCTGTTCCTTGCGATCCGGAGTCCACTTTGGCCATTCCCAAACCCAACTACAACCCGCCCTTCAACATCACCCGTGCCAGCCATTCCGTGCTGCACGTGAAAGATCTGGCGAAGAGCCGCGCCTTCTATGTCGATCTCATCGGCCTGATCGTCAGCGACGAGGACAAGGACACGATCTATCTGCGCGGCGTCGCCGAGGTCTGTCATCACTCGCTCGTGCTCAAGCGCGCAGCCGCGCCGCAGGCCGAGCGCGTCGGCATGCGCTGCTTCAGCGAGGAGGATCTGGAAAAAGCGAAGTCCTATTTCGAGAAAGCCGGCCTGCCGGCACAATGGGTCGAGCGGCCGTACCAGGGCCGGACCTTGCACGTCAGCGATCCGCTCGGCCTGCCGCTCGAATTCTGCGCCACCATGACGTTAAAGCCGCGGCTGCTCACGAGCTTCGAGCATCACCATGGCGCGGCGCCGCACCGTATCGATCATTTTCAGGTGCTGGTGCCGGACGTGCAGCGCGAGCTGGAATTCTACACGGGTCTCGGCTTCCGGCTCTCGGAATATATCGCGCCGGACGGCAGCGACGATCCGCTGTTCGTGTTCTTGCAGCGCAAGGGCAATCCGCACGACATCGTGTTTGCGCCCGGCGCCGGGCCGCGGCTGCATCACGCCGCGTTCAGCATCGGGGAATCGTACCACTTCTTCTATGTCTGCGATCTCGCCTCGAATCTGGGTTTTGCCGAGAACATCGAGTTCGGCCCGGGGCGGCATGGGCCGGGGCTCGCGCTGTTTGTCTATATGCGCGACCCCGACGGCCACCGCATCGAATTGTTCAACACGCACTATCAGTGCATGGACATCGAAGACGAGCCGGTGCGCTGGGACGCTTCCGTCGCCGGCCAGCGCCGCTGGCAACTGCCGGCGCGAGCGATGTGGTTCGTCGAAGCGAGCCGCTTCGCCGGCGTCGAGCCGCGCGAGCCGGCGCATAAGGGTAACCCGATGACGCTGGAGCGATATGTTGCGGCGGCAAAATAGGGGCGTGTCATGGTGCTGAGGGTCAACGTGCAGTGGATTGCCGTCGCGCTTGGGCTATTGGCCGGGCTGTTGTCCCGCGATGCCGCGGCTCAGGCGTCCAATCCGAACGTGCTGTGGCAGATTGTGCACGGTCAGTGCGTGCCGGACCAACAGCAGCACGGCGATCCAAAACCGTGCGCCGAAGTCGATCTCGCCGGCGGATTTGCGGTGCTCAAAGACATCTCCGGCGCGTCGCAGTTTTTGCTCATTCCAACAGCGGAGGTCGGCGGCATCGAGGCCCCTTCGCTTCTTGCACCTCTCGCGCGCAACTACTTTGCCGAAGCCTGGCAGGCGCGGGGTCTTGTCGAAAAGGCGCTTGGCCACCCGATGCCTCGCGATATGCTGAGCTTGGCGATCAATTCGGCATCGGGGCGCACGCAAGACCAGTTCCACATTCACATCGACTGCATTCGCGCCGATATCCGCGATGCGCTGTTGCGCGAGCGCCCCAACATCGGCTGGCGGTGGAGTTTGCTGAAAACGCCACTCGCCGGTCACCAGTACCGCGCCATGCGCGTGATGGGACCGACGCTGTTCGGGCGCAATCCTTTCAAGCTCCTGGCATGGGGCGTGCCGGGAGCGCGCGCCGACATGGGACAGCACACGCTGGTGGTGGTTGGAATGGTGTTCGGCGGCAGAGTTCCCGGCTTCGTCATCCTGGACGATCACGCCGACAAGGCGCACGGCGACTGGGCCAGCGGCGAGGAATTGCAGGATCACGGCTGCGCGCTGGCGCGGTAACGGAGGCAAAAAAACGCCATGAAAATCTATATGGCGAGCCCATTGGGCTTTTCGGAAGCCGGGCGCGCCTTTTACAACGGCACGCTCATTCCCGAAGTCATTCGTCTCGGCTTTGAAGTCGTCGATCCGTGGACGTTGACCGACCAGGCGAAAATCGACGCCGTGCAGAATATGCCGTACGGCCAGGATCGGCGCGATGCGTGGTGGCGGCTCAATGTCGAAATCGGCGGCAACAATCGCGCCGGCATCGATCGCGCCGACATGGTCCTTGCCGTCCTCGATGGCCCCGACGTCGACAGCGGCACCGCAGCCGAGATCGGTTACGCCTTTGCCAAGGACAAGCCGATCCTCGGCTATCGCGGCGATTTCAGGCTGTCCGCCGACAACGAGGGTTCGATCGTCAATCTTCAAGTCGAATATTTCATCCGGCAAAGCGGCGGCGACATCGTTGCGAGCATCAAGGAGCTTGGGCCGGCCCTGGCAAAGATAAAAGCTGCCGGCCTGAAGCGGCCGCTCTAGCGACGATTCACACTTTGCGGTGGAGCCGGTGCTCGATCCACAGCAGCAGCGTGTTGGCGATTGCGGCGAAGACGAACAGGATGATGGCGACCGTCACCATGTCCTCGCTTTGCGCGAGCGACATGTCGTTCATGATCATGGAGCCGAGGCCGAGCTTTGAAGCGAACATCTCGCCCAACAGCACGCCGAGCAGCGTCACGGTGAAGCCGATGCGCAGGCCGGTGAACACTTCCGGCAATGCGGCCGGCAGCAGCACGGTCGTGATGGTCTGCCATGGCGACAAATGCAGCGTCCGGGCCGAGCGTAAATAAACGGGCGGTATGGCGCGGATCGCGCCCATGGTGAGCAGCGCGACCGGCAAGATGCCATGCATGGCGCCGAACGCCACCTTGCCCGATATGCCGAGCCCGAAGATCAGCAGCACCACCGGATAAAGCGTGATCTTCGGCAGCGAGTAGATCACGACCAGGATCGGCTCGCCGACGGCGCCGGAGAGCCGGTGCGCGCCCATCCACACGCCGATCGCTAGCCCTATGGCATAGGCGAGCAGAAGCGCCAGGCCGAACGCCTCCAGCGTCGCCGCGGCGTTCTCGGTAAATCGCCTGGTCGGCACCATGTGCACGAGATACGCCATCGTCGCCAACGGCGCAGGCAGTGCCGTCGAGCCGGCGATCTCGTGCAAAATCTTCCACACCACCAGCACGACGGCGACGATCATGAGCGTGTCGGTGGCGCGCCGTGTCGCGGTCACGTCCGGCCTCCGCTGCGCCGCTCGGCCCAGCGCACGTCGAACACATGCAAGACCGTATTCACGACGGTCGCGATGAGGAGCAGGAACAGGATCAGCGCATACATGCGCCGGTTGTTGAAATCGGAATAAGCGTCGGCAATGTCGCGGCCGAGGCCGGCGGGCGAGAGAATGAACTCGGCGGCGATGACGGCGATAAAACCGTAAGACACCGAAAGTTTCACGCCGGTGAACAGATACGGCGCCGCGGCGGGGAGCTGCAAGGTCATGGCGGTCGTCACGGCATCCAGGCGGTGTACCCGCGCCACTTTGGTGAGCACGCGCGGCACGCGATCGAGGCCGTTAAGCGTGGCGATGATCATGGCGACCACCGCGGTGGCGACGCCGATCAGTACGATCGGGATCGGGGAGAGCCCGAAGATCGCGATCAGCACCGGATAGAAGATGAAGATCGGCACCGCGTAATAGGTGGCAAACAGCGGATCGAGCGCCTCGCGCAGCCGCGGCACCGCATGAATGACGAGGCCGAGCGCGAAGCCGAGCACGATCGAGACGGCGATCACGATGGCGATGATGCCCAAGGTGCGCTCGATGTCGGCGTTGATGGTGCCGGAGGCGAGCAGCGCGTAGAGCGACGTCGCCATCTCGGACGGCGGAATGATGGTTTGATGCCTGATCAAGCCGGTTTGGCAGGCGAGCTCGAGCGCGCCGATCATCGCCACGATCACCGCAAGGCGAATCAGGCCGACGCGCGTCATCCCACGGCCGTCATGCCCGCATGGCCGAGCGCCTTGAGCGATTCGCCGCGCAAGCGATCCCACAGCCGCGCGGTGATCTCGCCGAACGCCGGCTCGGCGACGATCTTGCTGTCGCGCTCGCGCGGCCAGCCGGTGTCGATGATCTCGATGAAGCGGCCGGGGCGGGCTGACATGGCGCCGACCCGGTCGGCCAGCATCGCCGCTTCGTCGAGCGCGTGGGTGATCAGAAGCACTGTGGCGCCGGTGCTGCGCCATAGCCTTAAAACTTCGTCGCCCATCAAGAGCCGCGTCTGCGCGTCGAGCGCGCCGAACGGCTCGTCGAGCAGGATGAGGCGCGGCTGCAGCACCAAGGTGCGCGAAATGCAGACGCGCTGGCGCATGCCGCCGGACAATTGCGACGGGTAGGCGTGGGCGAAGTCCTTGAGCCCCATGAAGGCCAGCGCGTCGTCGACGCGGCGGCGCACCTCAGCCTCGGCGACGCCGCTGCGGCGTAACCCGAACGCGGCGTTATTCCACACCGTCAGCCACGGAAAACTCGCGTCTTCCTGAAAGACGACGCCGATGCCTTCGGCGACTTCGCCGCTCACCGGCTTGCCTTCGAACGTCACCGTGCCCGCGGTCGGTCGCTGCAGGCCGGCGAGCACTTCGAGGAACGTCGACTTGCCGCAGCCCGACGGCCCGACCACGGCGAAGAACTCGCCTTTGCGCAGATCCAAATCGATAGGCCCGAGCGCGTTGACCGGCGGTTGATTGCCGGCGCCGGGGAAGACGCGCGTAACGGCTGCAAGCTGCGCGTGGATATCGCGCGCGACGGCGTTCATTTCACTTGCTGCAAATCGCTGGGCAGGAACGAGGCGTCGATCATCTTGGAGAGATCGGGGTCCTTGTCGATCATGCCGACATATTTCATCGCCCGCACCGTGTTGACCAGGAGCGGCATTTCGATCTGCCCCTCGCTGTAGAATTTCGCATCGACCAGCATCTGCATCAGCGTGTCGACGTCCTTTGGCGGCAGCGGCGCGTAGATCGGCTCGAGAATCTTGGCCGCTTCCGCGGTGTGGCTATAGAGATATTTCACCGCCTCACGCCGCCCGGCCAGGATGGCGCGCAATTTCTGCGGATTTTTCTTGATCAGGTCGCCGGTGGCGATGCCGACCGCGGGCGGCAACAGCGGCAAATCCTTCGGCCCGACGATGACGCGGTACTTGCTCTCGCCGCCGCGCGCCAAAAACAAAATGCCCGGAATGCTGGTCGCCTCGACGACATTGTTTTCCAGCGCGGTGAGCGCGCCGGACAGATTGCCGAGCGCGACGCGCTGGATGTCGTTGGGGTTCATGCCGGCATTTTCCGCCGCCAGCACCGCCGTCATCTCGCCCAAGGATTTCGGATTGGAGATGGCGAACTTCTTGCCCTTCAGATCCGCCATGGTCTTGATCGGCGAGTTCGGCATCACGATGATGACGTTGCTCGCCATCGAGCGGGAGCCGATATCGACGATCTTGATGTCCTGGCCTTCGTTGATTGCGGCGATGATGCCGGCGGGCGAGGTCTCGCCATAGCCGAGGTCGCTGGCGAGCACGGCGCGCACCGACGAGCCGCCGCCTTCGCCGGAAATCACGCCGGTGATGTCGACGCCGGCGGCCTTGAAGAAGCCCTTGTCGATCGCCACGCCGTACGGCGCACCGGAGGGATCGGCCTTGTACTGGGTGACCAAGATGTCTTCGGCAACAGCCGGCAAGGGGGCCACGGCGCAAGCCAAGATCAACGTTCCGAATAAAGCCTTGGCGAACGCGCCAGCCGAATTGTTGTGGTGCAGCATCCTCGTCTCCCTCTGGTGACCCTCGCATTATCGCCCGCCCGCGCGGGAATGGGAATGCGACCAGTTCTCAGTTTTTTAATGCGCCGGGCGTTTACTGGAGCGCCAACGTTTGCATTGCCGGTGCTCCGATGGAAGAATCCTTGAGTGAGGCGGGCAGCCGCCCCCCAGCCGCCATGTGGCCGGAAAGTAGTGAACTCATGACGCTTCCAGCGGAGAGCGCTCCGCCTTTGGCGCCGACCGGCACGGTGGACCCGATCTGGCTCAAGTCCTACCCGGCCGGTACGCCCAAAACCATCGATCCGGACAGCTATCCGTCGCTGCACGCCATGCTGCTGGAATCGTGCCGGCTGCACGCCGCGCGGCCGGCCTTCGAAAGCTTGCGGGCGCGCATGACCTTTGGCGAGTGGGACCGCGACAGCCGCGGCTTTGCGGCGTTCCTGCGCGAGGAATTGAACTGCCGCACCGGCGACAGGGTCGCGATCATGCTGCCGAACATGCTGGCCTATCCGGTCGCATTGCTCGGCACGCTGCGTGCCGGGCTGATCGCGGTCAACGTCAACCCGCTCTACACGCCGCGCGAGCTCAAGGAGCAGCTCAAGGATTGCGGCGCCACGGCCATCGTCATCATGGAGAATTTCGCCCACAAGCTCGAGCAGATCATCGACGACACCGACATCCGCCATGTCGTAGTGGCGCGGCTCGGCGATTTCGTGCCGGTGCTCAAGCGTTGGGCGTTCAATTTCGCCAATTCGTATATCCGGCGCGCCGTGCCGGCCTGGGACTTCGACGCATTCACAATGCTGCAGGAAGCCTGCAGCCGCGCGCCGAGCGAGCATTACGCCGATGCGGACACGCAAGCGACTGACGTGGCGCTCTTGCAATATACCGGCGGCACGACCGGCGCGCCGAAGGGCGCGATGCTCACCCACCGCAACCTGATCGCCAACACGCTGCAATGCCTGGCGTGGACCGGAGCCGCCGCCAAATATGAGAACGAAACCACGCTGACGCCGTTGCCGCTCTATCACATCTTCTCGTTGACGGCGAACCTGCTGTCCATTGCGGTCGTCGGCGGCCTGAACGTGTTTGTCATCGATCCGCGCAATCTCGACCGGCTCATCCGCACTATTCGCGATTCCCACGTCGCAGTGATCTCGGGCGTTAACACGTTGTACAATGCGCTGGTGCACCGGCCCGACTTCGCCGCGCTGGATTTCAGCGCGATGCAGCTCGCGCTCGGCGGCGGCGCGGCGATCCAGAGCGAGGTGGCGCACCGCTGGCGCGAGATCACCGGCACCGATCTGGTCGAAGGTTACGGCCTGACTGAGGCGTCGCCGGTGGTGTGCATCAATACCGTGGTTGACCCGAAGCTCGGCACCGTCGGCCTGCCGGTGCCCTCGACCGAAGTGAGCATTCGCGACGACCATGGCGCGATCCTCGCCCCGGGCGATCACGGCGAAGTCTGGGTGCGCGGCCCGCAGGTGATGAAGGGCTATTGGCGGCGTCCCGACGCAACCCAGGACGTGCTCACCGCCGACGGTTGGCTGCGCACCGGCGATATCGGCACGCTCGACGCGGAAGGTTACCTGAAGCTGCTCGATCGCAAGAAGGACATGGTCATCGTCTCCGGCTTCAAGGTGTTTCCGAGCGAAGTCGAAGACATCGCCATGCAGCATCCCGACGTGATCGAAGCGGCGGTGATCGGCGTGCCGGACGAGCGCACCGGCCAGGCGGTGAAGCTGTTCGCCGTCAGGAGCGATCGGGCGTTGACCGAGGCGGGCTTGAAAGAATTTCTTCACGAGCGCCTGGTGAACTACAAGGTGCCGCACATTATCGAGTTTCGCGACAGCTTGCCGAAGAGTAATATCGGCAAAATTCTGCGCAAAGAGCTGCATTAAGAACGAACAGGTTTCGCGATGAGCGAAGCGGCGTCGATTGTCATCGGCGGCGGCCTTGCCGGCTCGGCATTTGCGATTGAGCTCGCGCGCCAGGGCCGCCCGGTCGTCGTTCTGGAAAAGACTACCGGCGCGCACCACAAGGTCTGCGGCGAATTCTTGAGCGCCGAAGCGCAAGCGCTGCTGGCCCGGCTCGGGCTCGATGTATGGCAGCTCGGTGCGCGGCCGGCCGGCCGGCTCGGCCTTGAATTCGGCGGGCGGAACGAACGGTTGAAGCTGCCGTTTCGCGGCGCCGGCCTGTCGCGCTTTCTGCTCGACCAGGCGCTGCTTGATGCGGCGGCGCGCGCCGGCGCGCAAGTGATCCGCGGCGCGACTGTGACGAAATTGGAGTACGCGCAAAAATCCGCTGTCGTGCACACCGCGACGCAACAGTTACCCGCAAGCCACGTCGCGCTCGCCACCGGCAAGCACAATCTGCGCGGCCTGCCGCGGCCGCAAGCGCCGAACGTGGCGTTCAAGATGCAGCTCAACGTCACGCCGGCCGTTGCCGCGATGCTCGAGGATTTGGTCCAGCTCGCGATGTTTCCGGGCGGTTATGCCGGCGTATGCCTCGTCGAAGGCGGCATCGCGACCATCTGCTGGGTCGTCGACCGGAACGTGACCGGCGAGGCTGCCGTCGCGTGGGACGATCATGCGGCCTTTCTCGCGCAACGCTCGGATTTTTTTGCAAACCTGCTCGCCGGGGCGACGCCGCTGTGGGACAGACCCGTGGCGGTCGCCGCCATTCCCTACGGCTTTCTGCGCCGCGAGGTGATTTCCGATGCCGTCTATCCGTTGGGCGATCAGCTTGTGGTCATTCCGTCCTATACCGGCGACGGCACGTCGATCGCGTTGCACACCGGAATAGCAGCGGCACACGCCGTTCTCGGCGGACAATCGGCCGGCGTATTCCAAGCCAAAACCATCGCCAAGCTAAAACCTCAGATCGCCTGGGCGAAGGTCGCCAATGTCGCCTTCGTCAATGCCACGGCGCAGCGCGTGACTTCGGCGGTCGCCCGCGTGGCGCCGTGGGCCGTGCCGGGGATCGCGAGGTTCGTGGTGAACAGGACGCGGCTGCGAGTCTGATGTTCACGCTTTGCGGCACGCCACCACATAGCGGAACGGAAAGTACCATTTGACCGAGGTGCGCGTGCGCGGGATGCCGGCTTCCCCCAGCAGGCGCCGCCAGTCGGCGGCGACAAAGGCGCGCGATATCGATATCGGGCCGTCACTGCGCATCATCCGGCTCAGCGGCAAGAGGTGAAAGACCGTCTTGACGAAATGATACGGCAGCGGGTGGCGATGCAGGTCGTTGATGAACCAGCCGCGTATGGCATGGCTGTCCATCCATTTTATGAAGCGGATCAATTCGGCATCGGACAAATGGTGGGTGAAATTGCAGCTGACGATGAAATCGGCCTGTCGCGCCGGATCGAGCGAAAAAATGTTCGAAGTCTCGTAGCGGATGTTCATCTCTTGCGGCGTGTCCTGTTCCGCCGACTGCTTCGACCAGGGATTGAGATCGACGCCGGTGAGCTCGGCCTTGAGATCGCGCCGCTGCAGGAGCTTCCAGATCTTGCGCAACATGTCGCCGCCGCCGGAGCCGACGTCGAGGACCGAGACGGTGTCGTGCGGCATCGTGTACCGCACCGTGCGCCCGAGCCAGCGCAAGGTCGGCCGATAGGCCAGCGTCAAGACGTTGACGATGGTGAGCTGCCGCAGGCACTGATGGAATTCGGCGAAACCGACGGTTTCCGAATCCATCAGCTCGGGCTGCATGCTGCGCTGGGCGAAATTCACTGTTGTCATAAGCGAGCCTCTGGCAGGCAAAAATAGCATATTTGCGGCGTTGCGGCCGCCTTCCTGCTCCGTTGGCGGCATGCTAACCGTAAGCCGCAATCGCAATAGGGGAGGACGCCGGACCAATGGCCAAGTTGCAGCTTTCGTTCGCGTGCGGGCTCTACGATCGGATGCAGCCGCTCTATACGGGCGAGGTCACGCCCGACGGCATCGACCTCAATTTCATCGCCATCGATCAGCCGCGGCCGATTTTCGACCGCATGTCGGGCGGCGAGGAATTCGACGTTGCGGAATATTCGCTTTCCGAATTCAGTCAGCGGTTCACGCGCAAGGAATGCCCGTTTGTCGCCATTCCGGTATTTCCGTCGATCGCCTTCCGTATGGGCTATATCGCTATCAACAAGAAGTCCGGCATCAAGACGCCGAGGGACCTCGAGGGCAAGCGCATCGGCGTGCCGCTCTATACGATGACGGCGGCGATCTTCATCAACGGTATCCTGCATCATGAATTCGGCGTCGATCTTACCAAGGTTCGCTGGGTGCAAGGCGCCATGAACGAGGCGGGGTCGCACGGCAGCCCGACGGTGCTGCCGCTTCTGAAGAGGATGTCGATCGAGAACAACAAAACCGACAAGACGCTCGGCCAGTTGCTGGCCGCGGGCGAGATCGACGCCACGCTGGGCACGAGCCTACCGGAAGAAATCAGAACCGATCCGAATATCGCGCGGTTGTTTCCGAATTTCGTCGATGTCGACAAGGACCTCTACAAGCGCAAAGGTATCTACCCGATCATGCACACCGTCGCCATCAAAAAGAGCGTTTACGAGCGGTACCCGTTCGTGGCGACGAGCCTGTACGACGCGTTCGTGAAATCGAAACAGATCGCGCTGCGGAAACTGTTCAATCTGCGCGCCGTGCGCTACATGACGCCGTTCCTGATGCGCGAGATCGACGACATCTGGGAGGTGTTCAACGGCGACCCGTGGCCCTATGGCGTGGAGCCGAACCGCCGCACCATCGAAGCCCTCATCACCTATCAGCAGACACTTGGGCTGACGGACCGGGGCGTGAAAGTCGACGACCTGTTCGTGCCCACCTACGGCTGATTTATCACTCGGAAAGAACCATCATGAGCCAACTCGACGATCTCCTGCGCGACCTCGTCGTCGCCAATCGCATCCTTTCCAACGAAGACGTGGTCGACGCCTACGGCCATATCAGCGTGCGCCATCCCGACAATCCGAAGCGCTTCTTCATGTCGCGCTCGCTGGCGCCCGAACTGGTCGAGCACCACGACTTGATCGAGTTCGACCAGATGGGCGAGCCGGTCAGCGACAAGCGCCAGCCCTATCTGGAGCGCTTCATTCACGCCGCCATCTTCGAGGCGCGGCCCGATATCGTGGCCGTGGTGCACGCGCATGCCGAAGACACGCTGCCGTTCGGCATCGTTTCAAAACCGCTCGAGCCGGTGATCCATTCCGGCAGCTTTATCGGCGGCAAAGTGCCGGTGTGGGATATTCGCAAGAAATTCGGCGACACGGATTTGCTGGTGCGAAACATGGCGCAGGGCCGCGACCTGGCGAAATGCGTGGGCAAAGGCAGCGTCGCGCTGATGCGCGGTCACGGCTTTGCCTCGGCGGCGCGCTCGATCATCGAAGTGGTGCGGCTGTCGGTCTATCTGCCGCGCAATGCGCGGGTGCAGATGAACGCCATGCGCATGGGCGGTAAGCCGAAGCCGCTCTCCAAGGGCGAGATTGCCGCGCGCGCCGCGGGCTACAAGCCGAACATGCCGGAGACCTGGCGGGCCTGGGAATACTGGGCGACCCGCGCCGGCTGCGGCGACAAGATCGGCAAGCCGCACGATCACGCGCATAAAGATCACGACCACAAAGAGTGACAGGGTCGAGGCGATTGGCGACGGCCTGTCATTGGTCCTTAGTCCACTCGCGCTAAGGCTTGGTACATGGCATTTTGACCACATTCCCGTGGCACTTTGCCTAGCTAATCCATAGGCGCTGCTTACCTACCTAAACGATAGGCGCTGTGGCGCTCGCTCAAAGGGAGGAAAATTATGGGTCTGATGGATGTTCTCAACGGTATGCAGAATGGGCCGCACGGCCCGCGTGGTGAAAGCTCCGGCAGCGGCGGCGGCATGTCGCCGATGACCATGGCGATCTTGGGCCTGCTTGCCTACAAAACGTTCAAAAGCTTCACGAGTCAGACTACCGCCCCTGCCGCGCCCGCAGCACCGGGCACTCCAAACCGCGGCCAGGCCGCGAGCCCCGGCGGCAGCGGCGGCATCAGCGATATCCTGCAACACGGCTTGGGGACCGTGTTGGCCGGAGGCGCGGCGGGCGGCATCCTCAGCGGCGGTCTCGGCGATCTGCTCAAGCAATTTCAGCAGAGCGGACATGGCGACGTCGCCAAGAGCTGGGTCGACAACGGGCCGAACAAGGCGGTCTCGTCCGACGATCTGGCCAAGGCGCTGGGCGGCGATCAGATCAGCACGCTCATGGAGCACACTGGATTGTCGCGCCAGGATTTGCTAGCCGGTCTAAGTCAGCAATTGCCGGAGGTCGTCAACCAGCTGACGCCTGACGGCCGGTTGCCTACCGAACAGGAATTGTCACGGTAGCTTTAGCCGGCCGCCGGAACGGCCAAATCTTTCAAAGGCCCCACAACGGAGGAACACAGTCATGACAATACGTTACGCCGCGATCTGTGCGGGCGCGGTGCTCGCCGCCATCGCCATGCAAGGCACTTCGGCTCAGGCGCTGACGATGACCGAGTGCAGCGCAAAATATAAAGCCGCCAAGGACGCAGGCTCCCTCAACGGCATGAAGTGGAACGACTTTCGCAAGGCGCAATGCTCCGACACGGCGGCCCCGACCACGGCAGCTGCGCCGGCCCCGGCCCCCGCACCGGCGCCTAAGCCGGCAGCAGCCGCGCCGGCCCCGGCCCCAGCCGCGACCGGCTATGCCGTCTACCCGCACGCGATCGATGCCAAATATGCAAAAGACTCCCCGGGCAAGGGCCGCATGGAAACCTGCCTCGACCAGTACCGGGCCAACAAAACGAGCAACGGCAACGGCGGATTGAAGTGGATCGAGAAGGGCGGCGGCTATTACAGCGAGTGCAACAAGCGCCTGAAGGGCGCCGCCTGACGTCATCGGACATAGGGAGATCGGACAATGCGAATTGCTGTTAGCACGCTCTTGGCGCTCATGATCGGTATGGGGGCGGCCCTCGCGCAGGCTCCGGCTGCGGCGCCGGCAAAAATGACACCGGAGCAAAAGCAGGCCATCTCAAAGTCCTGTTCGGATCAGGCCAATACCAAGGGCTTGCACGGCAAGGAACGCAAGAAGTTCAGGTCCGAGTGCAAGCACAACGCCGGCAAGGCGCAGTAACAGGCTGCTTGCCGCAGCGATAAAAAAATCGGAGCGCGGGGTGCCGCGCTCCGATTGTATTTTCGGCCAAGCGCTTTCTTTATTGCAGCGTCAGTTCGGTGACCTTGCCGTGCTTGTCGCGGCCTTGGGCGTAATACTGGCCGATATTCTGCATCAGCGCTGAGTCGGACACCGAATAGATCACCGCGTCGGTCTTGCCGGTATTGATGTGGCGGCGCCACAGGAAGTTCGGCACCACGAACAGGTCGTTGTGGCCCCATTCGAAGCGCTTGCCGCCGACTTCGGTGACGCCCGAGCCTTCGATGCAGACATAGTAGGTGCCTGCGGTCTCGCGCTTGAGCTCGGTTTCTTCGCCGGGGCGCAGCAGCTGCGCCGAGTAGTTCAGCGTCTTGAACACCGACTCGCCGGTCACCGGATTGACGAAGTCGACCTTGATGCCCTCGTGCGGGTCGCCCTTTTCCTTGCGCAGGCTGTGCAGCATCTCCATCACATCGGCGCCGCGGAAATGGAACAGTGGTGCGGGTGCATGGCCGACGCCGCGCTGGTGATTGACGAAAGCCGGCTTGATGCCGCCGTGGCCGTAGAGGTGGCGCGAATAGCCTTCGGTGACCGAGATCGCCTGGACGTTGGTGTTGCCCTGCGCGCCCGGCATGTTGTGGTCGACCCAGGCGGCGTCGAGGAATTCCATCAGCGGCCAGTCGAGCGTGTCGATCCAGATGCAGGGCTCGTCGGCATCGTTGCCGTGGTCGTGCCAGGTGCCGTTGGGGGTGAGGATCAGGTCGCCGCGGTTGGCGGTGACGCGCTCGCCTTCGACGACGGTGTAGCCGCCTTTGTTGGACAGGATGGTGCGGCTGGCATTCGGCGAATGCAGGTGCACCGGCGCGACGTCGCCGGGATTATAGATCGAGATGGCGCAGCGGATGGTGTTGGTGACTTGCAGGCGGCCGTTCAGGCCGGGATTAAGCAGCAGAATGCTCTGGCGGTCGGCGAACTCGATCGGCGACACATCGGCCTTGCTGGCGATCTCGGAAATCTGCTGGAGGTAGCCGTTATACTCGTTCCACCGCCACATGTATGGCGCGGTCTTCATCTGGTTGACGGCGACGCGCCCGGTGGCGAGCTGACCCGAGCCTTCGCCGGAGGTCTCGCTGAACCACGGCTTTTGCGCCGGCGCGTTGGCCTGGGTGCGGACCCAGACGTTATGCTTGCCGGCCTCGGTGTTGATGGCCTCCATCAGTTCGCGCGCTTTGTTGGAAAGCCCGGCCGGGGCGGGGGCCTTCATAGTCACCGTGGCCATGACGTTTTCTCCTGTAAAACGTGGGGATTATGTCGCTGTTGCCCTGACGTATAGCTCCTCCCGGGCCATTTGCAACGCCGCGCGGAACGCGCGCTGCGCTGCCCACCCCGGCGAAAAGGCATAGCGGGCGCCGTGGTTAATCAGGCGGCGGCGATGAAATCACGGATCGCTTTGGTGAACTCCGCCGGCCGGTCCAAGTTCGAAATATGCCCGGCGCCGGGAAGCTCGACATAGCGCGAGCCGCCGAGCTTTTCGTGCAGCTTGCGCATGGCGGGCGCGGGGGCGTCCTTCTCGCCGCACAGAAACAGCACCGGCCGCTGCACCGTGGCGATGGCGGAGGCGTAGTCGTGATCGGCCAGCGCCGCGGCGCAGCCGATGAAGCCGTTGACCGGCGTGGCGCGAAACATGGCGCGCACCTTGTCGAGATGCGGCGGGTTTTTCGCCACGGTCTCGGCCGGGAACCAGCGCGACACAGTCGGCTCGACCAGGGCCTCGATGCCTTTTTGTTGGGCTATCGCGATGCGCTCTTCCCATTGCTGGCTCGATTGCGGCGTCGACTGGCAGGGCGAGTCGCAGACGATGATGCGGTCGAAACGGTCGGGATGGCGCTCGGCAAGCCCGAGCGCGGTGGCGCCGCCCATGGACAGGCCGGCGAAATGCGCCTTCTTGATCGACAGCGCGTCCATCAAACCGAGCGCATCGTTGAGCAGCGTATCGAATGCATAGCGGCCGGCCGGCACTTCGCTGCCGCCGTGGCCGCGCTGGTCGTAACGCAAGACGCGGAATGAATCTTTCAGTCCAGCCGCCTGCTCGTCCCACATCGCGGTCGAGGTCGCCAGCGAATTGGAAAAGACGATCCACGGCGCGCCATCGGGGCCGTCGATCTGGTAATTGATGTCGATGCCGTTGGCTTTGACTTTCATGATGGATGCTTTCTTTGTAGCCCGGATTGAGCAACGCGAAATCCGGGAACGAGGTCGCGGCGTGTGATCCCGGATTTCGCTTCGCTCAATCCGGGCTACGGTTTCGGTAAAAAATCTTCGAGCAGCGCGATCAGCGGCTCCGGCCCCTGGGTCGGCATGAAGTGGCCGGCCTCGATCAGCTCGAAGCGCGCGCCTGGAATTTTCTTCGCGAGGTCCGCGCTGCCGGCATGCGGACGCACCGTGTCATGACGTCCGGCGACCACCATGGCCGGGCAGCGGACCAGTGGCAGCATGTGCAGCATGTTGGTACGCGCCAGCGCGCGGAAGCCGTAGCCGAATCCCACCGGATCATTGCCCAGATAGCGGCCGCGATAGGCGTCGTATTCGGCCGGGTCGCCGAGATTTTTTGGGTAAGAGATATCCAGCGTCGTCGGCAGCGAAGCCCGCATGCCCTCGCGCATGGCGAAGGCCGCGCGCTCGTCGAGCGCCGCGGCGCGGCTTGGATCGACGCCCGGCGCCGGGTTGCACAGCGCCAGCGATCCGACTTGCTCCGGATGCTTTTCCAGAAAGCGCAAGGCTTGCGTCGCAGCTGCGGCAACCGTCACGAAATGGAAGGGCGGCTCGAGCCCGAGGTTTTTGGCGAGCGCTTCGAAATCCTCAACCAGCACATCGTTGCTGAACTCTTGGCGCACTTTCTCCGAAAGCCCGGCGCCGCGCTGGTCGTAACGCAACACGCGATAGCGTTGCGCAAGCCGCGGCGCCACCTTGTTCCACGAATTCATCGTGCCGCCGAGCTCGTGCAACAGCACGACGCAAGGCCCATGCTGTCCGGCAAGCGCGTAGTGCAGGCTCACGCCATTGGCGTCGATGAAGGGCACGCAATTCTCCTCAAAATTCCCGGCCGATCAGATGATCGAGCGAATAAAGGCCGCCGCCGTGGATCAGGAAATAGAACGTCGCGACGAGCCACATCAGCGTATATTCCATGCCGAGCTTGTTCCAGAAATAGCGGCCGACCCGCCAGCGCTCGAAATTGGTCACGATGAGGAACAGCACCAGCGGCACGCAGGCTAACCGCGTGAACAGGCCGAGCGCGAGCATCGGGCCTGCGATCAATTCGGTCGCCGAGATCAACGGCGCCCAAAACCAGCCGGGCCGATAGCCCCATTTGTCGAGATCGACCGCGAGCATGTGCACGCTGCGCTGCGGCAGCCCGGTTGTGGGAAAAAACCCAAAACTCATGCGCAGGCCGTGCGGCACCATCCACAAGCCGACGACGACCCGCAACAGCGCTTCGGAAATCGGCGCCAGCGTCTCATAGAGCGACGCCAATTGCGGAAAGATCAGCGTTTCACTCATGGGGGTATGCAGGTTGGCGGTACGCGGGCGCGCGCTCAATGCGCCATCAGCACGGGCAGCTTGGCATTGGCGAGGATGTGCCGTGTGGTGCCGCCGAAAATCATCTGGCGCAGGCGGCTTTGCGTATAGGCGCCCTTGATGATGAGGTCGCAGCCGAGCTCGCCGGCCTTGGCGAGCAGCGTCTCGCCGGCGTTGCGCTTGCCGGCCGGCTTCAGCGTGATCGGCTCGGCATTGATGCCGTTGAGTTTCAGCGAGCGCGCCATCTGTTCGCCGCTCGGCCCGGCGACGGTCGCGCCCTCCACGGTGCAGATGGTGATGCGTTCGGCGAGGCGCAAAAGCGGCATGGCGTCGGCCATGGTGCGCGCCTGCTCGGTGCTGCAATTCCACGCGATCAGCACATTGGTGGCAAGCGTGCTCGGCGAGTCCGGCGGCGCGATCAGCACCGGCCGGCCGCTCTCGAACAAAGCGGATTCCAGCGTCACCATGGACGGGCTCTGCCACTCGTCGCCCGGCCGCGCCAGCACGATGGCGTCGAATACGCGGCCGTAGCTGCCGACGAAGTCGTGGCCGCTCGGCGCGGAATCGAGCCACGAGAACGATGGCGCGGTTTGCGCCGTGCCGGTGCTCAGCGGCACTTGATGCTGCGTCATGAAGGCGCGGAACAGGTCTTCCGCCTGGCGCACCATCTCGGCGTCGTTCTCCTTGACCGCCACCATGGTGAGCCCGCTGTCCGGATCCATGGCGACGAGATCGGCCACCGCCGGGCGTAACGGAAAGCCCTCGATGCAGGAGCCGAACTTTTGCGCCAGCAATAGCGCCGTATCGAGCGCCGACGCCATCGCCGCATTGTGTTCGGTGGGTACGAGAATGGTCTTCATGCACACGCCCCACATGCCCCCGGCAAAGCCGGCAGGCCGTTTGCCCCTTGCTGCTACCTCAGCCGAGCAATCATACTGCCGCGTGGCGGGATGCCGGACAAGCGCTTGCTGCCCGGCACCGCTGCTTATTGTTCCGCCGGTGGGACGGAACAGGCCAAGAAACGCCTGGGAGAAGCACCATGAGGCGCGGGCTCATTGCGGCATTCGGTCTCGCGCTGTTGTGGACGGCCGTGGCCGGCGCGGAGACGTTTCCGGCCCGGCCGGTAAAGCTGGTCGTCACCTTCGCCGCCGGCGGCGCCGCCGACCTGTTCGCCCGGGTGTTTGCCAACAATATGGGCGCCGACCTCGGCCAGCAGGTCTTTATCGAGGTCCATGCCGGCGCCGGCGGCATGACCGGGGTCGACTTCACCGCCAAGAGCCCGCCCGACGGCTATACGCTGTGCTTCAACGGCGCGTCCTCGATCTCCGCCATTCCCTTCATGGTCGCCAAAATGCCGTACGACTGGCAGAAGGATTTGTCGCTGATCACCACCGTGCTGCGCGTGCCGGAAGCCATCGTGGTGCCGTCGTCGCTCGGCATCGACACGCTGCCGGCCTTCATCGCCTATGCGCGTGAGCGTCCCGGCAAGGTCAATTTCGGCTCGGCCGGCGCCGGCACCATCACCCACCTCGGCGCGGAACTGCTCAAGGAAGAGGCCAAGATCGACATCGTGCATGTTCCCTATAGGGGCGTCGCGCCGGCGGTCACCGACCTGCTCGGCGGCCAGGTGCAGATGCTGGTGGCAGACGTGCCGTTCCTGTTGCCGCAGATTAAATCCGGCGCGCTCAAAGCGCTCGCGATCACGTCCGCGGCGCGCATTCCGGTGCTGCCCGACGTGCCGACGACGGCGGAATTGGGCTATCCGCGGGTCAATTCCGACAATTGGTATGGTCTGGTCGCGCCGGCCGGCGTGCCGGCCGACGTGCTCGCGCGCCTGCACCGCGCCGCCATCGCCGCGCTCAACAGCGACGACCTGAAGAAACAATACGACACCTTCAACGCCACGCCGGCGCCATCGACGCCGCAGCAATATGCCGCCTACGTGCTGGCCGAGCGGGCCAAGTGGGGGCCGGTGGTGCTCAAGACCGGCGTGAAGCTCGAGTGATCGGCGGCGATGGCGGTGGTGAATGCGATGGCTGATTTGCTAATCGATGACGACGGCGCGGTACGCGTCCTCACCATGAACCGGCCGGAAAAGCGCAATGCGCTGAACTTGGCGCTGAGCGAGGCGCTGTTCGACGCATTGCGCGATGCCGATGGCGCGGCGGGCGTCCGCGCGATCGTGCTCACCGGCGCCGGCCCGGCATTCTGCGCCGGGGCGGATCTGTCGGAATTCGCGGCGCTGTCGTCGGCCGACGCGGCATTGATCGAGCGCCGCGCCGATATTACGGCGAAATTGCACGGTGTTTTTTCGCAGCTGACCAAGCCGGTGGTGACCGCGATCAACGGCGCGGCGATGGGCGGCGGCGCCGGCCTCGCGCTCGCCGGCGATATCGCCATCATGTCGGCGACCGCCAAGTTCGGATATCCCGAAGTCAAACACGGCATCGTCGCTTCGGTGGTGATGGCGAATTTGGTGCGTCAGGCCGGACGCAAGGCAGCGTTCGAGCTTGTCGCCACCGGCGAGCCGATCGATGCGTCGCGTGCACTGGAGCTTGGCCTGGTCAATCGCGTCGTTGCGCTGCAGATGGTGATGCACGAGGCTTTGCAATCCGCCCGCGCCATGGCGGCCGTCGCGCCGCAAGCCATGGCGGCGACCAAATCGTTGTTCTACCGGGTCGCTGAATTGCCGTTCGACGAGGCGCTCGAAGCCGGACGCGACATGAACCGGCGCATGCGCGCCTTCCGCAAGGACAAGCCATGAACCTCACCACCGTGCGCTACGGCGTCGAAGGCGGCGTCGCCACGTTGACGCTCGATCGGCCCGAGGCCCGTAACGCGGTGAACCGCGCCATGTGCGACGATATTGTCGCGGCGGCCGCTGCTGCACGCGACGACGCCGCGGTGCAGCTGGTGCTGATCCGGGCGACCGGTCCGGTGTTCTGCGCCGGCGCCGACCTCAAGGAACGCAAGGGCATGGCGCCGGACGAAGTTCGCGCCCGACGCCTCGCCGCCTACGCCGCCTATGGGGCGATCGAGAGTCTGCCGATGCCGGCGATCGCGGTGGTGCATGGGCCGGCGGTCGGCTCGGGCTGCGACATCGCCGCTTGCTGCGATTTTGTCATTGCAACCCCGCAGGCAACGTTTGCCACGCCCGAGGCGTTATGGGGGACGGTCGGCGCCACCCAGCGGCTGCCGCGCATCCTCGGCAAAGGGCTGGCCAAGGACATGATGTTCACCGGCCGCAAGCTTAGCGCCGAGGAGGCGCGCGGGGCAGGTCTGGTGACGCGCATCGTCGATGCCGCCGAACTCGACGGCGTCATTGCCGAGATCGCCAAAACGATCATCGGCGCGCCCCAGGCGGCGCTGCGCCAGGCCAAAAGCTGCATCGATCAGGGCATCGCGCTCGATCCGCGCGGCGCGCTGGCGCTGGAGCTTGCAGCCATGGAAGAGAACATCGCCCGCGACACCTGGCGCGCCGGCATGTCGCGCTTCGGCGGCGACAAGCGCTGAGTGCGGCGTCTTTTAGGCGCCGGCCGTAATCAGCCTGCAATAATACTGAGGATAATTACCCGGATAAGCCGCGCCGTCCGCAGGGCCGCTGCCGGCTGTCTGCTAAAATCCCTGTGATTCGCGTGAAAAATAATTGCGCGCCGAGGCGATCGTCATGGGGGATATTTCCAATATTCGGCAACTGATGTCGGCGGCGCGCAGCCGCATCCTCTTGATTTGCCCGGATTGCGGCCAGGAGCACCTGGAATTCGCCGACCGGCTGCGTGGCTCGCGCTTTTATGCCTGTACCGGGGACGCCTGCGACTACCGCTTCGACCTCGTCGCCGGCCCGCGGCCGAGCGCCTTCCAAGAATTTGCCGCCGCTTTGCGCCGGTTCTACGCGGCGCTCATCCCGGCGGGCTGAGCTGCTCGCGGTTATCCGATCGCCTGTGCCGCCGCCTTCACCAGCGCCACCGGATCGGTGAAGGCCGAAACGCCGACGGCACGGAGCCGCTCGACGGCCTGCTCCGCACTCATTTTACGCGCGGCGGCGTGGCCGGCGGCAATGCCGACAAACAACGGTTTTGGCAACGGCTCGGCGGCAAGCCAGGTGGTCAGCGCCTCGATGCGCTCGGCGAGCGAGCGCGAGGCGAGCGTGGTCTGGAAGATGATCGCCTTGATGTTTGGCCGGGCGGCGAGCGCGCGGGCGATCTTGAGCCGCTCGGTCATGGTCTCGTCGGGCGCCCCGCGCAGATTGTCCATGAAGCTCGCGGCGCGCATGCCGTGGTCGCCGATCAGGTCCATCATCATCATGCCAAGCCCGGCGCCGGAGGTGACGAGCACCACGTCGCCGTCGGTCTCGACCAGCTGAAAGCCGAGCGCTTGCGCTTCGCGCTCGAGTTTCGTCATGGCGCGCTCGGCCAGCGTCCGGCTGATCGCGAATTCGTCCGGGTGGTGGCGGAAATCGGCGGCGGCATCGCGGACGATTTTAGCGTCGCAGGCGATCAGCTTGCCGTCCTTGGTCAGCGCCAGCGGATTGATCTCCAGCAATTCCAGGTCTTCCTGGCGCGCGATATCCGGCAGCCGCGCGGCGTAACGCGCCAGGCGCGCGGCAAGATCGGCCGGAAACAGTTTTTCCCCCAGCGCGGCAAAGATTTCTTCCGGGGTCGTCGGCGCGTCGGCGTGAATCGGGATACGCGCGAGCTTGGCCGTCGCCTCGACATTCTCGCCGCCTTCGGGCGCAACCAATAATTCAAGCCGTTGCGCGCTGCCGTCGATGCGCACTGCCACAAAAATTTCGCGGGCGATCGGCACCGCTTCCTCGAGCAGTAGCGGGATATTGGCGTCTTCGAGCGCCGGCAGGATCAACCGGCGGGCGTCGCGAAAACCGTCAAGCGTGTCGAACACTCGCACCAGGCCGCGCTTGCCGCGGCCGCCTTCGAGGATCTGCGCCTTGAGCACGAAGCCGGGCCAATCGGCGACCGCTTCGGGCGGGCTTTCGCCGGCATGAACCAGTACGCCGCGTGGCACGGCGACGCCGTGGCGGCGCAGCAAGGCTTTCCCGTCGTACTCGGCTAGTCGCATAATGGCGGTTCTCTTCCGGCGCCGTCCGGTGCCGCGTCTTCCGGAGCTTAGCCCATGTCAGGCCAATTGCTGTCAGACCAATTGCGCCTGCCGTTCCTTGCCGACGAACCATGGCGCGTCGCGGTGGTGAGCCCCACCGGGCGTTATGCGCGCAATCAGGTGGCCGGCATGATCGAGGCCGGCACGCCGCTTGTCGGCGGCGTGGCGCTGGGCCGCGGCGGCACCGAGATGGACGGCCTGCCGCTCTACGATCGCATCGCCGATTTGCCGCAAAAGCCGAACATCGCCTTGATCTACACGCCGGCCGAGGGCGTGCGCGACGCGGTCGCCGAATGCGCGCAGGCGCGCATCGAAACCATCATGGCGGTGGCCGAATATGTGCCGGTGCATGATGCGCTCGCCGCGGCGAATGGTGCCCGAGCGGCGGGAAGCTGGCTGATCGGACCGAACACGCTCGGCATTTATGTGCCGGGCCGCGGCCTGCTCGGCTCCATCGCGCCGAGCTTTTGCATGCCGGGGCGGCTGGCGCTGATCATCCGTAGCGGCACGCTGGCGCTGGCGATGGCGCGGCAGCTCACGCTCGCCGGCATCGGCCAGCGCATCGTCGCCCATGTCGGCGGCGATACGGTGATCGGGCGCAATCCGCACGAATATTTGCAGGCGCTCGCCGCCGACGAGGCGACTGCGGCCATCCTGTTCTGCGGCGAGATTGGCGGCGACAAAGAATATGCCTTCGCGCAAGCCGCGCGCGGCTTCCCCAAGCCGGTCTTCGCCATGGTGGTCGGCCGCCATGCGCCCGCGGAAAAGCAGATGGGCCACGCCGGCGCGCTGATCGGCAACGCGCGCGAGGGAGCTGAAGCAAAGCTTAAGGCGCTGGCCGCCGCCGGCTGCCGCATCGTCAAAGGGCCGGAAGAGGCGGTAGCGATGCTGTCGGAGCTCGACGAACTGCGCTAAGGCGCGTGCTTACGCAAAACCGAAGAAGCGCGCCGGGTTGTCGATTAGGACGCGGTCGCGCGCCGCGCGATCGGGCAGGTAACGTTCCAGCAGCGCGACGCGCGCCATCTCGTGGTCGAGACCGTAGTCCGAGTGTCCGTCTTTGTCGGGCCGCATGAAGCGATGGACGTGCGGCCAGTCGGTGCCCCAGAGGCAGCGGTCCGGTGCTGCCTCATAGAACAGCCGCCCGAATTCGACCGCGTCGTCCCACGGATAGCCGGTGTGCGACCGCAGGTCGCCGTTCGACAGCCCGATCCACCAATTGCCGTTGTTGAGGAGATCGAGAATGAGTCGGATCGCCGGTTGGCCGGTGCCGCGCCGGTAATTGGGGCCGCCCATGTGATCGATGATGGCGGGAAAGTCGATTCTGCGCAGTTCGTCGGCGACGACCAGAAAGTCATCTTCGAAGCCGAACACTTTTACGAACCAGCCAAGCTCGCGAACGCGGTCGAGTCCACGGCGGAATTCGGCGAGGCTCGGCGCCAACTTGAACCGGCCGCCGAAATTGAACCGCGCGCCGCGCACGCCGACGCCGTTCAGTTTATCCAGCTCCGCGTCGCTGACGCTGTCGTCGACGATGGCGACGCCGCGATAATTCCGCTGCGAAGTACCTTTAAGAACATCGTACATCAGGCGGTGATCGGTACCGTAAATCGTGGGCTGCACGAAGACCGCGCGCTCGACGCCCATGGCGTCGTGCAAAACCTTCACCGTCGCAAAGGTGCAATTCTCGGGCGGCGCGTAGAGCGCGTTGCGAGCGGCCGGATAAGCGGCGGCGTCGCCAAAGATGTGCAAATGGGTGTCGCAGGTATTTTTGGGCAGTCGTTCGGTCATGGCTATTGAAGAACTGGTTCCTGGAGAGCTGGCTATTGCAAGACGATGTTGGCGTCCCGGATGATCGGTCCCCACTTGGCATTCTCTTTTGTGATGTAATCGGCGAGCTCTTGCGGCGTGCCGCCGAGCGGCGTCATCCAGATTTTGGCGAGCTGCCCTCTGCCGGCGTCGCTGCCCAGAAATTCGTTCACGGCCTGGTTGACCTTGTCGACGATGTCGGCCGGCGTTCCTGCCGGTGCGAACAACGCGGTCCAGCCGTTGGCTTCGAAACCGGGATACCCTTGCTCGGCCACTGTCGGCACGTCCGGCAACTCGGCCATGCGTTTGGGGCTGGTGACGGCGAGGCCGGTGAGCATTCCCGACTGCACGTTCGGCACGAAGGTCGGAACGTATTGGACCGAAAGCTGCAAGTCGCCTGACGCCAGATCGGGCAGCGCCTGCGACGTGATGCGATAGGGCACGTGTCCGATGGCGATGCCGGCGGCCTTGTTGAGAAGCTCGACCGTAATGTGCGCCTGCGACCCGACGCCGACCGTTCCGGCATTGAGCGGCCCGCGATGGGCTTTGGCATAGGCGACGAGCTCGTTCAGAGTCTTGACCGGCAATTTAGGGCTGCCGACGATGATGAGCGGCGACGAGGCGAGCAATGCGATCGGCGCAAAGGCGCGATCGGGGTCGAAATCGAGGTTCTTGTACATGAACTTGTTGTTGACGATCGGCCCCACCGTGCCGATGAAGAGCGTGTAGCCGTCAGGCTCGGCTCTCGCCACCACGCCCGCGGCGATATTGCCGGTTGCGCCGGGGCGGTTCTCGACGATGAAATTCTGGCCGAAGCGCTGGCTCAGCGACGCATTGATCAGGCGCATCAGCGTGTCGGTGCTCGTCCCCGCGGCAAACGGGCACAGCACCGTCACCGGACGCGTCGGCCACGGCTCGGCCGCCGGGGCTTGAGCCGGCGCGGCGCCAAGCCAGATTGCGATGGCCGGCAGCGCCAACAAGTACCGATAGCCGCGAAGCCAAACGTTATGAAAGAGGACCGCGCGTGTCATGGCCGGCGCCGCGTCCTAGACCCGCGGCATTTCGAAAATATTGTCGACCACCGTGTAATCGCCGCGATAGCCGAGCCGTGCGAGGGCGCGGATGCGCGACATGTCAATCATGCCGTCGACGATCACCGCATCGTCGACATGGACGTTGACCACTTCGCCGATCACCACTTCGTATTTGTGCAGCTTGCCGTTGCCGCTCTTGAGCGACACCGTTTGCGAATAGACGCATTCCAGCGCGATCGGCGATTTGGCGACCCGCGGCGGCTTGACGACGCGCGACGGCGCCATGGCGAGCTTGGCCAGCTGCGGCTCGCTGACGCCTTCGGGATAATCGCCGCCGGAGATGTTCATCTCGTTGCGCAGCTCATAGGTCGCCAGGTTGAACACGAACTCGCCGCCGCTCTGGGCATAGTTCTGGCTGTGCTTGCGCGTGTTCGAGGCGAACATGACGAAGGGCGGCTGGCTGGCGCACAGATTGAAGTAACTGTACGGCGCCAGATTGACCACGCCGGCCGGGCTGATGGTGGAGATCCAGCCGATCGGGCGCGGCACCACGAGCGAGGTGGTCGGGTCGTGGGCGAGATTGTGCGGCTCGCTGCGCGGGTCGTAGTCCATGGTGGATATCCGGGGTGTGGTGGGGACGGGCAGGCGGTATGGATCGTCAGTCGGCGATGATACAGAATGCTGAGGCCGCGAATGTCAACGCCGGGATTACCGATGAAATTGCACTGGTCGCCACGCTCGCCGTTCGTCCGCAAGGTCATGGTGGTGATCCATGAGCTTGGCCTCGCCGACCGCATCACTTGCGTGCGCACCGTCGCGGCCTCGACCAAGCCTCATGCCGGGCTGATGCAGGACAACCCGCTGTCGAAGATTCCGACGCTGGTGCTCGACGACGGCACGGTGATCTACGATTCGCCGGTGATTTGCGAATATCTCGACGGTCTCGATGGCGCTCCAAAACTGCATCCGAGCGAGCCCAAGGCGCGGCTCGTGGCGCTGCGCCGGCAGGCGCTCGGCGACGGATTTTTGGACATGTTGGTGCTGCTGCGTGACGAGCGCATGCGCGCCAACCCTTCCGATGCGCACAAAGCGAGCGCCGCCGCGCGCAAGGCGGCGGTGCTCAATAGCCTGGACCAGGAAGCGGCGGCGCTCGCCGCAGCGCCGTTCGGCATCGGCCATGTCGCCGTCGGCTGCGCGCTCAGCTATCTCGATTTTCGCTATGCCGACGAGGATTGGCGGAAAGGTCATCCCCGCATCGCCAGCTGGCACGCTACATTTGCGGCGCGGCCGTCGGTGCGTGCCACCGAGCCGGTCGACGACGCATAAGACAAAAATTATTTTTGTTTGCCGTGGCGGCGGCGGACGCTATATCTCAATCGCGCTCAAACAAATCTCCGGTTGAAATTGTTTGATAGTCTCGCATTGCGCGAGAGGTCGCGTGACGCTGGTGAGGGGGCATTTTGTCTGACGGATTTTGGCAGGCGCCGGTCGATTTCTTCTCGCTCATTATGATCATGGTCGCCGGCATCGAGTTGGGGCTGATCGGCTTTTTCGGCTTTAGTGTCCTGACATGGCTCTTCGGCAGCTGGCACTTTGTTGCCTACGATGCCGTAGGCGTGTCGGCCGTTTGGCAAATCGCGCGGCAGCGTTTCTTCGGCTAACCCGCACGCGATCGCCGGCGCTCGCGTCGAAAAATCACCCGAGCGTCGGATCGAGCACGATCTTGCCTTGGCCCTCGTGCGCTTCGACCATGCGGTGCGCGTCGGCGGCGCGCGACAGGGGCAATACGCGCTCGATCTGCGGAACGACCTTTCCCGCCGCCGCGGCTTCCAGGCAGTGCGGCAGATCGGACGGCGTGTAGCCGGGCCGGCCCTTTATCGTGATGCGCTTGTGGTAGAGGTGCGAGAAGTCGATCGACACGTTCGGCCCGGCGTGCGCCCCCGCGGTGACGAGGCGGCCGTCCATGCCGATGGCGCGGAACGCGATCGGCAGAACCGTGGGATTGGCGATGTTGTCGTAGAGCACGTCGACGCCTTTGCCGCCGGTGATCTTCATCACCTCGTCGTAGATGTTGTGGGTTGTGTAATTGATGCCGTGGTCGGCGCCGAGCTTTTTGCCGAGCGTCGCGCGCTCGTCCGAGCCGGCTGCGGCGATCACGTGCGCGCCGATCACGTTCTTGGCGATCTGGATGCCGATGGAGCCCAGATTGCCGCCGGCACCCATGATCAGCACGGTCTCGCCGTATTTCAGCTCGGCGACGCGCATGAGCAGGTTCCACGCCGTCGGCACGTGGCGCATGACCACGGCGGCGCGATGAAAGTCGAGATTTTGCGGAATGGCGACACCGGCGCAGGCCGGCACGGCGACGAGCTCGGCAAAGCCGCCGGGCCGCTTGATGCCCATCATGCCCTGCGGCCCGTCATAGCCGCTGCCGTCTTCGGTGCAGATTTGCAACGGCATGACGCCGGCGGCGGAGACGCGATCGCCGACGCGCCAGCGGCTCACGTGCGGCCCGACCGCATCGACGATACCGGCGCAATCGACGCCGGGAATGAGCGGCAGCACCGGGCCGCGATACTGCTCGCGGCCGGCGCGCAGGCTGACATCGAGTACGCGATTGACGGTTGCCGCATGCACCTTGATGCGGATCTCGCCCTGGCGCGGGACCGGGTCGGGAAGATCCTGGTAGCGGAGAACGTCGGGCGGGCCGTATTCGTGGATGACGATGGCCTTCATCCTATGCCTTCATGTCGGTTGCCGAGCGTGTTTGCTGAAAGTCGATCGAAGCGATCCGCCACGGAATGACGTGCCAAATCGCGGCCAATATGACACGATCCGACCGCGGGCCGGAAGACCGCATGACCGAGTGGAGCACCATGGCTGCAACCGAACTCGCCGACAAGATCGCTTGCGCCGAATTGATCCAGGCCTGGGGCGTGGCGCGCGACCAAGGCAAGTGGAAAGATCTGCGCGCCACGTTCACGCCGGACGGGCACATTTCGGTGTCCTGGTTCCGCGGGGCGTTCGAGCAGTTCGTCGAGCATTGCCGCGCCGCGTTCAACGCCGGCCACGGCTGGTCGCGCCATCATCTGTTTCCGCCGACCATCAAGCTAAACGGCGATCGCGCTATGGCCGAGACCAGCGTCATCATCCGGGTGCGGCAAAGATTCAACGCCATCGATGTCGATCTCACCTCGTGCTCGCGCTTTCTCGACCGCCTGGAGCGCCATTCCGGCGGCTGGCTGATCGCCGAGCGCGCCGCGATCTACGAGCGCGACCGGCTCGATCCGGTCGAACCGTCGACAGCCTTCGACGAGCTGTTCGCCGCGGCCAATACCGCGCAATATCCGGAGCAGTACCGCTATATGGCGTTTCGCCTTGCTCACGCCCAGGGCCGCACGCTGGCGCCGGTGATCTATCGCGACCGTGGGCCGGAGACGGCCGACCTTTATGCGCGGTTTTCCGATTGGCTCGCCGGCAAAAGCTCTTGAGGATAATTAATTCATCTTGCAATTCATCTTGACGGCGGTGTGGACTGCGCGCTAGCCGCGAGGTCTGGAGATTCTTTATGGCGGTTTACACCGATGTCGCGGCGGAAGACCTTGCCCGCTTCCTCGCCGGCTACGACGTCGGCGAGTTGCGGTCCTATAAGGGCATTGCCGAAGGCGTCGAGAACTCGAACTTTCTGGTCCATACCAGCACCGGCAATTTCATCCTGACGCTCTACGAGCGCCGCGTCGCCGAGCGCGATCTGCCGTTCTTCCTGGGGCTGATGGAGCACCTGGCGAGCCGCGGCATCACCTGCCCGCAACCGGTCAAGACCAGGACCGGCAAGACGCTGGGCAAGCTCGCCGGCCGGCCGGCCGCCATGGTCACCTTTCTCGACGGCTTGTGGATCCGCCGGCCGAGCGCGGCGCACTGCGCGGCGTTGGGTGAGGCGCTGGCGCGGCTGCATCTCGCCGGCAGCGATTTTGCCATGCACCGCGACAACGCGCTGTCGGTCGCCGGCTGGCGGGCGCTCTACGACGGCTGCCGCGCACGCGCCCACAAGGTGGAGCGCAATATCGAAACGCTGGTCTCGGCCGAACTCGACGTGCTCGAGCGCGATTGGCCGCACGGCCTGCCGCAAGGCGTCATCCACGCCGATCTGTTTCCCGACAATGTGTTTTTCCTCGGCGACCGGCTGTCCGGGCTGATCGATTTCTACTTCGCCTGCACCGACACGCTCGCCTACGACGTCGCCATCTGTCTCAACGCCTGGTGCTTTGAGAACGATCATTCCTACAACGTCACAAAGGGCCGCGCGCTGCTCGCGAGCTACACCACGACGCGGCCGTTTTCGGCGGAAGAATGGGAGAAGCTGCCGCTATTGGCGCGCGGCGCCTCAGTGCGGTTTCTGCTGACGCGACTGGTCGACTGGCTCGACGTGCCGCCGGGCGCCATGGTGCGGCCGAAGGACCCGCGCGAATATGCGCGAAAGCTGCGCTTTCACCAGAAAGTCAAAAGCCCGCGCGATTACGGAGTGGTCGAGCCGTGAATGCTGTACCGCCACACGTCCTCGTTCACACCGACGGCGCCTGCTCGGGCAATCCCGGCCCGGGCGGCTGGGGCGCAATCCTGACCTTCGGCGATCGTGAGAAAGAGCTCAAAGGCGGCGAAGCCAACACCACCAACAACCGCATGGAGCTGATGGCCGCGATCTCCGCGCTCGAAGCGCTGAAAAAGCCGTGCCGGGTCGATCTGCACACCGACAGCCAATATTTACGTAACGGCATCATGACGTGGATCGCCAATTGGAAGCGCAACGGCTGGCGCACCGCCGACAAGAAGCCAGTGAAAAATGTCGATCTGTGGCAACGCCTCGAAACGGCGCTCAAGCCGCATCAGGTGCGCTGGCATTGGGTCAAAGGCCACGCCGGCCACGAAATGAACGAGCGCGCCGACGTGCTGGCGCGCGAAGCGATCGCGGAAATCCGGGCGGCGGGAAGAGTGGCAAACTAAAAACCCTCCCCCTGAAAGGGGGAGGGCAGGGTGGGGTCCGCGGCCGTGAGGATTGCGCAAGCGTTGCCGCCGCGGACCCCCACCTGCTCGCTACGCTCGCTTCCTCCCCCTTTCAGGGGGAGGACAAAACAATCACATCGACTTCAGCAGATTATCGGCGCCGGAGATTTCGGCCTTGCCGGGCGAATCCTCGACGTTGAGCGTCTTCACCACGCCGTCGTCGACCACCATGGCGTAGCGCTGCGAGCGCACGCCCAGCCCGCGCTCGGTCAGGTCCGCGGTCAGGCCGAGCGCCTTGGCCCAGTTGCCGCTGCCATCGGCGAGAAACTCGATGGCGTCGCCGCCGGATGCTTTCTTCCAGGCATCCATCACGAACACGTCGTTGACGCCGGTCACTGCGATAGCGTCGATGCCCTTGGCCTTGATTGCACCCGCGTTCTTGACGAAGCCCGGCAGGTGGTTCTTGTGGCAGGTCGGCGTGAACGCGCCCGGCACCGCGAACAGCACCACTTTCTTGCCCTTGAACAATTCGTCCGTGGTCATCGGCTTCGGGCCTTCGCCGGTCATCACCGTGAAGGAGCCGTTGGGTACGCGGTCGCCAACTTTGATAGTCATGATCTCAATCCTCTTTGGGGTTTTGGGTAGGGCGTTTCTCGGCCGACAAATTAGCGCGGCGCACGTCAACTAGTCGAGATGGATCGGGACCTCGATGGCTTGGTTGGGGGAGACCAAGGTGAAGATGAGCGTTGCGCCCTCGGCGACGGCGCCGGGCGGCAGCCCATCGAGATCGAAGGTGAAGCGCCGCAGCTTGCCGTCAGTACCGGCCGGCTCGGGCAGCGGCAGCGACCAATCGGGCGTCGGCCCTTCGGCGAACAGATCGGCGTCCTGCGGCGCGGCAACCTCGACGGTGACGCGGTCACGTGCGCCGCCCGGTTCGCGATGGGCGGATACCACCGCTATGCAACAATCGGGGCCGACTGGGAGCCGGTACGGCACGCGCAGCTCCGCTTTCTCGATCGCCGCATCCTCGGCGCCGTTGCCGGAGAGGGCAAGCTCGAGACTGGCGTCGGCCGGCACACACATGTTGGCGCAGACGTCGTAACCGAGCTTTAAGCGCAGCGCCGTGGGTTTGGTGGCGTCGTTCTGAAAAACCCGCAGCGGCAGAATGACATGGCCAGTATAACCGATGGAATTGCCGCCGGCGCCGTCGGGAAAGCGCTGCGGCGCCGGCCACTCGACCGTCACCGATTTCACATTGTCGGAGCCGGAAAAATCGAACGTCGGCGGCACGCCCGAGTCGCCGGGGTAACGCCAATAGGTCTGCCAGCCGGGATCGAGCTGCAGTTCGATGCCTGCGCGCAGATAAGGTTCGATGGGTGCGCCCAGATGAGGGAAGTTGGCGGTCTTGACCGTGGCGCCGGCGATGAGTCGGGCCTCGGAATTCCGTTGCTTGTCCCAGGCGGACGCGTCCTGGGCGCGTGCCAGAGCCGGGCCGAGTAAACAGGCCAACGCCATAATCGTTAATCGCGGGAACGTCATGGTACGCATGCCGCTGTCTAGGGCGAAACGCGCGCGCATACCACTGACATGATTGTGACTATCGGCAAATTGGCATGTTGCCGCCGCAACGCCGCAATTGCGCCTGCGATCTGGCGCCTGCGACAAGGTCATAGAGGGCAGATCATGAACTTTTGACCGCGCCGTTCGTTTGCAAATGCGGATCGATCGGCTAACCTTTCGGGCATGAAATTGCCACGTGGTTCTTCGGCAAAGCGCGGGCGCGGTTATCTGGACGGCCAGATGCTGATCGCCATGCCGGCGATGGGGGACGAGCGCTTCGCGCGTTCGCTGATCTATGTCTGCGCGCATTCCTCCGAAGGCGCCATGGGCATCGTCGTCAACCATCCGGCGCCGAACATCAGTTTCTCCGATTTGCTGGTGAAGCTCGACGTCATTCCGGCGGCCGACCGCATCCAATTGCCGACGCGGGCCGGCGGCGTGAAGGTGATGCGCGGCGGGCCGGTCGAGACCGAGCGCGGCTTCGTGCTGCACTCCGCCGACTTCTTCATCGAGAACTCGACGCTGCCGATCGCCGAGGGCATCTGCCTCACCGCCACCATCGACATCCTCAAGGCGATCGCGCGCGGCGACGGTCCGGCCAGCGCCATCCTCGCGCTCGGCTACGCCGGCTGGGCGCCGGGCCAGCTCGAGACCGAGATCCAGGGCAATGGCTGGCTGCACTGCACGGCCGATTCGGAGCTGGTCTTCGGCCCCGATGTCGGCGCCAAATACGACAAAGCCTTGAAGAAGATCGGCATCGATCTCGGCATGCTGTCGAGCGAGGCGGGGCACGCTTAAGCGGACGACGGAAGACGGACGACAGAGGACGGAAAAGAGTTAGATCGTCCGTCGTCCGTTATCGCGCCAATTCCATATTTTTATCCGGCTGCAACAGCTCGCGTGCTTTCTCCGCTGTCATCGGCGCGCCGAACAGAAAACCTTGCGCGTATTCGCAGCCGAGTTGCGACAGTTCGACGGCGTCGGAATCGGTCTCGGCGCCTTCCGCCACCACGTCCATGCCGAGATCGTGGGCCAATGACACAATCGAGCGCAGGATTACTGGGCGCGTGCCCTTCGACGTGGTGCGCACGAACGACTGGTCGATCTTGATGGTGTCGAACGGAAAGCGTTGCAGGTAGGACAGCGAGGAATAGCCGGTGCCGAAATCGTCGAGCGCCAAGCCCGCGCCAAGCTCGCGGATCCGCTGCAGCATCTGGGCGGCGTGTTCCGGATTTTCCATCACCACCGATTCGGTGAGCTCGAGCTTGAGCGTGCCGCGCGCCACTGCCGAGCGCGTCAGCACCGAGCGTAGATCCTGGATCAAATCATGGCGCAGCAATTGGCGCGACGAGACGTTGACGCTGACGAACAGCGGATTGCGCTGCCGCAAGGTGCGCTGCCAAGTGCTGAGCTGCTTGGCGGCGCGCTCCAGCACGAACAGCCCAAGCTCGACGATCAGCCCGGTTTCTTCGGCGATGGTGATGAATTCGGCGGGCGACATGCGGCCCAATTTCGGATGGTTCCAGCGCGCCAGCGCCTCGAAGCCGGCGACGGCGCGGTCCTCGAGCCGCACGATCGGCTGGTAGAGGATGGCAATCTCCTCCCGTTCGATGGCGCGGCGCAGATCGGATTCCAGCGTCAGCCGGTCGGTCTTGCGCGCGCGCATCGCCGGCTTGAACACTTCGATGCGGTCGCCGCCGCCGCGCTTGGCGTGATACATCGCAAGCTCGGCGTCTTTGAGGACTTCCTCGCCGCGTTGCGGTTCGGTGTCGCCGAGCGTCATGCCGATCGAGCCGGTGACGAAAATCTCGCGGTCGTTGAAGGTGATCGGCGCGCGCAAGGTGCGCCGGACGGTTTGCGCGACCGCGGTGACCTTTTCGGCGCCGTTCTCCGACAATAAAATCAGCGCGAACTGATCGCCGGAGAGTCGTGCCAGTGTGTCCTGCGGTTTGATCACGCGGCTGAGGCGGCGCGCCAAAGTGAGCAGGATCGAGTCACCGACTGCCATGCCGACCGAGTCGTTGACCTGCTTGAAGCGATCGAGGTCGATCACCATCACGGTCGGCTTGAGCGCGCTGTCGGTCTTGGCGAAGCCGAGCACGGCGTCGAGCCGGTCGAGGAACAATTCGCGATTCGGCAGGCCGGTGAGATTGTCGTGCACGGCGTCGTGCAGCAGCCGCTCCTCGGCGGTTTTGGCTTCGGTGACGTCGGTCAGCGTGCCGACCAGACGAATGACCTCGCCGTCGGAGCCGACCACCGGCCGTGCCCGCAGTGAGAACCACAGATAATGGCCGTCGGCCGTGCGCAGCCGGAAATCCTGGGTGACCCTGCCGCGCCGCTGTTCGAGCACGTTGTCCAGCGTGGCGCGGAAGCGGTCGCGATCGAGCGGATGCAATACGTCGAGCCACTTTGCCGCTGAGCCTTCCAGCGTGCCCACTTTGAGGCCGAGCGCGGTTTCGGTCTCGGGGCTGGTGAAAACCTTGTCGGCGGCGACGTCCCAATCCCAGATCATGTCGCCGGCGCCGGTGAGCGCCAACGCGCGGCGCTCGACGTCGGAGACGATGCCTTGGGTGATGCCGCCGGCGAAGGCGTGCTGCATCACCGTAAAGCCGATCAGCATGACGATGAGAACGAGGCCGCCGAGCAGCGCCGGGCCGACGATATCGTTGGTGACGAAGCCCAATACGGTCATCGCGGCGCCGACCACCCAGACGACCAGCAAGAGCCAGGTCGGGATCAGCATCACCGCGCGGTCGTAGCCGTGGGTGGAGAGGTAGACGACCAGAATGAAGCCGAATACGGCGACCAGAAACAGCGAGATGCGCGCGATGCCGGACGCGATATCGGGCGAGAACAACGCGATGCCGACCAGCGCGCCGAGGAAAGCGAGCCAGCCGACGGTGATATGGGCGTAGCGCACGTGCCAGCGGTTGAGATTGAGATAAGCGAACAGGAACACCAACAGCGTCGCCGCCAGGATCGCTTCGCCCGACGCGCGCCAGATGCGCTCGGCGCCGGCCGACATGTCGAACACCTTGTTCCAGAACCCGAAGTCGATGCCGATATAGACCAGCACCGCCCAGCCGAGCGCAGCCGCAGCCGGAAACATCACGCTGCCTTTGACGACGAAGAGAATGGTGAGGAACAGCGCCAGCAAGCCGGCAATGCCGATGACGATGCCCTGGTACAGCGTCAGCGAATTGACCTTGTCTTTGTAGGCGTCCGGCTCCCACAGATAGAGCTGCGGCACGTTGGGCGTGCGCAATTCGGCGACGAAGGTGATCACGGTGCCTGGGTCGAGCGTGACGCGGAACACGTCGGCGTCGGCGCTGTCCTGCCGCTCCGGCGGATCGCCCGACGACGGCGTGATGTAGACGATGCGCGAGCGGCCGAGGTCGGGCCAGATCAATCCGGAGCCGACCATACGGTAATGCGGCGCCACGATGAGGCGGTCGATCTGCTCGTCGCCGTTATTGGCGAGCGCGAACACCGCCCAGTTCTTGCCGGCTTCGCGGGCGCGCACCTCGATGCGCCGCACGATGGCGTCGGCGCCGGGCGCGGTCGAAACCTGGATGCGGTCGCCTTCGGTGTGCTGCAAATCGACGGCGTCGGTGAGATCGATGGCCGCCGCATCGGTGCGCACGTTGACGGCCTCGACCGCGCGTGCGGCCGAAACTCCGGCAACGATCATGATCGCCAAAGCGACTAGGGAACCGCAGGCACAAAACCTTGCGGCGCGCAGAAATGCCAAGAATAGCCCTCCGAGGCCGGCAGCCGGCGCCGATCGCGCCACCGCGGTCACTTGTCCCCCGGAACAATAGCGAACCGGCTTTGCGCCCAATTCGCGGCCGCTGGCTTCCCGGGCACCCAAACGAGCCAAAACCCCTGCGCCATAAGGCCTTAGTAGCCCTTGCCAAGGCTCAGGGCAAGGATATTGCCGTTTACTTTCAAAGGGTCAGGGCCGGTCTCGCAGGCCATCTTGCCGCATGATGAGGTGTCGGCAGGTGTGACAAGCGCGGACGGCGCCATTAAAATTTGCGCATGCAAGGAGCGGCCACAATGCCTGCGATCGATCCGGACGATCTGCCGAAGAAGAAGATTACCCACGACATCGGGCAGGAACTGGCGCTGCTTTCGGTCGGCGAGCTCGGCGAGCGCGTTGCGCTGCTCAAGGACGAGATCGCGCGCCTTGAAGCGGAGATGAAACGCAAGAACGCTTCCAAATCCGCGGCGGATATGTTCTTCAAAAAATAAGCTTTCGAAATTTGGTTAACGGCCGCGATCCACGTATTTCAAGCAAATCCGATTTGGTTAACGACCGCCGGCCACACACCTCATATTAAGCTGTAGAAAGATTCGGCAAGTTTCTGCGATTCCTTAACCTTTCGTTAAGCTTTCTCGTTCATTACAGATATTGTCCATCTTCTGGACATCGAGTGGCTCCTGTCCACTCTGTTTGACGCCTCCCTGTTATCACCTTGAGCCGCCGGCAACGGCGGCTCTTTTTTTATGCTTTTGCGTTATCGGGGCGTTTGGCGCGGCAACTATGTCGGAAGCTTTGCCGGCAACCCCGCTGGACTCGAAGGCCGCCACGGGCGATGCTGTCCGCCGGTGTGAGGCGTACCAATGTCCGAGAAGCGTTCGATCGAGGCCAATCCGGTCTCCTTCAGTGAGCGGCTGGCGAATTCGCAAGTGTTTGCGACCCTGTTTCGCGACGGGATGGCCTTGGTCGAGGAGACGGCGAGCTATCTCGACGGCGCGGGCCGGACGGAATCCAAGAAACTCGAACGCAGCGCCGCGTTGGTTTACGCCACCGAGAGCATGCGGCTGACCACCCGGCTGATGCAGCTCGCCTCGTGGCTGTTGCTGCACCGTGCGGTCAAGGAAGGCGAGATGACGCTCGCCCAGGCCAGCAAGGAAAAGGGCAAGGTCCGCCTTGCGGCCTGCGACCCGGGCGACGCCAAGTCGATCGCGCTGTTGCCGGAGAAGCTCCGTGAGCTGATCGCCCGCTCCGTCAAGCTGCAGGCCGAAGTGCGCCGCCTCGACGCCACCATGCACGCGCCGCAGCCGATGAAGATGGCCGTCGGCGGCAATCCGGTCGAGCGGCAGATGGGGCTGTTGAAGGCCGCGTTCGAGCAGGACGGGTTGTAGGGCGGATTAGCGCAGCGTCATCCGCCATCTGCGCTCGTATGCGCTACTGCGTGCGATATGCCCGCAAAACCTTGAACGAACCCTTCTCGATTTCGATGACTGGCGTGCCGCCGATCGTTCCTGCCGGCAACTGATAGTGCACGGTCCAGATCGTTCCATCGTCGCGAACGATTGGTGGATACTTGATACTGTCAAAATCGGGATAGTGGGCGGCAATGTGCCGCTCCGCAACGCGCGTCACGGTGCCCTCAATGGGTGTCGTTGAGGTCTCCGCCGCAACGAAATCACCATGTGTCGATAACAAAGCGACGATGGATATCAGAAGCACAGCGCCGTTCGAAGCTTTCATGTCCTGAATCCTCATGGCTGCGTTAGATCGACCGGCAGCAGACGGATTACGCCTTCGGCTATTCCCCCACAGGCTTATTTCACCGGCGCCGCATCGGGAATAAAACGCTGGCCGAACACCGGCTCCTTGTGGGGCGTCGGCGGCAATTCCCAGGCGCCCGTCGACGGCGGCCGCACTTCGGCGTCGACATGCACGTCGAGCAGGAACGGCTTGTTCGCCTTGATGGCGTGTTCGAGCGCGCCGCGGAAATCCTCCGATTTGGTAACTGTGAGCGCTTCGACGCCGGCGGCTCTTGCCCAGGCGGCGAAATCCGGATTGAACGGTTTCTTGTTGGCGCCCTGGTGAAACATCGTTCCGTATTCGCGGCCGCCGAACATGCCGAGCTGGATGTCGCGGATCGAGACCCAGCCAAAATTGTTCCAGATCACCCACACCACCGGAATGTCGTATTCGACCGCGGTGCACAGCACGTGCGGCACCATGGTGAAGCAGCCGTCGCCGGTGATTGCGACGACGGGGCGATCCGGCGCCGCGAGTTTTGCGCCGAGCGCGCCGGAGGCGCCAAAACCCATGCCGGAAAAGCCCCAGGAATTGAGCATCGTCTGCGGCTGTCGCGCGTTCCAGAATTGCATGTACCAATTGTGGCTGACGCCGACGTCGCAGCAGATGATGGCGTCCGGCGGCAGCACCGCCTGGCAATCGGCGACCACGCGCTCCGGCCGCATCGGCGAGGCGTGAATGTCGAAATTCGGCCGAACGAACGTTTCCCACTCGGCGCGCCATTTGGCGATATCGGCGAGCCATTCCTTGGTGCCGCCGGACTTGGCGCCGCAGCGCTCCAGCTCGGCGAGAAGCTGACGCAGGAAGGTGCGCGCGTCGGCAAGGATGCCGAGGTCCGGCGGGTAATTGCGGCCGAGCTCGTCCGGGTCAACGTCGACATGGATGAGTTTTGTATGCGGGAAATTCCACGAATAGCCCGGCATCCATGACGACGCCGAGCGGTCGTCGAAGCGTCCGCCAATGGCGATGACGACGTCGGAGCGGCGGCCGGCTTCGTTGGCGGGGAACGCGCCGTTCCTGCCGATGAAGCCGAGGGAGAGCGGATCGGTCATGTCGATGCAGCCCATGCCGTTGGGCGACGAAATCACCGGGATGCCGAGTTTTTTGGCGAACTCCGTCAGCTCGCGGCTGGCTTCCGACAGCGTGACGCCGTGGCCGATGAACAGCACCGGCCGCTGCGCGGCAAGGATCATGTCGAGCGCGCGCGCGATGTCGTCGGGCGAGGCGCCGCTTCGCTGCGTGTTAAACGGCGGCGCCGGTGGCGGCATCTCGACGTCGTCTTCCTCCTGAAAGACGTTGAACGGCACGTCGATATTTACGGGGCCCGGCCGGCCGGACAGCATCGTGGTCATGGCCTGGCGCAGCGCCAGCGGCAGCATGTCGACGCGGGTCGGCTGGAAACTGCGCTTCACCACCGGCCGCAGCACATTGACGAAATCGGCCTGAAAATGCCGGTTGATCTCCTGGAACGGGCTGCGGTTGAACTGCGAGGTCGGCACGTTCGCGGTGATGGCGAACACGGCGGAGGAATCGGTCAGCGCGCAGGCCAGCGGCATGACGATATTGGCCGAGCCCGGCCCGCACGAGGTCAAGGTCGCCACCGGCTGGTGGCGCACCCGGAAATAGGCGTCAGCCATATGGGCCGCGACCTGCTCGTGGCGCGGCGAGACGAGCTTGATGCGGTCGCGCGCCTCGTAGAGCGGATCGAGCATGCCGACATTGCCGTGGCCGCAAATGCCGAACACGTAAGGAATATCGTTGGCGATCAGATAGTCCGTGATCAGCTCGGCGCCCTTCATGCGTGGCATTGCGGCTCCTTTAGGTCGTCAAGGCGGTGTGCGGCGCAACCTAGACTGCGCTAGAGTTGATGCGCAATAGTCGGTGTAAAGGCAATAAGCACGTTGCAAGGAATGGAACGATGATCCTGCTCTCCAACGGCGGAACCAACGCGCATCGCAGCCGGGCGCACTCGGATACGATGGTCATCGGTACCGTCGACGGCACCGTTCTCCTCGAGCGCTCCGCGGCGGGTTGGAAGATCAAGCACCGCGCGCTCGGCGGCTGTTCCGTCAGCGCCGTCACCGCGTCCGAAGGCGGCACCTTGTATGCCGCGACCCACGGTTTTGGCGCCGCGCGCAGCGATGACGGCGGCTTGACCTGGACCTGGATCCTCGACGGCCTCGACCACATGGACCTGTGGTCGGCGCGCGCCGGCAAGCTTCAAGGCCGCGACGTGGTCTGCGTCGGCGCGCTGCCGGCGCATCTTTATATCAGCGAAAACCGCGGCAAGACCTGGCGCGAATTGCCGGCGCTGCGCAACGCGCCCAGCGTCGGCAAATGGTGCTTTCCGCCGCCGCCGCGCATCGGGCACGTCAAGGATATCGTGTTCGACGGCGACCGCTTGCTGGTCGGCATCGAGATCGGCGCGCTTCTGGTGTCGAAGGATTTCGGCGAGAGCTTCGCCGAACTTGTCGTCGATCCCGATCCGGTCGAATGCGATATCCACCGCGTGCTGGTGCATCCCGACCGGCCGCGTCGCCTTATCGTCGCCAACGGCATTGTCGGCGTGGTGTCGAGCGACGACGACGGCGCCACGTGGCGAAAAAACCCGATGCCGCCGCACGCCGATTATCCCGACGCAATCGTCATTCATCCCGACGAACCGGATACGGTGTTCCTCACCGCAGGCGTCGGCTGGCCGTCGCATTGGTACGAGATCGGCAAAGCGCGCGGCAAGATCGCGCGCAGCCGCGACGGCGGCAACACCTGGCAGCGCCTGCTCGGCGGCCTGCCCAACGGCCAGCGCGCCTTGTTCTCGGCGCTCACCATCGAAGCGTGGCCGGGCGGTTTCGCGCTCTATGCGGTGGATACCGATGGCGAGCTTTTCGAAAGCACCGACGAGGGCGACAATTGGACGATCATCGCCGAGGTGCCGCCGGTGTCGAAAGGTGAATTCTACCGCGCTCTGGCACGAGACCGCGGCAAGTTGGCGGTGGACGATATCGTCGTGAGCAAAACGGCCAGCGAACGGCTCGCCAAGGTGGTTGGTCGCCGCTGAATTTTTAGTGGAGCATGATCTTTTCGGAAAACCGGTTCCCACTTTTCCGGATCATGCTCTAAAACCGCGGCTTGAACGACGAGCCGATCTTCTCGATATGGCCGGCGAACGGGAAGCCGACATGGCCCGGGAAAACCAGCGCGCCGGTCGAGGCGCAATCGTCCAGCACGCGGCGGCGACTGACTCTTGCTTGTTCGACATCGGAGTTCTTCGGGAAATTCCAATCCGGATAATAGACCTGCAGCAGGTGATGAAAGACGTCGCCGATGAGCGTCGCGCGATTGCCGCCGACGTTCAGGTTGAAAACAAAATGTCCCGGCGAATGGCCGCCGGCCGGCTGAATGTCGATGAATTCGTCGAGGCGATGCGGCCCGGTCACCAGATCCGCGCGTCCGGCTTCGACCACCGGCACGACGCACTCACGGAACGAGCCGAATTCTGTCGGCGCGGTTGCGGGATCGCTGTCGAGCTTACTGAAATAATCGAAATCGAGTTTTGAGAACACGTAGCGCGCGTTGGGAAATCGCGGCACCCACTTGCCGTCCTTGAGCTGCGTGTTCCAGCCGACATGGTCGTGGTGCAGATGCGTGCACATCACCAGATCGATCTCGTCGGGCCGCGCGCCGGCCGTGGCGAGGCGGTCGAGCCACGGCGTGTGGAGCATGTTCCACGCCGGCCGCAGGGGGCGGGATTTCTGGTTGCCGCAGCAGCCATCGATCAGGATCTTGCGGCCGTCGAGCTGCAACAGCCAGCTATGCACGCTCAGCTTGATCTTGCGCGAGGCCGGATCGTAGTGATGCGGCGCCAGCCAATCAGCGTGCTCGGTGAGCTGCGCCTCGGTCACTGCCGGGAAAATATCCGTCACCGGATAGATCGGCAGATAGGTTTCCTCGATGCGGGTGACGGTGGCCTTGCCGACCTTGAAGACTGACATCGGCCCCGCCCGTTCTCGCCGTCCTGGCGCCGCGGATTTAAGCCTTGAGGAAGCCCGAGAACTTCTTGTTGAAGCGCGACAAGCGGCCGCCGCGGTCGAGCAGGTGCTGCTGGCCGCCGGTCCACGCCGGGTGCGATTTCGGGTCGATATCGAGATGCAGCGTATCGCCCGGCTTGCCCCAGGTGGTCCGGGTGGTGAATTCGGTGCCGTCGGTCATGATCACTTTGACGGTGTGGTAGTCGGGATGGCTGTCGGGTTTCATGGTGTTGGTACCGGGTTGTCTGTGTTGCTGAATTTGCCGGGTCTATACCGCGGCAGGCCCGGCGAGACAAGCGGAGGCTATGTCGCCCGCGCACGTTGCCAGGGCAGCCCGCAAGCGGCATTGTCCGGCCGCAAGTGGCCAGGGGTGGCAAAAGGCATTGCGGCGCATGAATTTCACGGCTGACAATGACGCGGCCACGCTGGCGCGAGCGACACCGTCGACGCCTGCGACGGCAGCCGAGCAGGTGGTCTTGGCGCCGCCGCCCGACGCGCCGCCGGACAAGCGCAAGACCAATCTGCGGCCGCTCACCTCGCTGCTGCCCTATGTCAAACGCTACCGCTTGAGGGCGCTTGCCGCGCTCGGCGCGCTGGTCGTGGCGGCGCTGACCACGCTGATCGTGCCGATCGCGGTGCGCCGCATGATTGATTTCGGCTTCACGGCGCGGGGCGTCGAGCTGATCAACAGCTACTTTTTGGTGATGATCGGCATCGCGGCATTGCTGGCGCTGGCGAGCGCATCGCGCTACTTCCTGGTCACTACGCTCGGCGAGCGCATCGTCGCCGATTTGCGCGGCGACGTGTTCGCTCACCTTACTTCGCTCTCCGCCGACTTTTTCGACGAGGCCAAGACCGGCGAGGTGATCTCGCGGCTCACCGCCGACACCACGCAGATCAAGGCCGCGGTCGGCTCTTCGGTGTCGGTCGCTTTGCGCAACGTCGTGCTGTTCGTCGGCGCCAGCGCCATGATGCTGGTGACAAGCCCCCGGCTGTCGGCTTTCGTGCTCGGCGCCATTCCGATCATCGTGCTGCCGCTCTACGCCTTCGGCCGCGCGGTGCGCCGCCGCTCGCGCTCGGCCCAGGACACGCTGGCCGATGCGTCGGCCTATGCCGCCGAGCTGATCGGCGCGGTGCGCGTGCTGCAGGCCTTCACCAACGAACGGCTCGGCATCGCGCGCTTCCGCGCCGCGGTCGAGCGCGCCTTCGACGCCGCCCGCGATTCCATTCGCGCACGCTCCGTCCTTACCGCGTTCGCTATCTTTCTGGTTTCGACCAGCGTCGTCCTCGTGCTGTGGACCGGCGCGCAGGACGTGCTGGCCGGACATATGACGCCGGGCCGTCTCAGCCAGTTCATTCTCTATGCCGTGCTTGCCTCGAGCGCGCTTGGCTCGCTGTCGGAAACCGGCGGCGAATTGGCACAGGCCTCGGGTGCGGCCGAGCGGCTGTTCGAAATTCTCGCCATCAAGCCCGCGATTGCGCGGCCGCCGCAGCCGGCCACGCTGCCGTCGCCGGTGCGCGGCGAGGTCGCGTTCGAAGACGTGAAATTCTCCTATCCGACGCGGCCCAATATCTTGGCGCTCGATGGTGTTTCGTTTCACGTGCGCCAGGGCGAGAAGGTCGCGATCGTCGGTCCTTCCGGTGCCGGCAAGAGTACGATCTTTCATCTCTTGCTGCGTTTCTACGATCCGTCCGCGGGGCGCGTCACGCTCGACGGCGTGCGGCTTGCCGATCTCGATCCGGCGGACTTGCGCTCGCGCATCGCGCTGGTGCCGCAGGACAGCGTGATGTTCGCCACCTCGGTGCGCGACAATATCCGCTTCGGCCGGCCCGAGGCGAGCGATGCCGACGTCGAGCGAGCCGCCGAGTTGGCGCACGCCGCAGCCTTCATCGCGGCGCTGCCGCAAAAGCTCGACACGCCGGTCGGCGAGCGCGGCGTCACGCTCTCTGGCGGCCAGCGCCAGCGCATCGCCATCGCGCGCGCCATCCTGCGCGATGCGCCGCTGCTCCTGCTCGACGAGGCGACCTCGTCGCTCGATGCCGAAAGCGAGACCCAGATCGCCGCCGCGCTCGCCGGCCTGATGCGCACGCGCACCACGCTGGTCATCGCCCATCGGCTGGCGACGGTGCAGTCCTGCGACCGCATCCTGGTGCTCGACACCGGCCGCATCGTCGAGGAGGGCACGCACCAGACCCTGGTCGCGCGCGGCGGCCTCTATGCGCGGCTGGCGAAGCTGCAGTTTCAGGGCGCCTGAGGCGATGGTTGCAGGGCGGTGTGGTTTCTCGCAATGAATGTGCGGGATTTTATTCGACGTTGAAGCATCATAGCGCCGCATGTAGTCTCGCTCCGGGCCGACGACGTACCGCTCCTTCGCGTAATGACTCATCGCGTTTTCATCAGTTATTCCAGCCAGGACGAACGCGCCGCCGATGCGGTTTGCGAGGCATTGGAGGGCAACGGCATCCGCTGCTGGATCTCGCACCGCGACAACAAGGCGGGCGCCAGCTGGAGCGAGATGATTCTCGCCGCCATCAACGAGGCCCGCGTCGTCGTTCTCGTCCTTTCCGGCCACAGCAACAAATCTTCGATGGTGGCGCGCGAGATCGAACGCGCCGCCCACAAGAACATCCCGATCGTGTCGCTGCGCATCGAAGACGTGATGCCGGGCGGATCGCTCGAGTTCTTCGTAAGCGCCAATCACTGGTTCGACGCCTATCCGCTGCCGGTCGAGCATTATGCCGACGCGCTGCTTGCCGCCGTTCGCCCGTTCCTGCGCAAGCGTGCCGGCAAAAACGGCCTCAATCTCTATCCCTATATGGTGGCGCGCGGCCCGGCCGCGCACCGCGCCTTCACCGGCGAGCCGGAAGGCCCGTGGGACGCAACGATCCGCGGCTCCGAGACGATCGACGACCTGCGCAGCAAGCTGCTGCACAAGCCGATTGAACTGCCGAAGCCGGTCGAGATCAAAGTGCGCGGCACGCTGTTTCCCTGCGCGCTGCTGTCGAGCGGCTGGTGGGAGAAACAAAAGAGCGCAAAGGTCCAGCATCTGAAATGGCGCGACGGCCTGCAGGAATGGCTGTTCACAGGCTTCGATCAATGGGGCCCATCCTGGGATTTCACCTGGGATTTTGACAATTGGGCCAAGAGCCGGGAGCATCGCCACTTCATCGCGCAGCTCGGCGACGGCGACGAGGCGAATTCGATCCCGGTGCTGTTGCCGCCGTCGAAGGCAAAGCGCCTGCAGGACGTGTTCAAGTCGCGCTGGGGCGGCACCCAGGCCGAGATCAGCGGCGTGCTCGGGCATCGCAAGCATTTCGCCAAATACGTCGACAGCGAAGCGCTGGCGCTGTTCGGCGGTCTGCTCGACTATTGCCTGTGGCTCGACGAGGACAACAAGAAACACGTCATCTCGGTGCGGGCGGAGAATACCGAAAGCTATTCCGGCTATCTGTGGAAATGCGTGGCGCCGAAAGCGCTGCTGCACGGCTCGGCCGCCTGCCTCAACGACGTTTATTTCATCTGGGAGCACACCAATTTCGCCAACGCCGACGCGATTTCCTATTGCCTCGAAGCGATGCGGCACAAGGAGGACTACATCCGGCGCCAATTCGGCGATCTCATGCTGGTGCAAAAATCCTCGTCGCTGGTCGAGGGCACGCCGGCGCTGGCGGCGGAAAGCGTCTACGGTATGCTGTTGGGAAAGACTGGCGAGGAGATTTGAGCTCTGTGCGCTCAAGGCCGCCAGCTCATGCGATGCACCGGCTTGCCGGAGATCGAATTTTTTCCGGCGCCGGTGATGAGAAATCCGAGTCGGCGGTAAAAGCCGATAGCGCGGACATTGTCGATGTTGACGTCGAGATCGAGGCCGGCCGGAGACATGCGCTTGGCTTCGGCAATCAGCGTCGCGCCGACGCCGGAGCGCCAATGCTCCGGCGCCACCACGATCTGGTCGAGATAAAACGTGCGCGGATCGACCGTGACGAAGCCGATAATCGTGCCATCGGCCTCCGCGATCACCACTTCGGCCACTGGCAGAAGCTCGCTGCGCCAGCGCTCGCGCCACCAGTCAAGCCGTTCGGCAAAATCGAGCTCCGGATAAGCGGCTTGCCAGGTCCGCAGCCACAGCGCGATGGAAGCGTTCTCATCGCTCGGCTGGTAACGGCGCAACGTCGCCGTCGGCATCTTCTTCACCGCTCCGTCAATTTCAGCTCGATGCGGCGGTTGTGGCTGAAGGCTTCGTCGCTGCTGCCCTGATCGATCGGCTGGAACTCGCCAAAACCGGCGGCGACCAGGCGCTGCGGCGGCACGCCTTTGCTGATCAGATATTGCACCACGGAGATGGCGCGCGCCGAAGACAATTCCCAGTTCGACTTGAACGGCGAGGTGGCGCTGAGCTGCCGGGTGTCGGTGTGGCCGTCGACGCGCAGCACCCAGTTGATCTCGGACGGAATCTGCTTTTCCAGGTCGAGCAGCGCGCCGGCGAGCTGGTCGAGCTCGGCGCGGCCTTCGGGCCGCAGCGTCGCTTGGCCGGAGTCGTAGAACACTTCAGATTGGAACACGAAGCGGTCGCCGACGACGCGGATGTCCGGCCGGTTGCCGAGGATATCGCGCAGCTTGCCGAAAAAGTCCGAGCGGTAGCGCGACAATTCCTGCACGCGCTGCGCCAGCGCCAGGTTGAGCCGCTGGCCGAGATCGGCGATGCGCAGCTGCGAATCCTTCTGCTTCGCTTCGGACGTGCCGAGCGCGTCCTGCAGCGCGCCGATCTGGCTGCGCAGCGCCTTGATCTGCTCGTTGAGATTTTCGATCTGCGCCACGGCGCGCGCGGTCGCATCCTTCTCGAGATCGATTTTCGAGTGCAGATTGTCGACCTCGCCTTGGCCCGGGCCGGGAGTTGGGCTCGTGCCGGCAGCGCCGCGCAGCCGGTCGCGCTCGCCTTCGGCGGCCGACAGCGAGGCGCGCAGCTGCGCCATCTGGTCTTCGAGATTGGCTTTGCCGGTCTGCTCCAGCGACAACAGCTGGCTCAGCCGCGAGATCTGCGCATTGAGCCGCGCCAGCGCGGTATCCTTGCCGGCGACTTCCTGCGACAGGAAGAATTGCGCCACCATGAACACGGTGAGCAAAAAGATGACGCACAGGATCAAGGTCGACAAGGCGTCGACGAAACCCGGCCAGTAATTCATGCCGCTATCGCGACGGCTGCGGGAGAGCGCCACGGGGCCTCCTGAATATGTGTTCGCTGCCTAACGCTCGATCGGTTCGCGCGCCACCTGCTCCATGAAGCGGCGCAGGTCGCGGTTGAGCTTGGCCTGCTCGTCGGCCCAATCGCGGATCATCTGCTGCTCGCTGCGCATATGTTGCACGAGCCCCTGGATCGCCTCGGCGAGATTGGCCATGGCGGTCGTGGTCGCCTTGCCGGCGCCGCCTTCATCGACCGAATGGCGCAGCCGCTCGAAGGCGTCGAGGATGCCGGCGGGCAGCGCCGCGCTGCCGCTCGTCGTGCCGACGCCGAGGTCTTGCACCGTGGTGGCGAGCCAATCTTCCAGATTGGTGTAGAAGCGGTTCTGCGCCTGGCTCGTTTGCAAATCGAGAAAGCCGAGCACCAGCGAGCCAGCCAACCCGAACAGCGACGACGAGAATGAAATGCCCATGCCGCCGAGCGGCGCGGCGAGCCCTTCCTTGAGCGTCTCGAACACCGTATCGGCGTCGCCGCCGATCTTTAGGCCGTTGATGATGGTGCCGACCGAACCGACGGTCTCGATCAGGCCCCAGAACGTGCCGAGGAGGCCGAGGAAGACCAGGAGCCCGGTGAGATAGCGCGAAATGTCGCGCGCCTCGTCGAGCCGGTTCGCCAGCGAATCGAGAAAGGCGCGCATGGTCTGCGCCGAGATGGCGACGCGATCGACCCGCTCGCCGCCGAGCATCGCCGCCATCGGCGCCAGCAATTTGGGCTCCCGCTTGGCGGCAAGCTTTGGATCGGCGCTGCGATAGCCGTTGACCCAGGCCACTTCGGGAAACAGCCGGATGACGTGGTGGAACGACAGGATGATGCCGATCAACAGCACGCCGATGATCAGGCCGTTGAGCCAAGGGTTGGCGAGGAAGGCGTTGAAAATCTGGTGCTGCAGCACAAACGCGATCAGGCCGCACAGGATCAGGAACACCAGCATCCGGATCAGGAAGATGCGGGGTGACGAAAGCTTGGTGAGGTCGTTCGCCATCGGTCCGGTTCAGCGCGCGGAATCGCCGCCTAATAATGGCATAGCGCGTGTGACAGGAGAACGCATGTTCGTCACCCTTGACTATCGGCCGCAGCTGGCGACTTGGCGCAGATTTTGCGGCGGGTTGATGGCACCTATGGCGCAACAGCCTCCTTGCTTGGCTCCTGACTGGCCTCCTTACTTGCGGCCTTGAGCAGGCGCAGGAGTTCGCGGTGCATGGTGTCGTTGCCGGCGGCGACCTGCCCCTTGGTCAAGACAGGGTCTTTGCCGTCGCAGTCGCTGACGAAGCCGCCGGCTTCACGCACCAGGATCAACCCGGCAGCGATGTCCCAGGGCGACAGATCGCGCTCCCAATAGGCATCGAGCCGTCCGGCGGCGATCCAGGCGAGATCCAGGGTGGCGGCGCCGTAACGTCGCAATCCGGCAAAATTCTGTTGCGCAGCGGCGATCTCGTGACGCGCCAGCGCCAGATCGCCGCCGCGCCCATAATGTGGCAGGCCGCAGGCGACTATGGCATCGGCTTGGCGCTCGCGCACAGCGACGCGGATGCGCTGGTCGTTGAGATACGCGCCCTTGCCGCGCTCGGCGATGAACAGCTCCTCGTTGGCCGGATTGTAGGTCAGGCCGGCGACGATGGCGCCGTCGCGCTCAAGCGCGATCGACACCGCGAAATGCGGGATGCCGTGCAGGAAATTGGTGGTGCCGTCGAGCGGATCGACGATCCAGCGGTGGCTCGTGTCGGTGCCGGGGCGGGCGCCGCCTTCCTCGCCGAGAAAGCCGTAAGCCGGCCGCGCCTTGGCCAGTTCCTCATAGACGATCTGCTCGGCGCGGCGGTCGGCGGCGGTGACGAAATTGCGCGGCCCCTTGAGCGACACCTGCAAATGCTCGATCTCGCCGAGATCGCGCTTGAGGCTCCGCCCGGCACGGCGCGCGGCCTTGATCATGACATTGAGGACGGCGGAATGCAGCATGGCGGTCCCGTACCCGTCGCGGGGGCTTGGCGCAAGTCACTCATCCGCTACCGCTCGCGACTCCCTCTCCCCGCGTGCGGGGAGAGGGCGGGGTGAGGGGCCTCTCCGCTGGGCGCAGAATTGCGGCGACGCTCCTTCTCTTTCGTCACCACCGGGCTTGACCCGGTGGTCCATGCTGAAGTGCAGCGAACGAAATCGCGCGGCGAGTTTAAGTAAGCCGCGGTACTGCATGGATTGCCGGGTCAAGCCCGGCAATGACGATGCGAATGAGCGTCCTCACAACGCGATCCGCGTCGGAGCTACGTGCCAGGCGAGTTGCGAATTGGCAAAGTCCGCTTCGCTATCCACCACTCGCCACTTGCTTTTTTCTTCCCTCAAATAAAAAGGGGAGGCGGAACGCCGGCAAACGCTGATCCGTATCCTCCGCATCTTGCGATGCGGCTCGCGCCTTCATGAAGCGCGCTCATCTGACGGCGTTCCACCACGGCTCTCACCTAAGGGAATTATTCCATCCCAAAGGCTCGGCTTCAGGCCAGGCTTCCTGGGACGTGGTCTGAACGGGCGTTACCCGCCTTCGCCTGTCCCAGTCCAGGGAAGCACCTCCCGCCCCGGTCATCGTGCCGGGGGACTGATACCCAAGCCGCCCGGGAGCAGCCTGCAAAGCCGCCCGCGAGCACCGCACCCGCTCCACCTCACGGCTTGCCTCCGGTAGGCGTCCTTGGTGAGCGGGATATTTGCCTTCAAACTGATACAGCGACGGTTGTCAAATGCGGTCGCTGAATTGGGGACGCGTTGTCCTTGTAAGCCATTGATGCAGCGGCTTTGTTGCCGTGAAACATCGGATCGCGACGCCGTCGACGCGCGATGCGACCGAAACCGAAAATCGATCAGAAACCGCGGAAAGATTCGCAAGATGCGATTTTTGCACAATCATTCAAATACTTAGGCCGGAATGGAGCGGAACGTAATCCGGGATTGCCGCGAGGCGTCGATGCCGTCCCGGATTACGCTCCGCGCCATCCGGGCTACGACGCTACCCCGGATAATCGACGCGCCAAGCCAATGCTTGAGCATCCAGGTAATTCAAATGGGACTTCCCGATGCCAGTTTCGGCGGAAACTTTTATTGAATACCGCGGTCGCATGTCTGGCGGACGTCCGACCACCTGTCGAATGCATTCGCACAGCGGCGCAGTGAGGATGCGTTTTCGTACCGCAGGCTTTTTTCTTTTCGTCTTCGACGCTTGTTTCGCCTGCCAATACAGATCGGCGGACGCGTCCCAGTTGATCTCCAAAGTCCTCCCTACCATGGAGAGAAGTCTAGTTGATTTTCGACTAGGAAAGCAATCAATTTAGAGAGGCCCTCTCTTTAAGAGAGGGCTGGATGCCGCGGACGTTAGGGTCTCAGCGCCACGAGGCGCTGCGCAAATTCATCAAAGAGAAACGTGAGAAAGCCGATCTCACGCAACATGAATTGGCGCGGCTCATTCGGCGTTCGCAGTCCTACGTCGCCACGATCGAGACCGGGCAACGACGGATCGATGTGGTGGAGTTGGTTGAGTTGGCGGCGGCGCTTGGGTTTGATCCGCAGGCCGCGCTGCGGTTGGTCAAAAGTATCAAAGGCTCTTAACGCCTAACTCGCAGGCGCATAAGCAACATGTGGGGTGATGGTCGGAGAGATCGACCCCGGATATCGCTTTTCTCATCCGGGCTACGCTCGCCCTCCACCGCAAGCGGAGATACATCATGCCGATGGTATTTCTCGATGAGAGCTCAAACTTCGGAAAAAGTGACTTCGTTTGCGTGGCTGGTTACATCGGGGCCGATGACCAGTGGGAGTCCTTTGCGCAAGAATGGCGTCTGCTACTCGAAAAACATCATTTGCGGAGCCTACATACGGCGGATTTCTTGGCTGGTGAAGGGGATTACAAGGAGCTCGATCTGAAGCGAAATGCCAGAGAGGCAATTCTTCAAGAATTCATTGGCGCAGTGCGAAAACACCTCCCAGCGGGCTTCGGCGTTGGCATCGAGGCGGCCCACTTCCGCGACATTACCAAGAATGAAAAGAAGCGAATTAAGCCAGAGGTCTTTTGCTTCCAACGCATCTTGCGACTAGTCACAGAAAAGCTCAGGGAATGGGGCTTCAACGAGGACTACCAGCTATTTTTTGATGACGCTGAGCACTATGCGATGAAACTTTATAGCTTTCTTGTGACCTAAAGCGGATTGATGCAGACGCACGTGGAAGAATTTCTGTTATTGCCTTTGGCAAGGATGAAAAATGGCCCCCGCTTCAAGCAGCAGATTTGCTGTCTTGCGCAACGGCTAAAGTGCAGAGATCAGGTTTTTCTTGGGACATCGACGGCGGGTTATTCAGGCCACTTCTACTCGATGCTGATCCGGCCTTCGGCAAACCTTATTACAGCGAATATTGGGACAAAGACCATCTCAATAAGCACGCCGACGCGATTCGGAGCGCGCCGAGGGCTTCTTAGCGACTAGCCCGGCTGAGCAGAGCGAAGTCCGGTGCAAGCATATTGGGCTCGAATGCCTTTCCCACGTTTCGCTCCACGCAGCTAAGGCTCTGCGGTCGACCCCACCCCGCGCCCGTTGGGCGCGACCCCCCCTGCAGGGGAGGGTGAAGTGCGCGCCTTACAACGGCGGCCCCTTCAACGCATCGATCCACTTCTTCGCCGCCGCCTCGCCCGCCGCGCGCTTCTCCGGGTCGAGCTTGGCGACGAAATCGTCGAGCGCGAGATCGGTCTCGCCGCGCGCTTTGGAGATCAGGTGCCACTTGGTGGCGGCGACCGGATCGGCGGGCGCGCCTTGGCCTGAGGCGAGGATGTGGGCGAGGCGGTTTTGCGCTACCGGGTTGTTCTTCAGCGCCACTTTGTGGAACAGCGCCGCGGCGAGCCCCTGGTTGCGCTCGACGCCGTCGCCGTTATAGAGCGCGATGGCGTATTCGACTTCGGCGTCGGTGTAGTCGGCGAGCGCGGCGAGACCGAACAGATACACCGCCTGGTGCATGTCCTTCGCCACGCCGCGGCCGCCTTTGTACAAGGTGCCGAGCGCATATTGTGCTTCCGGATTGCCGGCCTGCGCCGCGACGCGCATCAATTCGGCGGCGCGGTTGAAATCCTGCGGGAACAACTGGCCTTCGATGTAGAGCAGCGCCAGGTCGTAAGCGGCCAGCGGCTGGCCGAGCTTTGCGGCCGCCGCGAGCCACTTGGCGCTGGCGTCGCGGTCGCGCGGGCCGGCGCGGCCTTCGAGGCGGAACATGGCGAGCGCGAACATCGCCTCGCGCTCGCCGCGGTCGGCGGCAAGCTTGTACCATTCGGCGGCTTTTTGATCGTCCTTCGGCACGCCGAGCCCGTTGGCGTAAAGCTCGCCCAAGAGCGTCATCGCTTTCGGGTCGGCCTTGTCGTCGACATTCTTGGTCGCGAGCGCGAATGCGGTGATGTAATAGCCGCGCTGGAACGCGCCGAAAGCGAGATCCGGCGGGCGGCCGTTGGTGGCGGTTGCCGGCGCCGGAGTGCTTGGCGCCGCGGCGGGCTGCTGCGGTTTCGGCTTTGCCGGTTGGGCTTTCGGTGCCGCCGGCGCCGGCGGATTTTGTGCGGCAGCGGGCAACGGCAAAATCGCTGCGGCAAATGCCGCGAGCGCAAGCGCGATCATGAGCCGGCGCGCCAAAGCGGTCACGGCACCGGCTCGGCCAGCGCGTTTGCCGCCAGTGTCACCGCCGCGGCTGCGCCTTGCGGGTGCGTCCATATCCAATCACCAAGCGCGACGAAATCGGCGCCGGCCTGCGCCAGCAGCCGGACTTCGCCCGCCTCTCCGGCATAGCCGATGCACGGCACTTCGACGAGGTCGGCCCACCATTTGACCCGGTCTTCCACCGCCGCGAACGGCGGCCTGTTGCCGCGGCGATCGGGCTCGCCGAACAGCACGTAATCGGCGCCAGATTCGCCGGCCCGCATGGCATCATGACGGCTGCGCAGGCCGCCGGCGCCGACGATGCGGTCGGGTTTTAGGCTTGGCAGCGCCGCTGTGAAGGCCTCGATGCCGGAAAGATGGGCGCCGTCGGCGCCGACCCGGCCGACGATCTCGACGCGGCCGTCGAGCAAGAGCGCAATGTCGCGGCGCTGCACCACGGCGGCAATCGTCTTGGCACGGTTGACCAGGCTGCGCTCGTCGGCGTCGGCGAGGCGGAGGAGGACTGCGGCGATGTCGGTGGTGGTGAGGACGGCGTCGAGTTCGCGAACGAATGATGCGGTGTCGTCGAGTTCGGGCGTCAATAAATAAAGCCGCGGGCGAGGGCGGCTTATCCGCCCCCGCGATAGCGGGGGAGGGGGACCGCCCCGAAGGGGCGGTGGAGGGGGCGCAGGACTCAAAGCATCTCCGTCGCGAGTCGAACGATGGCGTCCGCCGCTTCATCTATACTGTGGTTCAACTCGGCCGCAGGAATTCGCATCACCGTCACGCCGTGTTTCTTGAGCCAAGCGTCGCGCCGTTCGTCATGCTGCGGCCGATCGCCCATGTCGTGGCTGATCCCGTCGATCTCGATTGCGAGATGCGCCTTCGGGCAATAGAAGTCGAGGACATAGGGTCCGATCGGATGTTGGCGGCGGAAGATTGGTTGGTCTGGGAGACGCGTGCGTAGTCGATTCCATAGGCGCGCTTCCGGCACGGAGAGTTTCCGGCGCAGCGTTTGGGCGTTTCCGACGGTTCTCGACGGCGCTCTCATCTTCCTCCAGGGCGGCGCCCCCTCCACCACGGTTCGCTCGCTTCGCGAGCTCCAGTGGTCCCCCTCCCCCGCTGTCGCGGGGGCGGAAGATTTATCACGCCGCTTTCCGTTCCAGGTCGGCTTTCCATTGGCCGAGCGCGGCGAGGCTGTTCATCATGGCGCGGTGGCTGAAGGCGCGTTGCGCTGCCGCCACGTTTTCGGATTTGCCCGACCAGGTTTTTTGCGGCGCGGCTTGCAGCGCGCGGCCGTAGGAGAATGAGACGTGCCACGGCGTGGGGCCCATTTTGTTCATGGCGTCGAGATGGGCGGTGGCGTCCTCGTCGGATTGGCCGCCGGACAAGAACGCGATGCCGGGCACGGCCGCCGGCACGCATTCTTTGAGCACGCGCAGCGTCTTCTCCGCGACTTCTTCGACCGATGCGCGCTTGGGCGACTTCTTGCCGGGGACGGCCATGTTCGGCTTTAGCACGATGCCTTCGAGCGCGACCCGGTTGAAGAACAAGGCCTGGAAGGTTTCTTTGAGCACCCAGGTGGTGACCTCGGCGCAACGGTCGATGTCGTGACCGCCGTCCATCAGCACTTCGGGCTCGACGATCGGCACGATGCCTTCGCTCTGGCACAGCGCCGCGTAGCGGGCGAGCGCGTGCGCATTGGCGTTGACGCAGGTGTAGCTCGGCAGGCCGTGCTCACCGATATCGATCACCGCGCGCCATTTTGCGAATTTGGCGCCGAGGCCGCGATATTCGGCGAGCCGCTCGCCAAGCCCGTCGAGGCCTTCGGTGACCACTTCGCCCGGGCAGTTCGGCAGCGGTTTGACGCCCCTGTCGACCTTGATGCCGGGCAGGGCGCCGGCCTGCGCGATCAGCTTGACCAGCGGCGTGCCGTCCTTGGCGTTCTGGCGGATGGTCTCGTCATAGAGGATGACGCCGGAAATATATTTGGTCATCGCCTCCTTGGTGCGGAACAGCATCTCGCGATAGTCGCGCCTGGTGTCGGCGGTCGATTCCACGCCGAGCGTATCGAAGCGCTTCTTGATGGTGCCGGTGGATTCGTCGGCGGCCAGGATGCCGCGGCCCGGGGCGACCATGGCCTCCGCCACTTTGTTTAATTCGCTGAGATTCATCGTCCTCTCCAAGCGTCGCCGCCGCGATTCGGCAGCGTGTTTGACTTTATTCCAGGCGCCTGCGGCATTCTATGCGCCTGCGGCCGCGGAAGTCTCGCGCACCAACAGCACTTCCACACCCGGCAGGGTCTTGCCTTCGAGCGATTCCAGGAATGCGCCGCCCGCGGTCGAGACATGGCTCAGGCGGCCCATGACGCCCGCCACATTGAGCGCCGCCACGGTGTCGCCGCCGCCGGCAAAACTGACAAGCTTTTTGGCCGCGGTGAGTTCCGCCACCGCTTCGGCCACCTCGATCGTGCCGGTGTCGAACGGTTCCACCTCGAAGGCGCCGAACGGGCCGTTCCAGACCAGCGTCTTGGAACGGGCCAGCACCGAGATCACGTGCTCGATGCTGCGCGGGCCGATGTCCAAAATCATGTCGGTTGCGCCGACGTCTTCGACCGCGACCACCCGCGTCGGCACGTGCGCAGCGAGCTTTTGCGCCACCACCGCGTCCACCGGCAGTACGATCTCACGCTTGAGCGCCTTGGCCTTGGCCATGATGTCGCGCGCGTTGGCAATGAGATCGTTCTCGCACAGCGACTTGCCGATCGGCTTGCCCTGCGCCGCCAGGAACGTATTGGCCATGCCGCCGCCGATGATCAGCGTCTCGACCTTCGACAGCAGATGCCCGAGCAGATCGAGCTTGGTCGAAATCTTTGCGCCGCCGACAATCGCCACCACCGGATGCTGCGGCGTCTCGAACGCTTTTCGCAGCGCATCGAGTTCGGCCTTCATGGCGCGGCCGGGATAGGCCGGGAGCTTCGACACCGTCACGATGGCGGTGTTGGCGGCATGCTCGCGATGGGCGACCGAAAAGGCGTCGTCGACGAACAGATCGCCGAGCGCGGCAAGCTTCTTGGCAAACGCCTTGTCGTTTTTCTCTTCTTCAGGATGGAAGCGGGTGTTTTCCAGGCACAGGATATCGCCGTTCTTCATCCTGGCGATGGCGTCTACCGCCTTCGGGCCGATGCAGTCTTCGGCGAAGGCCACCGGACGTTTCACGATGCGCGCCACTGCCGCGGCGACGGGTTTGAGCGAATCCTTCGGATCAAACCCCTTCGGCCGGTTGAGATGCGACAGCAAAATCACCTTGCCGCCCCGGTCGGCGAGCTCGGTGATGGTCGGGGCGATTTCCTCGATGCGGGTGGCGTCGGCAACCTTGCCGTCCTGCATCGGCACGTTGAGGTCGACGCGCAACAATACGCGTTTGCCTTTGACGTCGGCATCATCGAGGCTGCGGAAGGCGTTCATAACCGGCACGATGCGAAAGCAGCGATGACCTTCAGGCGAGCTTGCCCATCGCGACCGCGGTGTCGATCATGCGATTGGAGAAGCCCCACTCGTTGTCATACCACGACATCACGCGCACCAGCGTGCCGTCCAGCACTTTGGTCTGGTCCATGTGGAAAACCGACGAGTGCGGGTCGTGGTTGAAGTCGCTGGAGACGTTGGGCGCGTCGGTGTAGCCGAGGATGCCCTTGAGCTGCTGCTCGGCGGCGCGTTTGACCGCGGCGTTGATCTCGTCCTTGGACGTGGCGCGCTTGGCGACGAACTTGAAGTCCACCACCGAGACATTCGCCGTCGGCACGCGGATGGCGACCCCGTCGAGGCGCCCGGCGAGCTCCGGTAGCACCAGGCCGACCGCTTTGGCGGCGCCGGTCGAGGTCGGGATCATGTTGAGCGCCGCGGCACGCGCCCGATAGAGATCCTTGTGCACCTGATCGAGCGACGGCTGGTCGTTGGTGTAGGAGTGCACCGTGGTCATGAAACCTTTGTCGATGCCGACCGCGTCGTTGAGCACTTTTGCGACCGGCGCCAGGCAATTGGTGGTGCACGAGGCGTTGGAGACGACGGTGTGCGCGTTGGTAAGCTTGTCGTGGTTGACGCCATAGACGACGGTGAGATCGACGCCGTCGGCCGGCGCCGAGATCAGCACGCGCTTGGCGCCGGCGGTGAGGTGCGCCGCGGCCTTGTCCTTGGTCGTGAAGATGCCGGTGCATTCGAGCGCGATGTCGATGCCGAGGTCTTTCCACGGCAGCTTCGCCGGATCGCGTTCGGCGGTGATCCGGATGGCGCCGTTGCCGACGCTGATGCTGTCGCCCTTGACCGTGACCTCGCCGGGGAAACGGCCGTGCACCGAATCGAAGCGCAACAGGTGCGCGTTGGTTTCCACCGGCGCGAGATCGTTGACGGCGATGACTTCGATATCGTTACGGTCGGCCTCGACGATGGCGCGCAAGATATTGCGGCCGATGCGGCCGAACCCGTTGATGGCAACCCGTACCGACATTTTTTGCTCCCGGTCTCAAGTCTCATGCCCTGATATAGGCAGGGCATCCAGCTTTTTCACGAAATCTATTTAACAGTCTCGGTCGCCGGCACAAGCGTCCGGGCAACCCGGAATCCTGTGCCGGTACTCCAGCCGTCGAGTTTGACCCAATAGCGGAAAAACGATTGGACGAGGGCCGACGGGTAATACCAGGAACCGGCGCGGATCACCCGTTTACTGCAGTCGCCGGTGACCCAGGCCGATCCATCGGCCGGCGCGCCATCGAAATTGTCGTGCCAGCAATCCTCGACCCACTCGAACACGTTGCCCGCCATGTCGTAAAGGCCGAAGGCATTGGCGGCGAACGAGCCCACCGGCGCGGTCTGTCCGCTGTCCCAGGGGCTGCCGCAGTCTTTGCAATTGGCGTTGTTCTTGCCGAGCTCATCGCCCCAGGGATAGAGCGTCTGCGTTCCCGCCCGCGTCGCATATTCATATTCAGCTTCACTGAGGAGCCGATAAGGCTTGCCGGTCACCTTGGACAGCCACGCGACATAGGTTCGCGCCCCAGTCCAGCTGATGTTGATGACCGGCTGTCGTTGACGCCCATAGCCGCCATCATCGACATTGCCGCAATCGCCGTAGGCCACGCAGGTGTCCCATTGGTCGAATGTCAGCTCGTATTTCGATACGGCAAAGGGTGCGGCGATTGCGACCTTGTGCTGCGGCTGTGACGTCGGTTGGTTGGGCACCGTCGATCCCATCATGAATGAACCGGCCGGCACGACCACCATTTGTGGGCAATAATCCTCGCGGGCTTCGACGGCGCATTCGCGAAACACGTCGCCCGGTCTGAGCGCCGTTTCGGCGGCTGCGGTCAAGACATGGGGCGCGATCGTTGCCTGCATGAATGGGCGCACGACTTCGAACTCGCGCCAGACCATTTTGACGACAAGGAAGATGGCGACCAACGCGACCAGCGCGACCGGCAACGCCAATCCGCCAACCAGCACCCGCATGCGCAGCGAACGCCGGCTCGCGGTCTTGCGGCTCAGCGCGATGAAGTCCCGGTCGGGCGGCGGCAGATCGGCCGAGCGCTTGGCAAGCCAGGTCCGTGCTTGCGACAGTGCAAAGCCCATCAGCAGCGCGTCGTTCTTGGAACGCTGCGGCGCCGCCTGCCAGGCGCGGCGTGCGGCTTCCAGCCCACTGCGCCAAATCAGAAACTCCCGCTCCGCGGCGATCCATTCGCGCAACGTGCCCCAGCGCCGAAAGATCGCCTCGTGCGCCACCTCGGCGTAGGTTTCGCCCGCCGCCGCCGCCGTGACCAGAAGCCGGTTGGGATAATCGGCCAGTTCGGAAACCAGCCGCCATTCCTCGTCGGAGAATTCGGCGCGGGCGGCGCGGCGTCGCGTCGGCTCGCCGTCGTCGCGCACGGCCGCAAGCCGCAGCGTCAGTACCCGCCGCAGCGCATCCTCAGCGCCGGGATGCGCCGCCAGAAACTTGTCGGCGCGGTCGACCAGCACGCCGCCGAGCTCGAACGATTGCGCCGGCAGGCGCAACACGCCGTCGTCGGTCCGCACCATCTGCGCCCACATGTCGTCGAGCGTGTAGGAGAGCAGCGGCAATGCGCCGACGTCCTTGATCGAATCCTCGGCGGTGCGCCGGGTGATGATGTCAATCAGCCTCTCAGTCTCGAACCGCGCCGCTAACAGTTGCGCCGGACGGCTGACGACTTCGCGCAGCTCGGCCTCGCGCAGCGGCGGCACGTCGATGTGCTGGCGGGCCCTGAACAACGGCTCGTCGCGTTGCAGATGGCCGAGGAAGTCGGAGCGCATGCTCATCATCGTGTGCAGACGCGGATCCGCCAGCGCGCCCGCGATCAGTTCGGAAAAGCGCCGGCGCTGTGCTTCCTCGGCGCGCGCGTAAAGCTCCTCGCCCTGGTCGATGTAGAGAAAAAAGCCCGGCGGCTGTGCTTGATCGAGCTCCTTGCGGCGGCGTTCGGTGGCTTCGATCAGGTCCGACAGCGTCGCCTTGCCGTCGCGCAACAGCTCGATCCAGCCGTTTTGCTGCTTGGTCCGCTCGAAGTCGGTGGCGCCGAACTGCCAGGTGTCGAGGAACGATTCCACCAGCGCCTTGAGCGGATCGGTGCCGGGCTTGAGCGACAGGTAGCACCATTGCCGGCTGTCCTGAAAAGCCGGCGGCCAGGCATTTGGCGCGCGG